>Ga0080003_1001210_pt1 | contig 14176 bp, 15 predicted proteins | sample JossMetagenome_FD_69206 | JGI IMG/M metagenome (GOLD analysis project Ga0080003, IMG submission 69206) | Hot spring microbial communities from Joseph's Coat, Yellowstone National Park, USA - JC2_E (SPADES assembly) (version 2) | ecosystem: Environmental > Aquatic > Thermal springs > Hot (42-90C)... | reverse complement strand
TTTTTTGATTTCCTTCCCTCAACTTGCCCATTTCCTCCCACATTCTATGTATTTCCTCCCATATCCTATGGTTCTCCTCCCATAGTTTACGTATCTCCTCCTTAAGCTCCTCCACGGCCTTTGTTAGCCTATTCACTGAGTCGGTTAACTGGTTAAGTGAGGCGTTCGTGTTGACAATACCGAGTAGCCTCATGACCTCAAGCCTAAAGTTCTCATCCTCCCTAAGTAGCTTAAGCACCTCATCCTTAAAACTACTCACTAATACCTTAACTAGACCTAAGCTTTAAATATCTATGTTTCCTTACTTAACGGTTTAGGTGTACGTTAGCGTACATTCCAAAGCGAACAAGGTCTGGCTACTTCCTCAGTCTTGCAGGTTCTTTCTATTCGTTTATTATAATCTTCATTGTACAGTGGCCTATGTTACCTGTGTTTGGTTAGCGAAGGTGATTTAAGTATTGGGGGTGATACCTAGTATCGGGGGTGATACTTGCTATTTTCCGCGGAACCTAAGGACTCCATTAAGGATTTGTTTGATAGAAGGGTGGAGGTAGAGAGGTTTAAGGATGCGCTGAATCAGAGAATGGTACTTGTACTTGGGGTTAGAAGGGTGGGTAAATCGAGTCTTGTCCTTTCAACCCTTAATTCACTAACGTGAACTACATTTTCATTGATGTAAGAAGGATTTACGATAACGTGGCTAGGAAGGTTCAGGCTGAGAGACTCTATGAGGAACTTTACTTAGGCTTACTCAGGTTGAGTAGGAGGGAGCGGGTTAGGGATATCCTGGCTAGGTCAGGTATTTCACTTGAGTATCCCATTAAGGTTAAGTTACCTGTGGAGGAGATTAGGGGTAACATTTTAAGGATACTTGATGGCTTAAATGAGTTAGGTAGGGTCATAATAGTCTTCGATGAGGCGCAGTACCTAAGGTACTTAACAATTGGGTTAAGGCCGATACTGGCCCACGTGTACGATTACATGAGGGGGATCACCATGGTCTTCACGGGTAGTGAGGTGGGGCTCCTCTACGATTTCATAGGGGTAGAGGACCCTGGATCAGAATTATACGGTAGGTATTATGAAAGCATAGAGCTGAGGCCATTCAGTGTTGAGGAGTCTAAGGAATTCCTAAGGGCTGGTTTTAAGGAATTGGGATTAGCGTTGAAGAGTATATCATAGATAGGGCTGTTTCTGAACTTGACGGTATAGTGGGCTGGCTTGTATACTTTGGGAAGTTATACGTTGAAAAGGGCATGGATGCGCTAGATGAGGCGAAGGCCCTAGGTGTTAGGATGGTGAAGAGTGAGTTGGATGAAGTCTTCACGAGAAGCCCCTACTACAGATACATTATGAAGGCCATAGCCACACTGGGTAAGGCCAGGTGGAGGAACATCATGGATTACGTAATGGCGCAGACGGGTAGAAGGCTAACCAACGCCACAATCTCAAGGGACTTAAAGAACCTAGTCAAGATGGGGTTCATTGAGAGGCAGGGTGATGAGTACAGGATCATCGACCCAATGGTGAGGTACGCCATGTTAGGGGAGTATTAGTGAAATCCGTGAATTAATAAACGTATTTATCGGTCATGAAGCTGGCTATTACTTGCCCCAAATCCTCAGCCTTGTTAATCGGCATGCTGCATGCCGTATGTGCGCATACGAAGGCTAGGCTCTCACCCCTCCTCCTCTGTTCCCTTACCATGCCCAATATGGCCTCATCCTTAATTAGGTCTAGGACCTCATCACCAGGTATTGGGATGACTAATTTACCTGGGCGATAGGTCTTTAGCGCAGTTTGCCATAGCGCCTTAAACTGCTCATCATCACCAATAACGACTACTGTGGGTGGGTTTGCGAAGTACCAGTCTAGGTTTATGAAGTAGGATGCTGCTGATGCGCCGCTACTTAATGCCGATTGATAAAGCGCCTTAATACCCCTCTCGAAGGCCTCCTTGAATTCACCTAGGCCAGTCACCTTATGGAGGTAGTACATGCCCATTAAGGCGAGTGCGTTTGGGCTCCAGTTGGGTGTGTCATGTATTGGCTTTACTCTAATGCTGGTTAACCCAATGTCCTCGCTTAGGTAAGTATCATAGAAGCCGCCGTCGCTTGCCTCAAATTTACCCAAAATATCATAGCCAAGCCTCAGGGAAAATTCAAGGTATTTACGGCTGCCCGTATGACTGTATGCCATAAGGGCGCTCAGCAGTGAGTACGCATAATCATCGAGGTAACCTGTAAGATTGAGGACACTGCACCTATAAGCCCTATGTAGTTCGCCATTAATGTAAAGCTTATCCATTATGAAGTCTACCGTCTTGAGTGCGTGACCTAGGGTATCGAGTCCCAGGTAGTCGTAGGCCGCCATATCGGCCATAGCCGCTGCGGCGGACCAACCAGCATATATCGTGGTATCTACCTTAGGCGCCTTCCTCCTATTTCTCGCCTCCCTCAGCTTCTTAACGGCGTTATCCAAGAGAGCCCTAGCCTCTTCTTCACTAATACCAATGTGTTTTGCAGCGTCTTTGAGGGGCATGGCGATGTGCAATACGGCCTTTTCCCCATGTTGAAATCTAAACACACCGTAATACCAATAAACCAACTGATACTCCTCAGGTGTTAATACGCTCCTTAGCTCATCAATGCTCCACCTATAGTACCCACCCTCATCCCCTGGATCAACATCAGCATCTTGGCTTGAGTAGTATCCACCCTCAGGATTCCTTAACTCACCGTTTAAGTACTGTGCAATCCCAGTGCCTATGGCCTTAACCTCGCCATTACCAGTCATCGCGTAAGCCTCCGCATAGTTCATGAGCAACTCTGCGTTGTCGATTAGTAGCTTCTCGAAGTGGGGTATCATCCATTCCTGGTCCACGGAGTACCTATGGAAGCCTCCACCGATTTGGTCGTAGACACCCCCACTACCCATGCTTATTAATGTCCTAGTAACCACGTTGATCAGCGCCTTACCCTCATAGAAGCCCCTTTGGAGTAGAAGGGCGTGGAAGGTGGGTTGCGGGAACTTGGGCGCTGCCCCGAAACCGCCGTGCTCGTTATCGTACATGTCCAGGATGCTGGTGACAATACCCCCTATTACCGAGGGGTCTGGTTCATTACCCTCAGCAATGGTGCCGCCCTGGATTCCTGAGGACACAGTTCTCCTAACCTCCCTGGCTATTTCATTAACCTGTTCCCTCTTATTCCTATAGGCATCCAACACGGCGTTAAGCACCCTAATCATGCCAGGTAGCCCGGCCTTATCCCTGGGTGGGAAGTAGGTGCCGGTGAACATGACGTCGCCCGTTGGCGTTAGGAAGACTGTTAATGGCCAACCACCCTGCCCGGATATCAACAGGGCTGCCTCCTGGTACCTCCTATCTATGTCTGGTCTTTCATCCCTATCCACCTTAATGGGTATGAAGTTCTCATTAATCACTCTAGCCACCTCTGGATCCCCATAGGTCTCCTCATCCATAACGTGGCACCAGTGGCACCAGGAGGCGCCTATGTCTAGGAGCACTGGCTTATCCTCACGCCCAGCAACCTCAAAGGCCTCTTTGCACCACCCCCACCACTTAATCGGGCTTTTCAAGGCCTCGAGTATATATGGTGACCTGCTCCGCATTATGCAATTCAACCTTGAGTCTGAAGCATCCACAGTGTTCCTAGGCCACCAGCATTATAAACCATGCATCCCTGACTAGAGATAATTAACAGTTAGAGGGCTTGAGGTATGGCACTAGTGGTATGGATTCAAGTTCTGGTAATTGTAATCTTCACTATGTATATTTATTGTAATTTTATTGCAATAAAGAATATTTTAACCCAGTATTTATGAGTTTTGGGATTTAACTTGTTACGGTTCCTGACCCTTCTTAATGGGTACACCAACCATGTTTCCCCATTCAGCCCAGGACCCATCGTAAACCCTCACGGATGGGTAACCCAGTAGGTACTTAAGCACAAACCAGGTGTGAGATGCCCTCTCAGCGATCCTGCAGTACGTAATAACCTCCTTGTTGGGCGTAACGCCGTACTGCTCATACAGTCTCCTCAACTCGTCAACCGGCTTAAACTCGCCTGTGTCCTGATTAACGGCTAGGCTCCATGGTATGTTCAAGGCGCCTGGTATGTGGCCACCCACCTGGGCATGTTCATTGGGGTACTCAGGTGGTGCTGTTATCTCGCCAGTATATTCCTTAGGCGACCTCACGTCAACCAGCACTAGATCCTTACCCACCTCACCCTTGTTCAACCTCTGCAGTATCTCCCAGGAGTAGACCCTGTGCCCACCCCAATCAACCCTCTTCACAGTGTACTTAGCCCCAGCCTCCCTGTAGAAGTGTGGTTCATTGTGGCCACTGCAGGTCGGCCTATTCTCCTTAGCCCACTTAGTCCTCCCACCGTTAAGCAGCTTAACGTCGTCATGCCCGTAGACCTTGAATACCCAGAAGGCGTAGGCGGCGAACCAGTTATTGTAGTCACCGTAGAGCACCACAGTGGTGTCGTTAGATATTCCCCTCTCCTCCATGAACTTGGCGAACTGCTCCGGCTCAACGAAGTCCCTCCTAACCGGATGCCTAATGTGATCCTTCCATGTAAGCAGTGATGCGCCTGGAATGTGCCATGCAAAGTAAGCCGTATTTGGGTCGTAATCCACCTCCACTATTTTAACCTTCGGATCCTTCAGGTGGTTCACAACCCACTCCGTGTCCACCAGTACCTCTGGATGTGCATAACCCATGTAACCACCGAAATCTATTTGCCCCATCTAATTATAAATTAACCTATGAATGCATAAGCTGCATATTGATGCTGAAAATACCAGAGGAAGAAGGTTTATTAGCTGGGTCAAAGATGCCACATTGTGGGGAGCGTGGTGATAATTAACACGTTGAAATTTGATAAGAATGATTCATGTGAAATGGGGCTTAGGCACCCAATATACACGCTACTTGATGAGGTGAAGAAGCTGAAGGCTAACGAGGGCATTAGGGTTCTTGTCAACGACTACGATTGGCTATTGGTTATTAAAAACACCCTACTGCTCATAGGTGATATAAAGTATGAGGATCATGGTGACATTGATTCATTTCACGAACTGGTTATATACAGGGTAACCAATCCCCAACAGTAGCTTATTAGCAATTAGGGTTAAGTTAGGTATATGTACAATGCTGTGAGTAGCAGTATTGCAGCAGCGGCATAATCCATATACCTTGGGTTAACTGTTGATAGGGTTCTCAGCAACCCACGGTTAATGAGTAGGACTACTGATGTTACGGAGGACATACTCGCCAAGGTATAAGCAACACCAGCCAGAAGCGCGTACAAGCTTCCATATGTTAATACCGATAGTACTATCGGTATGAGGGCTGGATCCGGTAGTGAGCTTACCGTGACGGCCGCGGTTAATGAGTAGCTTTCATTAACGTTCTCATTGTGTTCATGTAATGCGCCTAGTAGTATGTATATGGAGACCAGTATGAGTAGCACTATGGATGCTGTGTTGATGTAGTTAAGTGGTATGAAGCGCATGCCGATAAACAATACCAGTAGCGATAGAGCTAGGGAAGATAATCCATGCAGTGCACCGATTACAAGGGCAATGCCAGCGATGACCTGGTCCCTGTAACGCCTCCTTAGTGATAGGGCAGTCACAGGTGCCCAATGGTCAGGCGCAGTCATGTGTAGGAGACCTAGGGTAGTGGCGGCTACCATGAGCACTACATAACCAGGTGCCATAAATGTGCCACTAGGGTAATGGTCACTATTTTTAAGCGTTTCTAGGTTAACATCTTTTCCTTATAATGAAAGAGACGGTTAATCAACGCAGCAGCTCATTTTACTCACATCCCTATAGAAGGATTGTGCGGCTAGTTTTATTATCTCCGCCATTGTTGGAAATACGTGGACGGTGTCTATGATATCGTCTATAGTGGCCCTAAGTCTCACTGCCAATGCAGCTTCATTAATGATCTCAGCCGCATATTCACCAATCATGTGGAAGCCAATCACCCTCTTACTTGGCTTCTCAATAATCATCTTAGCTAGACCCCCTAGTATCACCAAGTATATGGGCCTTAGCCACATTGGTAGCCTTAACCACCCTGTAATCAACATCAATACCCTTATTCCTAGCCTCAATAAGCGTTAATCCAACCCTGGCTAGGCTTGGCTGTGTGAATATGGCTTGAGGCACACTAAGTATGTCAATTCTTCTGTGCGCATTAAGTATGGCGTTCTCCGCGGCCACGGCGCCCTGCTTGCCGGCTAATGCCTCAAGCATGGGCCCTCCTAGAACATCGCCAGCGGCGAATATGTTAGGGTTGCTTGTCCTTAATTCATCATCAACCGCTATGCCGCCCTTATCATTCAGCTTTACGCCAGCTGCCTCAAGGTTCAGGTCCACGTTGGGTCTACGACCCGTGGCTAGGAGTACTTCATCAGCCTCTACCTCACCTCTATCGGTAACAACTACCTTACCTAACCCCCTTCTTACCTCCTTAACCCTGGTGTTGGTCATGACCAGCACGCCCTCATCCTCAAGCACCCTCTGTATTTCGAGGGATAGTTCAGGCTCCCAATTAGGTATTAAAACTGGGCTCCTTTGGATAACCGCAACATCAACACCAAGCCTCCTATACATCTGGGCGAACTCAAGAGCCAATGCCCTACCACCTATTATCACTAGGGACTCAATTTTCCTATCAGGGTTCAGGGCTTCAACATTAGTCCAATAACCTACTTCCCTTAACCCCTTTATATCTGGTATGTTTGGTGATGAACCAGTGGCTATTATTATCCTCCTACCCTCAATGATCATGCTGTTAACCTTAACCCTATTGGGCGATATGAAGTATGCCCTACCCTCAATAACCTTGGCATCGTAGGCTGATAACACATCCTCATACTTAAGCTTCCTTAACTCAGTAACCAGCCTCCTCTCATTACTGAAGGCTTCCTCATAATTAGGGTAATGGTTCTTATCAACTAAGTCCCTAACGTACTTATGCAATTCACCAATTCTAAGAACCCTCTTAGATGGTACACAGCCCACGTTAACACATGTACCACCTATAGGCCCGTGGCCAATTATGACCGGCTTAACGCCAAGTTCATTAGCCCTGATTAAGGCGGCGAAGCCTGCGGCTCCATAGCCTATGATGACTAGGTCCTCCATGGCCACCCCCTAGTGGCATGTACTTTGGGTAGACGTAGAATGGGAAAATACGAATATCCCTTTTAATAAGATGCGCATAGCATCCACCTGAGTTTACCTGCCACCTCTCCTTAACCTTTCCTCAAAGGCATTTGCGCAGTGTTCGCAGCAGAAATAGTGCTTGATGCCCATTATCTCCCTAACGTATACGTTATCCGGCGTTAACGGCATGCCGCAGTTCTCACACCTTAACATTGGCTTGGTTACGCCTTCCCTTAATCTCATGAGTTATCTCATGCATTACAATGCTTATAAGTATTTTGAACATATGAAAAATTTTTCATATCTAAGAAATATTTAAATATAGTTCTGTTAATTTCAATCCCCTATGGGGTTGGGTTACATACCCTATGCAGTTAAGTTAACCCTAAGTAACCCTAGGGGTCTAGCTATCTTCATAGCGTCTACGTTGCTGCTTGGCCTGACTTATAATTGGCTTTTCATGAATTCGGCTGTGGGTTACCTACTGTTTAGGGGACTTTACGTAGTCTACATAGTCTCAGTGTCATTAATTCTTTCAGTCATAACTGGGTTATCACTGGCAATAAACATCTTAGCCTACGGTGGCCTAAGGGGTAGGGGTAAGCTCAGCATCCCAGTTATCGTGATTAGCCTACTCCCCTCAGCCTGCTGCACATCACTAATACCAACATTAATAGCCCTATTAGGTGGCGCCACATTAGCCATAACCACCACTGGTAAGATCCAAGGTGTATTGGGAGTCTACGATCCAGTCTTCGTGGCGTTGGCCACATCTTTAGCCTTAGTTAGCCTATACCTAGCCTCAAGGGATGTGGCTAGGGGATGCTGTAGGGTGGTTAAATGAAGGTGAGTAGGTTAACAGTAGCATTAGTGCTTCTAGTTATTTCAGCTGTCATACTATACATAACGTTAACAGGGTTGGATAGAGGTAGCTCCATCGGCATTGGTGTTGGGGATATCGCACCCAACCTGGAGTTCACGCTATCCAATGGGTCAGTGGTTTACTTAAGCGACTTCAAGGGACATTACGTGTTACTGTACCTAGTGGCCACCTGGTGTCCTGATTGCGCGCTTGGGACAGCCATACTGGCTCGTTACGTAGGTTTACTTGAGTCTAAGTCAATCTACGTTATAGTGCTTGAACAGTACGATGACCTAGGCTATAATGGGCCATCGATAACATCCTTTGTCAAGTATTACGCCGGTAATGCATCAACCTACTTCATAACCGGTGAGGCCAGTTTAGAAATGACTAAGGTGTATAATCCATCCCTCCAACTGGAGGTGTATTACCTAATATCACCCAGTGGTAAGATACTTTACAGTGGAACTGGCCTAGCTGATACGTACCCTGAGTTAATACAATTAATTGAGCATATCAACTCCTAAATATTAACCTTGGTATGCTCCTTTAAATCAAGGCTACTCTGCCTCTCCTCATTAAGAACCTCACAGGATAGTATTGATTTACTGTACTTAACGGCATGATTCATGGCTAATTTAACTATGTTAGCAACCTCCTCACTGCTTATGGAATAGTAAGAGTACTTACCCCTCCTCTCAACCTTAACTACACCGCAATTCCTTAGGCAATTCAAATGGTGCGATACCAACGACTGGGATTTACCAATCCTCCTTGAAATCTCCTGGACAGGCAGGGAGCCTTGGTTAATCAGCAGGAGGACTATCTGAAGCCTGGTTTCATCAGCCAGGGCATTAAATAGGGACTCCAACACCATTAGCAATGGTTCATCCCCCATAATTTATCAAGGACTAATCACAAACCCCCTAATAAACTTTTCATGGTTAAACGGAAAGATAACGCTTAGACTTTCCTAAGTCCACAATCCATTTATCTAATAATTTTATATAATAATATGATTGATTAATTTTTATTAATGTTTGCCATATTACTGGCTTATAATTATGGAGATTGATTTTACATCACTGGTTTGCCCTTATTGAATGCTAGAATGAGGAGCGTGAGTAATGTGGGTGTTAGGAAGACTGGTGACCTTAACGCCAGTAATAGTGGGTAAAGTAGGTCACCACCGGGGTTAAGGGACTCTATGATGGTGGTTGTGTAGAGTAGGTATGACATGGTCAGTGAGGCAACCACAACCCAGTATAACCCCCTCACCCTACCCCTTAACTCATCCTTAAGCATTAAAGTTATGGTCATGGCAGCTAGGATTATTATCAACATTGATCTCGGTATCATAGTTAGCCTGTAGAAGTAAAGTAAATCACTAATAGAGCTGTTCAGTATCATGAGCAGTATGACGTAATCACCAACCCTAAACCCACGGTCCATTCTACGCACCAGGATAATGCCCAGCGACGCCGATAGTAGGTAATTAACCCACACGGTTGCCACCTTAGCCCACACCACCAGGTTAGCTACTAATCTACCTAAACCCCCGTAGGGGGTTATGGCTAGCGATAGGATTGGTAACGTGGGTAGATCAACCCAGTCACCTGGGTTCAGAATAAGCACCCCGAGTAGCGCCAGGTGGAGTGTGTGGTCGTACCTATCCCAAAGGGGCATTAGGGTTATCACCATCATTAACATGAAGAGTAGTGAATTCACAGATTCACTTAAGGCACCTATAGCGTTAACCAGTGGGTTGTCTAGGTACCAGTAGCCGAATTGGACCTGGGGCACTATTATGAGGAGTTTACCTAAATCCCCGAAGACAACCTCAAGGTATATCACCCCCATTACCGCCTCCCCAAGCACAACACTTAGGGAGTTAATCCAAGGGCTGCACCTATTCACCTGGAGGGCCAGGACGGATAGGGGCATGATGATGAGTGACAGTAGTGGTGACGCCCAGAAGGCGGCTATGGCCACCGTTGAAATTAGGGATATGAGCAGCACCCTACATGAATTCCTCATCATGAGTGAGGAGTACAGCAAAGTAACAACCAGCCCTAAAACAGTGACGACAACTGACGCTAGGAACTGTATAAACATCCGCCCCACTGATAAAACTATGAACCTGGGTAAACTATGAATTTACCGTACATTCCAGAGGCTGCGTGGCCTGGAACGAAGCAGAGGTACCAGTACTCACCGGGTGTTGTGGCGTTGAACTCAAGTACATACCCACTCACTGTTGATGACTCAGGTGATAAGCCGTTAGTCAGTATGGAGCTGGGCATCTGGGATCCAGGGAACGGTGCTGGGTATTGTTCAGGCGTTGGGGCTGAGGAGTAGGGTGGTCCCTTGGTCGTGAGGCCGAAGCTATGGGGTAGGACACTCACATCAAGCACAATAACCTTGACCACGGACCCCGCGGGCACCTCTATGGTTGGGTTTAATAGCCCAAAGACCTGGAAGCTCAGGTAATTGTTACCTGGACCTGCCAAAACTAGGATTTCGATATCAGTGCCGTTGAAGATTATGGTGTTGTTACTTGATATAACCCTAGCATTGCTTGGCACATAGGATTGCAGCTCATTAACCTCACTGGGTGATATGGTTATCGGGCCCACGGGATTACTAAACAGTGACTGGTAGAGTGAGGCCACTGGGCTAACGGAGGTAGTGGTGGTGCTTGATGTACTGGTCGTGATTGATGTCGCTGACGTTGTGGCTGATGTAGTGGTACTGGTTGTTATGCTCGTAGTTGTGGTAGTTGTAGTTGCCGTGGTTGTTGTAGAGGAGGTTGTACTAGTGGTGCTGGTGGTCGTTGGCGTAACGTGGCTTGGGTGTGGGGCGTAGAAGTAGATTACCGGCACTAAACCTACTACTAGGGCTACCACCACCACTGCGATTGTGTATACCACGGTTCTGTTGAGGCCAAGACGTCTAGCCATGCGGATCACCTACGACACTGTTACGTTGAATGATGACACCATCACCCAATGCCCTGGACCACAGTACTCAAGACACCTAACCATTATGGTCTCGGGTTGGTTAAACTCATAGGCAAACACTGATACGTAATCCGGCGATACTTGGTACTGAAATAATAAGGTACCTAATTCATCATACGCCCCGAAGTCGTGGTTAACATCAACCGAGGTCATTATGAACACGATGGGTTTACCTGCCGGTACAGTCAAGTTATTAGTGAGCATCAATGTGCCATTAGGAAGCACCGTGTAGAAGTGCCAATACCACTGGCCAGCCACCACAACGACAATCATTAACTTACCCTCATTTTGAAGGGGCAGTAGTTCATCCACATACCTCTGAATAACCCCGTTACAGACGGTCTGATAGCCAGATCCAGGCGGGACTGTGGGGCATGCAGTACTACTTACATTACCAACCCCAAGCTTACTCAAGTAATCTGCAGTGACTATCTGAGGTGTGTAATTGAACGTAATAACATTTAAGACTATTATTGCAGCTATTGTGAATAATATCCAACCCTTCTCAATAGTCTCCATCCTACGTTTATACTTGCTATACTCCTCCTCCTTCATACTTCCCCTGGCATTTCTGGCTACCCATATTATTAAGGCCGCTGATATTAGTGATGCGGTTATCAGTAGGTCTCCCACGAAAAATGAGCTGAGACCAACGTTAGGCGCGTATTCTAGGGATATCATTGGAATGACGTATTAAAAATAATTTTTAATATTTACTATTCAACTGTTCACAAATTAAGAACACCTATTCTTAACTTGTGAACAGTTGAATTTCTGATTTATAGTCTCTAAGGAATGATCATCCCATGGTTGAGGCTGTTGAACAAGGTAAGGATTACGAGGTTAGGGCTGGAAAGGTGGCATTGAAATACCTGTTCACCTGGTTGGGGATTTTCTTGGCTGGTGGTTTACTTGGCTTAACCATGAGAAGTCAGCAGGCTAATTTGGTTAATGTTGGCGACTCAACCTTTTACACCATGATGACGGTTCACGGTCAGTTCATGTTCCTAGGCCTAGGCACCTTCGGAGCGTTTGGCATGACTTGGTACGTTTTAGCTAAGGCATTGAAGAGGGACTTGGATTACAGGTTCATTGACTTCATATACTGGGTGTTGGTGCTTGGCTTTGGGTTAATAGGCATCAGTGGGCTTTACGGGGGTTTTGCTGCTGGTTGGTACTTCCTATACCCCCTGCCATTATTCTCAGTTCAGGATCAGTGGACTAATTGGGGTGTTGCATTATTCTCACTTGGTGAACTCCTCCTGGGCTTAGCCATTATCCTCTACTGCATTGAGATTATAGCTGTACTGGTCAGGTGGGGTGGCGGTGGGGTTAGGAGCCTTGGCGCAATTAAGAAGGGCTTCGCCACGGTGGCCAGGGGGCTGGGGCTTGATGGGCTTGGCGTAATAAGGGCTAACCCTCATAGGCTTGACCCAGCCACCTTCCCGCTCGTAGCCAACGCCGTGGACATGATAGTGGCCACGCCACCCCTAGCAGCGCTCCTACTAGCCATGTTTATTGGTGCTGCCATAAATCCGAAGTTTGGACTTAACGTAGGTCTTGCCGATAACATGTTCTGGTTCTTCGGCCACCCAATAGTCTATGATCTACTATTCCCAGCCGCAGCCACGTTGTACCTACTCTTTGAGACTTATAGCAATAGGGAGTGGATTGGCTACACGGTGACGGGTGCCATTTGGATTTTGGCTACGGTAACTAACTTGCTCGTTTGGTCACATCACCTTTACCTATACCCCTTTGAACCTTTGCCAGTTGATTTAATGGGGCAGTTGTCAACAATGGGCATATCCATAGTGTCCGCGGTGTCCGTGTTCGCCCTCCTAGCCATAATATGGAAAAGTGGCGTTAAGATTGAGCCACCCATCATGTTTGGCCTAATGGCCATGTTTGCCTGGCTTGAGTCTGGCTACATGGGCGTTGGTCAAGCTATAGTCGCCTGGAATCTCACGCTCCACAACACGCTTTGGGTGGTGGCCCACTTCCACATTATGGCTTTAATGAACATAGCCATGGTAGCCATAGGCCTAATATACTACCTAGTACCTAGGATATACCCATACGTTAACCTTTACAATAAGTGGAGTAAGGCTCACTTCTGGATGACGCTGGTGGGTGGTTTCGGTTTCACTAACGTGTGGGTTGCTGAGGGTGTCCTAGGGGTACCTAGGAGGTACGCATACCACTACACATTGCAAGTGTTCGGCATACCTGTAACCAGCCTTGACTTCATAGCCGTGGTCTTCGCCATAATACTGGGCGTTGCGCAGGGCATATTTGCTGTTAAGCTGTTTTATGAGCTTGTTATAAAGAGGATTAGAATCATGGCTGAGGAGACTGAGAAGTCTACAACCGTAGTTAGGGGTGGTTAATATGCCGAATGGTAATGATGGTGTCGACTTAGTTAGAAGGAGAACCCTTAAGGCTTTAATAGCAGTCGCTGGTATTGCACTATTGGCTACTTCACTACCTCCATTAATTGACCAGGTAATACCCCCTGAGGTGGGGCTTAAGGAATTCCCAAGGCTGCTACTTGTCGATGAGAGCGGTAAGCCCATTAAGGCATCTCAAATACCTGTCAATACACAGTACATACTGCGCTTCTTCTATCCGCTCAGCAATGAGCCTAACATGCTTCTTAACCTAGGAAATGAGAATGGGGAGCCTGTGGAGGTTCCTCCAACAACAGTTGTGGTGCCGCAGACGGGCGCCACCTACACATTCCCTGGTGGTGTTGGTCCTGGTAAGTCGATAGTGGCCTTTAGTGGTATTTGCCAACACCTTGGCTGTGAAATGCCCCTAATATCCTTCTACCCAAACGTACCAACCTGCCAACCTGCAGCAACATCAGCAGGGAACCTTAAGGGCGTTATTCATTGCCTATGCCATGGTTCTACTTATGATCCTTATCGTGGTGGTGCTGTGGTTACTGGCCCTACCGTGAGGCCTCTGCCAGCGGTGGTTCTTGAGTGGGATCAAGCCACTGATGAGTTGTATGCGGTTAAGATGATTGGGCCAGTGATATACGGACACCCAGGCTTCGACACACCAACACAAGACACAG
>Ga0080003_1001209_pt1 | contig 14202 bp, 15 predicted proteins | sample JossMetagenome_FD_69206 | JGI IMG/M metagenome (GOLD analysis project Ga0080003, IMG submission 69206) | Hot spring microbial communities from Joseph's Coat, Yellowstone National Park, USA - JC2_E (SPADES assembly) (version 2) | ecosystem: Environmental > Aquatic > Thermal springs > Hot (42-90C)... | reverse complement strand
CTTCATATGCTCACCTTGCCTTTATAGGCTTTGCCTCTCTTGTTGTGTCTGGTATTCTTACCTTATCTCCAACCTTCACAAAGCCGATCATGTTGCGCCTTATTACTCTTCCTTTGTCATTGCCTTCTAGTATTCTAACCATCACTTGCTTTGCCTCGCCAAATATACCTGTCCTTACCCTAGGCACTTCTACTATTTCACCTAAGAAGCCTTCAAATTCCTTTTTCTGCTCTTCGCTCGTTTCAGCCATTAATATCACTTCTTAGAACCTTTTTCTTTAGGCTTCTCAGCAGCTTCTTCCTTTTGCTCTTTTGGCTCTTTCTGCTCTCTTACTTCTTTGCCTGTAATCCTAGAGACAATGTCTTTTATCGCACTTTCTGCCTGGCCTGCCTTCTCTATCGCTATAGAGGTGCACGGAACATTAAGTCCAACGGCTTTACCTAGGACCTCTTTTGTAGGTACATAAGCATAAGGAATCTTCTTCTGCTCGCATAGAGTTGGTATGTGCATAACAACTTCTTCAGGTTCAACATCCTCTGCTATAACCACAAAAGTGGCCAAGCCGCGCTCTATACTCTTAGTAACTTCATTTGCTCCTTTTCTTACAGCTCCGCTCTGCTTTGCTAGCCTTATAGCCTCTACTATTTTGTCAGCTACCTCTTTCGAAACTTCGAATTTTACATAAGATTTTGCCATATAGACACCTCATCTCATTGGTGCAACAATAAGTTGCATTAAATATTAATATTAAAATATAAAAGTCTTGCCATATTGCTTGCTAGTCCATAAACTGCTCAGGCTTTGGAGGCTCTGGCGGCTGGCCCTTCCTTGTTCTTATCTCCCTTACAACCTTTTCTTGCAACTCTTTTGGCAGCTTCTCAAAGCCTGCATACTCAAAGTACCATATAGCTCTGCCCTGTGTTAAGCCTCTAAGTTCATTCGAGAAGCCTTTTATTACCTCTGCAACAGGCATCTTTGCTATTATTGTTGCCTGTTCGTTCTCCTGCTGTATCTCTAGTATTTGGCCCCTCTTTCCCTGAAGGAATGTTATAACATCTGATAAGTATTCCTGCGGAAGATTTATAGTAAACTTCTGCTTAGGCTCTAGCAATACAACTCCAGCCTTTAGCATGCCAGCATAGATAGGCCTTCTAATTGCTGGTATTATCTGAGCAGGACCTCTGTGCACAGGATCCTCGTGTATTGTAGCATCTGTTATCTTAACCTTTATACCAGAGCATTTCTCTCTAGCCAAAGGCCCGTCGTTCATTGCTTCCTCAAATCCGTCTATAAGAAGCTCCATAACTTCATTCATGTATTGAACGCCGTGTGTTGCATCTATAAGAACGCTATTATTTGAAACATCTACAAGCCCCTTAGCATCTTCTCTCGGCATACCAGCCTTTACAAGATCCTCTATATACTGCTTGCCTTTTGGCTTACCTTCTCTTATGCCACCATTTTCTATAAATTCCTCAACGCTCTGCTCAAGCGGCTCGACTGTAACATAAAATCTAGAATGCTTATTCGGTGATTTGCCTTCTACATTCTCAACCTTTCCCTCTATTGTTTCCCTGTAAAGCACTATAGGCTCGCTTGTTATTATTGGTATTTTATACTCATCCCTGAGCTTTGTTTCTATAATCTCAAGGTGTAGCTCACCCATGCCTTTTACAAGATGCTCGCCTGTTTCTTGGTTTAGCTCTACCTGTATCGTTGGATCCTCTTTTGAAAGCTCCATAAGAGCCTCTACAAGCTTCGTTGTATCCCTTGGGTCCTTTGCCTCTACAGCCTTCGTTACAACTGGCTGCGAGTAGTGCCTTATCTGCTCAAAAGGCTCCATCTCAACCTCGCTTGCTGTATCGCCTATTGAAATATCCTTCAAGCCTACAAGTGCGGCTATGTTGCCTGCTGGTATCTCATCTACCGCTACTCTATCAGGACCCATATACAAGCCGACTTGCTGAACCCTCTGCGGTTCTGATTTGCCTGAAATATAGAGTGTTGTACCCTTTCTTACTGTACCAGAGAATACCCTTCCAATAGCTACCTCGCCGCTGTGCTGGTCGTAGGTAATGCCAAAGATCACCATTGCCACTTTAGCGTTCCTGTCAACGCTAATCATAGCCTTTCCTATCTCGCTGCTAAGGTCGCCATGCCAAAGGTGTGGTATTCTATATGGCTGTGCCTCTTTTGGATTTGGCAAATGCTCAATAATCATTGAGAGCACAGCCTCATCTATCGGTGCTATCTCTTGCAGCTTCTCTTCCTCGCCAGCTGCTGTAAGGGCAAAAATGTTTTTGAACGTTATTTTATACTTTTCCATTATCCTCTTAGATATCGCCCATTTCTTGTATGCTGAGCCGAAGCAAACACTTCCCGCTTCAACGCTTACAGTCCATTTATCAGCAACATCCTCAGGCGCATACCTCTTTATGAGCTTGTTTATATCGTTTATAAGATTGAGCAGCCTCTCATAAGTTTGCTCTGGGGTTAGCCTTAGCTCATTAAGAAGCCTATCTACTTTATTTACAAAGAGCACAGGCTTTGCTTTTTCCTTGAGCGCCTGCCTTACTACAGTCTCTGTTTGCGGCATTACCCCCTCTACAGGATCAACAACAAGTACTATACCATCGACAGCACGCATTGACCTTGTAACATGGCCACCAAAATCAACATGGCCTGGAGTGTCGATAAGGTTTATAATATAATCCTTCCCACCATAGTCAAATGCTAGAGAAATATTTGCAGACTTTATTGTCATCCTTCTTTCTTTTTCTATCTCATCATAGTTTGTGTAAAGAACCTCGCCAGCAACAGTCTTTGAAATTATGCCTGCTTTAGCAAGAAGTGTATCGGTAAGCGTTGTCTTGCCATGGTGAACATGAGCAACTATAGCGACATTCCTTATTCTCTCTGGCTCATCCATTATCTTTGCTACTTCCTCAGCAACAAACTCTTTTCTAACCATAGTAACTACCTCGCGCTTCTAGCCATACGCTCCGCATCAACACGCTTCTTTATTGCATAGCTTTCTGGGTTCTTTGCAGAAGCAAGAATAAGCTCATTTGCCAGCGCCTCTGCAAGCCTTTTTCTGTTCTTGAAGCTACCGGTTATTGCTGCAAGCGCAATATTCTTAAGCGCTACATTAAGCCTTCTAAGCGAGCTAACGTCGACAGCAACATTATAATTTATTCCACCATACCTTACCCTTGTTGTATCCTCTATTGGTGCTGCGTTCTCTATAGCATCAACTAAAACCTGTATAGGATTCTTGCCTGTCTGCTTATGCACTATATCAAATGCTTCTTCAACTATATGCATGACCTTTATCTTCTTTCCCTGCAACCTACCTTCGGTCCTTATTACCTTGCCACCAACCTTTTTGCCTGTTCCACCACGCATAAGCTTATTCATAAGCCTTTCAACAACATTCACATGAGAAAAGTAATAGCTCTTATTCTTCCTTCTGCCAAATGTGTTGGGATACTTCATGGGTGTAAGCACAATATAGTCAGCGAGGCTTGCATCTGAAACTACAACATCAGAAAAAGAGTACTTGCCGAAGAGAAGCTGCTCTGCGGTCTCTATCTTTCTTAGCTTCTTCTCCTTTCTCTCCTTGCTTTCTTTCTCTTCGCTCCCTTCTTTTGTATCTTTTGCCTGCTCTTTGCTTTCCTGCACTTTCTGCTCTTCTTTGCTTGCTGCCTGCTCCTCTGTATCTGCTTTCTTTCTAAGCTGTCTTCTCTTCTTATAATCAGCAAGAGCCTCTTCTTTTTCTTCTTTTATAATATTAGCATCTGCCATAAGATTACCTCTTTGGCTTCTCTTTCTTACCCTTTACAATCTGCCTCAGATCAACACCGTTTATAGCAATAACCTTGTACTTTAATCCAGGTATGCTACCCATCTGACCTCTCTGAGAACCGCTAAGACCCTGTATTGTAACTTCATCATGCTCATCTATGAAGTTTATTGCACCATCCTCAGGCACATAAGCACCCACAACTTTGCCATTCTTTATGAGCTGCACTCTAACGCATTTTATAAGACCACTATGAGGTTGCTTCTGCTGAAGCATGAACTTTTGTAATACAATACCCTTCGCCATAGGCACAGGACCCATAGGATCATACTTTGCCTTGAGCTTGAAGAACTTTCTTTTCCACCATTTTTTAAGCATTCTATACTTCTTCCTCTTTTTTATTATCTCTTTTGCTGCAAATTCTCCTCTCGGCACATAAACACCTAATAGTTTTCATTGAGTATATTCGAATTGCCCTGATCTATAATAGCTAGCGCATTGACAGAATAAGGCTTTCCGCATATAGTACCAAGCTCAAGCGAATTTTCATTGAATTTTATAAGCTTAATGCCTGCTATATTGCACATGTGCACTATATCATCGATTATACTCTTTTTACCTTTTGTTGCAATAACCACTGCCTTAGCCTCTGAACTACTTATACTTTTAACTACCTCTCTGTAGCCTATCGCTACCTTGCCCGTATCTACTGCGAGCCTTATATCTCCAGCTAGATCAGCCATAAAACCACAAGCACCATTAATAATAGACTGAAAAGATTTAAATAATAACGATAAAATTGATTAGATATTTTTACACAAAGATATTTAATACTTGCTAGTTTTCCCCACTTGCTAGTTTTCACCACCAAAAATGGTATTTAAGCTTATCCTTTATAAACAAAACTAAAGAAATGTATTTAAAATGAGATAAAATATAGATTTCACTGAAATAAAGGTGGTTATGATGCCGATGCCTTTTGTAAAAATAAAAAATGAGAATGAAAATAAGATTGAGAATACGCAGATCAACACAACAACCAAATCAATGGATGAGGAGGAGAAGAAGGAAAAAATTAAGCTATTAGCCCCTCTGCACAAAAAGACCGAAGAAAAACGTATCTTTAAACAATTAAAGAAAGAACTGTCCGATCCTGCAACTGAATTTATTATACTTGGTGCTTTGTTAGTGTTTGGTGGTTCCTTGTCGTGGGCTAAGGGCGCTCCCAAGACGGTGACTACAGAATTCTTGATGGGGGGAATTGTTATGGATTGGATGAGCATCTTCATGATGGTGTTAAGAAAGTAAAATAATCCAACATTGCTATCAAATACTTGCTAGTTTTCTCCACTTGCTAGTTTTCACCATCAAAAATAGTATTTAAGCTTATCCTTTATAAACAAAACCAAAGAAATGTATTTAAATGGGATAAAATATAGATTTCATTGAAATAAAGGTGGTTATGATGCCGATGCCTTTTGTAAAAATAAAAGAGAATGAAAATAAGAAGATTGAGAATAAGAATACGCAGATCAACACAACAACCAAATCAATGGATGAGGAGGAGAAGGAAAAAATTAAGCTATTAGCCCCTCTGCACAAAAAGACCGAAGACGAAGAAAAGCGTATCTTTAAACAATTAAAGAAAGAACTGTACGATCCTGCAACTGAATTTATTATACTTGGTGCTTTGTTATTGTTTGGTGGTTCCTTGTCGTGGGCTAAGGGCGCTCCAAAGACGGTGACTACAGAATTCTTGATAGGGGGAATTGTTATGGATTGGATGAGCATCTTCATGATGGCGTTAAGAAAGTAAAATAATCCAACATTGCTATCAAGCTATTTTGCTCGATAGATTAAAATTCGAGTTCGCACAAATTTGCAGTGAAATATTATTAAGATCCTAAAATTGCCAAATAAATAAGGAATAATAAATATAGTTTACACTAAATTTTCTTTTTATTTATTATAAACGAGTGCCTTTGAAAGTTAACTCCTTTTCCATATTTCTGAAGGAGCATACACATATCATTAAAATATTTGAAATTTTATTTGAACCATGTGTACCTTCAACGACAACGCCCTTGTCTAATTCAATCACTTATGTCTTCTACCTTACATTTACCAAATATTTCTGCTTTCTTAATTAAATGCTTTTTAAATATAGATGCGTGCCCACTGCCACATACAACCATAATAGAATCGTTCCTTTTCATATGATCTATTATTGCATTTATCATGCTACTGTCTCTTAAGGCTTCATGTTTTGCATTTATCTTGTTAATTTTATAATCTGAATATGGAAAAGGTGCTGTTAAGGCTCTGCTCAGTAGTAGATCTTGACTAAGTGTTTGGCCTGTATACTTTTTGGCACATTTGATCGATAATTTTATCTATAGTAGCAATAAGGCTTAAGTCTTTGCATTCTTTTTGCTTCATTTTAATGAAAGCACTGTAGATTTGCTCATCATCTATTATATCCCTTAATATAGACGCTTCTGAAAGTATTTTATAATCTTCAGGTTCCACCATTCTTGTCTTGTTGTAGTTATGGAAGTTTGAATTGTATATTACAGAAAACAGTTCAAGGATATAAAGTTTAATACCCTCTTTCAGTTGCATGAAAAACTCAAAACGCTCTTTCTCTGAAATATCAATGAAATATATTTTGGCTTCTTTTTTAACGGCCAAATCAGTAGCAACATCAAATTCATTCCAAAACTGCTTGTCTGTGTGTTTTACAACCTTCTTAAGTGCTTCAACACCAAGGTCTTTAGGCTGCTCTAGCAAGACCACCTTTGGCTTTAGCAGTTTAAAGGCACTGCTTATCAAGCTGCGCATGCGCTTATCATTTGCCTTGTGGTTTCCACCTATTACTGCAAGCACTTTTCTTCCACATTTAAGCATGTAACCATTTGCATACGAACTTTTGTGATTAAGAAAATTTTGCTCTTTTGCTTTCATTATATAGTTGTATAAATCCATCGTAAGCTTGTCCGCTTTCATAAAAACATCTTGATGATTCGGACAACGACTAGTTTCTTATGATCGTTTGGTTGCAGCCAGCGACTTGTCCGAACTGGCCACTTATTATAAGCTTTAGATAGCCCAGCACTGGCACCCTTGCAATAACGTAGCCAACAACACTGCTCTCATTTGGCATATAGTTTGCAAACTCTATATCCAAGCCAGGATTGTTGTCGCCCATTGTAAGAAAATAGTAGCTTCCACTTACATTCAATATAGCGTAAAGCCTATGTATAATATCGCCTGAGAAATAATCGCGTGGTGTAGTCCTATATACTATTATTGGGTTGCTAAAGTTCTGAGATATTGTTATATTATTTATTGTTATGCTTGAGGTATATACTATATTATACTGCTTGCCACCTATAATTACATTGCCTATTGCGTAGTTATATTTTATCAGATTGTTATCTTGAGAGCTGACAAAGCACCTGTATATGCTACCACTTCTTCTAAGATAAACGTAGTTGTATATGCAGTATGTATTGTATAAACCTATATTGTAGCTAGAACCTATTGGTATTATTGAGCTTATCTTTGATTTGTTTGAATCGAAATAGGCATAGTAAGCGAGAAACTCCCTATTCATGTTGTTTTCCATGCTGGCAAAGGCAGGCTCGCTTATGTTTATTACAGGCACGTTATGGGCCTTTGCAAATAACGCTGGATTGCCTATGCCGTGCAATACCACTAGATCGCCTCTCTGCAACGCTGGAAGCATGCTACAACTAGCGACAGTATCGATGGGCGAACTTGTATTTAATACAACAATAAGCACAAGCCAAAAAAGAAGCACAGCAACTATGGCAATGCCTATATCTATTATACTCTTTGCTTTACCCTCTGTCTCTATGCTTATCTTTGTCTCTAAGATTAGTATAACTATTATAAGTAAGAAAATAAAAGAGCCAAGTAGAAAAGAGTTGTGAAATGCATATATTATTATTAGGATAGCAAGCAAGAGGTAAAATGGCCACATGGGCATTTTTTGCTTTCTCTTGCCACTTGCATTCCTTGCCTCTTCCTTTCTCTTACTGTTTCTTCTCATCTCCAACACTATTCATATTGTTTACAATGCTTGAAACCTGCAGACCAAAGATTTTTGACTCACCATTGACCTTTGCAACACCTATTGCAGCGTCAGCATTAGATATTAGTGTATCATTGTGGCTAACAACAATGAATTGTGAATCTGCGCTTAGCTGCTTAAGCAATTGCGATAATTTTTTGGAGTTTTCCTTGTCAAGCGCAGCATCTATCTCATCAAATATATAGATAGATGAAGGCTTGTACATATGTATTGCAAACACAAGGGTGAGCATAAGCATAGAGCGCTCGCCACCGGACATGCTCTCTGCACGCTTTGCAATGTTGTTCTTCGTTTTTACCTTTATCAGAAGCTCACTGTTGAAAGGATCTCTCTCATCGCTAAGCACAAGCTCTGCCTTATCATCAGATATGTAGCTATATAACTTTGAAAAGTTCTTGCTCACAGCATTGAATGTTTCCATGAATATACTATATTTCTTTGCATCTATCTCTTCTATCATCTTCAATATAGCCTCTCTTTCACTCTCAAGCATCTCAACTTTTGACTTTGCCTCTGCAACATCCTTCTCTTTTTCTTTATATATCTCTGGCGCCTTTAAGTTAACATTTCCTAGCTCTTTTAGCTTATCACTTAACAGCGACGCTTCCCTTTCCATATCTTCTATCTTTCCATTAAGCATCTCTATATTTTCGTTTGCATAAACACTTATCTCTGCACGCAAATCGCCGAGCCTTACCTCAAGCTGGCTCCTCCTCATCTTCATCTCCTGAAGCTTTGAATCTATATTGCTTGATTCACCACTAAGCTTGCCCTGCTCGTTGCTAAGCTTTGCTATCTCGCTCTCTATCTTTTCAAGTTTTTCGTATATTCCCTTATTAGCCTCACCGCTGCTCTTTATCTTTTCTTCAAGCTCCTTCTTCTCCTTTAATAATATATTCATTCTTGCATTCTTCTCATTAATAGTCTGTTCTATCTGCTTGAGCTCATCCTTCTTGCTAGATATCTCTTTGTTAATATCTGCTAGTCTATTGCTTAGAAGCTCGTTCTCTTTTATAAGCTCTGCTACCTTTATCTTGATAGCTTCAGCTCTGCTACGCTCCTCCTCTATTCTCTTGCGCTCCTCTCTGCTTAACGATTTAGTCGCATTCTTAACAAGCGCCATTGATTCCTCGTATAGCTTGGTCCTCTCGCCCTTGAGCTCATTTAGATCTTTCTTGATACTTTCTATGCTGTTTATCAAGCTATCTAGCTTTGAGTGCATCGCTTCCAAGCTTTTGCCGGCCTTCTCAAGCTCAAGCCTCTTTGCGTCGAGCTCCTTCTTTGCTGCTTCCAGCCTTTTGCTCTCGTTATCGAGCTCAAGCCTCTTATCATCGAGCCTTATCTTTGCCGTAGCTTGAGCCTTCCTAAGCTCATTTATCTGTGAGATTTGGTTATTTATCGAAGCGGCTATGCTCTCTTTTTCTTTGCTAAGATTTTCTATCATCTTTTCAATTAGAGTAAGGCTAAGCTTTTTCTGCATGCCACCAGTTACTATGCCTGACTGCTCTACAAGATCGCCTTCAATCGTTACATACCTATGGCCAAGACCAAAACTCTTTGCTTTGCTTATATCATCGATAAGATAAGTATCTGAAAAAATGTACATGAAAGCTTTTTCAAACCTCTTTTCAAACTTTACCAATTCTATTACAGGCTTTAGCTCCTTAAGCCTTTCTTTGCTGCTTATATTTATATCATTTAATGGTATGAACGTTGCCCTGCCTATCTTGTTCTCGCGTAGATATTTTATAATCTTGTTTGCTGTTTCTATAGAATCAACAACGAAGTACTCAAGCCTGTTGCCGGCTGCAGCTTCAACAGCATATGCGTATTCATTTTCATAAGATAAAAGCTTTGAAGCCTTGCCAAAAAAGCCGTCCTTCTCGCTGAATTTTGAAGAGATGATATTACTTATATCGCTTCCCTGCCTGCTCATAGCCCGCTGCTCTTTTAGCTCTATTAGCTTTGTATCTATCTCGCTGGCTTTGTTCCTTAACTCGCTAAGCAAAGTTGCTTCTTTTTGCTCATTCTTAGCAAGCTCCTCGAGCTCTTTGTTAAGCTTTTCTATCTCATTCTTTATTGCGTCGAGCGAAGAATAGTCTATATTTTTTGCAGAGAGCTCTGACTTTAGCGATTCATATCTGCTGCTTTCAACATAAAGATCTGCTTGTAGCTTTGCAAGCTCAGAACTCTTTTCTTGAAGCTCCTTCTCCTTGCTTTCTACCTTCTTTTCTATATCTACTATCTTTTCCTCTATATCTATATTTTCTTCACTGCTTGATGTATCTGGGATCTTTATCTTTGCAAGCTCAACCCTCATATCCTCTACACTTTTTGAGTTTATGGCTAGCTTGCTATTTATCTCATCTGCCTCTTTGCCCAATGAGCTTATAGAATTGCTTGCATTCTGCTTATCCTTTTCTAGGGCCTCAAGCTCGACATTTATTTTTACAATCTCGCTGTTTGTTGCCTCAAGCCTTCTGCTTATATTGCCGATAGCTTCTGTGCTTTCAGTTAGCTGCTTAGTCATATCCTGTCTCGCAATGCCAAGCTCTGAGATCTTCTCGCTATAGCCCTTTATCTCTTCTTCTATCTTCTTCTTCTGCGAATCGAGCAAATGTATATTCTTGTCAAGCTCTTCAAGCTCATCCTTTACAAGCTTCTCCTTTCCAACAAGTACGCTATAGTTTAAGGCTTTTATCCTTGCACTCATGCTTATGTATTTTTCAGCCGCCTCTTTCTCCTTTGCAAGCTCCTCAAGGAAGCCGCTTCTTTCATTAAGCATTATCTTTGCCTCGCCTATCTTTATGTTTACTTGATCCAATTCCTTAAGCGCCTCTTTCTTCTTGTCCTCAAACTCCTTTATGCCAGAGGTAACCTCTATAAGCTCACGCCTCTCCTTCGGTGAAAGCTCAAGCAATTTTGTTATCTCGCCCTGAGTTATTGTATTTGTTTCGTTTGCATCCATCTTGTAACTTCTTAGAACCTCTAGTACTTCCTGCCTTGTCATGTGCTTGCCGTTTAGCTTAAATGCACTTTTGCCATCTGCGCTTGCCATCCTAATAAGCTCCATGCTTGAATCTCCATCGAACTGTAGCTTCACATAAGCCTTTGGTGTGCTCCCCTTCTTAGCCTTATATGAATCGTTTATCAGGCCCTCGAGCTTATCTACTCTTAGCCTATGCAAAGCGTTTTCTCCTAAGCCAAATAGGAGTGCATCGCATATGTTGCTCTTGCCGCTTCCGTTAGGACCTACTATACAGGTGAAGCCTTTGCTGAAAAGGAGGTCTGAGCTCCTAATAGACTTGAATCCCCTAATGCTCATACTTTTCAAATAAAGCATTGCTACACCGGTCGCAATAGATTATTGAGAATAAAACCTTTTATAACTTGCCTTCCTTTGATTTGCTGAGGAGATGCAAGGATATTATAGATTCTATACTATTTGGTGTTGCTATACCTATTAGCCTATTGCCTTTAACAACAGCAACAACGCTAGAGCCCCTACTTTGCATAATTGAAAGAGCGTCTGCTAGAGGCATGCCTGCATTCAGGCTAGGTATTGGTGTAGAGGCATCTTTCACATATACCGCATTTCTGGCGCGCCCACGCCTGTAAAGCTCAACAAGTGCATACGCTTTTCCAAGACGTGTTATAACAATATGCTCTTTCTTCTCAAGAAGCTCTTTATACAATTCTTGCATGCTCATCTCTGGCTTTACTAGCAAGAAGTGCTTTGAAGCAGCGTCGCCAAGATGCAAGCCACTTGTGCTCTTTTTAATTTCTACGCTTTCCGCTTCTGCCTGTGCACCACTGTAAAGGAACATCACTATAATAATATTCCATAGCGCTATAAACTCCCTATATGATAGGGAAAAAGAGCTGCCAGTAGCTACAAATACAAAGGTTGCAATTAGTATTATGCCCATTAGATACTTGCTAACCTTTACTGTCAGCATTGTAGCATCATAATAGCTTCTCTTCCTCTGTAGAAAGCTTCTAAATACGCGACCACCATCCATAGGAAAAGCTGGCAAAAGGTTAAACAGGCCAAGCAGTATATTCATCAAAAACATTATCTGCATTGTCTGCAATAATATTCCAGGCTGCAACAATGTTGTTATAATACCGAATACGCCACCTAGAAAGAGGCTCATTATAGGGCCAGCTATTGCTATGTTAAACTCCGCTTTTGGATTTATCTTAACATCATCTATTACAGACATACCGCCTATAGGAAGCAAGATTATCTTACTAACCTTTATGCCATTGCGTATAGAAGTTATAGAGTGCGCAAGCTCATGGAGGAGCACACATATGAATAGCAAAACTATAAGAATGAAGATATACAGGCTTATTAGCAGGGTAAATACAAGCAAGAGTATGAATGTCCAGTGAAGCTCCACCTCTATGCCAAAGATCTTGCCTATCGTTGGAGAAGTATTCATCAACTCACTTATTTATTTATCTACAAAAATAATTTATATCCTCATGTTTAATTTCTTAATGGTCCCTATGAAGGTTAGTGTAGTTATTCCTGCATTAAACGAAGAAAAATATATTGGCTATGCTTTCGAAGGCCTTAGAAGGCAGAGCTTCAAGGATTTTGAGGTTATAGTAGCAGATGCTGGGAGCACTGATAAAACAAGAGAAATAGCCAGAAAGTATGGCGCAAAAGTAGTTATAGAAAGAAGAAGAGGCATTGCACGCGGGAGAAATGCTGGTGCAAAGGTAGCAAAAGGCGATATACTGATATTTTTAGATGCAGATACAAAACCTTCACCAAGGCTTATAGAATCTTATGTAAAGGGCCTAAAAGGGGATGTTGTTGCTGCAACTGGCCCAATACTACCTTTGGAGAAAACAAAAAAGAGTATAAAATTGGGCTACAAATTTGTATCAATCTTATTCGTTAAGCTCGCAATAAAGATAGGCAGGCCAACAATAGTTGGCTCAAACTTTGCAGTAAGAAGAAGCACTTTTGAAAAAGTAGGTGGCTTCAACAGCAATTTAATAACATACGAGGACTGGGACCTCTCAAAGAGGCTTAAGAAGTATGGAAAAATAATATATATAGATGATGCTGTAGTATACACAAGCGCAAGGCGCATTTTTGCGTGGGGCATACATGGTTTCTTCAATTTCCACGTAGGAAACATAATAAGGTATAACCTGTTCAAAAAGCCAAAAGACGAATATGAACCAATAAGGTAAACAAAATAAAAAAATTATTTAAATCTTAAGATAAAAGGTTTAACTATGGAAAATGTAAAAAGTGTGGAAGATATTTTCAACAAAAGAGGCAAATTAAATGAAGAAGAGGTTAAAGAAGCAATAAAATTTCTAGAGGAAGAAAAGAAGAATGGAGAGAAAAGGCTTGCGGCATTTTATTCTGATTTGTTCAAAAAGGCAAAAACAAAAATAGAATCAATGTTGAATGAAGGAACGCTAGATATTAGCAATGAAAGCATTAATGGATTGCTTAATAGATTTGATGGGCTAGACAAAGTTGAGAGAGAGCTTGGTATAGATATAGCAAACGCCATGCTAGAACATTACAAGGATCCTACAAAATATAGATATGAGCTTAAAAATACGTTTCTTATTTATCTCGATCAGGCTCTCGAGGACTGGTATAAGAGAAGGGAAATAGAAGAACTCGAAATGATAAACCTAGAAGAAATTGAGAGTATGTTAAAAATGGAGACAGATGAGGATACATATGTAAATGCCCTAATTGGAATGCTACTTATTGCAGGATCTTATTATGAGTATGTCGAATATGAAAACAAAAGAATGAAGTTTGAGGCTAATCCAGAGGAATTCATAGATGAAGAGATAGACGAAGAGATTCATAAACTACCGCTAGATGAAAGCATAAAAGATCAAGATCTGAGTTATATAATAAGCAAAAGAGTTTATGAAAAGCTTAAGGAAAAGAAATATATTTCAGAAGAGCTTCCCCCTTTCGATAGCATTAAGGAGATTTTGCCAGATTTTTCTCAAATATTTATCGAATCAATTTTAGGACTCAAGGATACAACTTACAAGCTAAGCGTAGTAGGTGTAGCGAGCTATTATAATGCAATAAAGAATATAGTAGACACATTTGGTCTTAAAAATGAAGCTGAGAGAATTAAAAATGTGATAGATAGAGTAATACATGAGAACAAAATAACGATTGATGATATAGGTATATCAAAAAATTTGTTAGATCTGGTAGTTAAGCTAAAGCAAAATACGATCAAGTCAGCTAAAAGGGACTTGGATTATATAGGCTAAG
>Ga0080003_1001208_pt1 | contig 14205 bp, 18 predicted proteins | sample JossMetagenome_FD_69206 | JGI IMG/M metagenome (GOLD analysis project Ga0080003, IMG submission 69206) | Hot spring microbial communities from Joseph's Coat, Yellowstone National Park, USA - JC2_E (SPADES assembly) (version 2) | ecosystem: Environmental > Aquatic > Thermal springs > Hot (42-90C)... | reverse complement strand
TCGCCCCCCGCTGCGAGCGTTGGAGACCTGAGGAGTTCTCCGTCGACCACACGGGCCACACGCCCTACGGGTCATCGAAGCTCGCGGCGGACATCTACGTCCAGGACTACCACCACACCTACGGCCTGAGGACGGGGGTCTTTAGGATGAGCTGCATCTACGGCACCAGGCAGTTCGGGGTCGAAGACCAGGGATGGGTCGCCTGTTTGCAATAGCGGCCGTCACCGGTAAAACCATAACGATCTATGGTGACGGGAAGCAGGTGAGGGACGTGCTGTTAGTGGACGACCTCGTCGATGCCGTTAGGAGGTTTGCGGAATCGAATGCCAGCGGGGTCTACAACATAGGGGGAGGGCCTGGGAACACTCTCTCGCTCCTGGAGCTCCTGTCGATCCTCGAGGACATGGGGCTGAGGCCGAGCTACAGGTTCTCCGAATGGAGGCCGGCCGACCAGAGGGTCTACATATCGGACGTGCGCAGGGCGGAGAGGGAGCTCGGCTGGAGGCCCAGAATACGCCCGAGGGAGGGCGTTGGGAGGTTGGTCGATTGGGTCAGGTCCAACGCGGGCCTGTTCGAGCACATCTGATACTGGGTTCCGAGGTGTTCTAGCGATGGTTCTGAGGGTGGCCTTCCTCGCATTTTGCTATGGTCCCGGGGGCGGCATCGCCCGGGCCACTGTAAACCTGGCCAGGGGCCTTAAGCGCGCGAATGCGGATGTGAACATATTCGCGCTGTCGATGCATCCTCAGTGGAGATCGCTCGCTGAGAAAGGTGGCGTTGATGTCGTCGCGCCTCGCGACGGGACCATAGGGAAACTGGACCATCTTAGGCTGATGTACGATTTCGATTATAAGCTGGCGAGAGAACTGGACTCCCTGCTGAGGAACTCGGGCACCACGTTCGACGTGTATGTGGTGTCGGATGACGCCGCGCTCTCATTCGCAAGGTTCAAGGGTGATCGCAGGCTCATCCTGTGGACCCACGGTGAGATATCGCTCCTCTTGATAAACAGCGCGTGGGCGCGGAAGCCAGCCAGGAGGCTGGCGTCCGTCCTCTTCCCGCGCGTGCTTGCGGAGCACAGGAGGCTTTCGAAAGGCTTCGACATGATAATAGCTAACAGTCGTTTGGCCAAGGAAATTGCGCAGTTCACTTATGAGCGCGTGCCCTCTGGCATCGTGTACCTGCCGGTAGATACGGAAGCGTTCAGGCCGGTGGATGACCCGAGCAGCGACTACGCCTTAGCGGTCGGCAGGCCTTTCGGGGAGGCGGGAGAGGCGCTGCTCGCGAGGTTGGCCAGGAAGGTGCCCTTAGTGACCGTCGGGGGCTTAAGGGTGCCCGGCGCGAGACCCCTGGGCTACATCCAAAGCTCCGAGGAGCTGGCCAGAATCTACGCAAACGCAAAGCTAGTCCTGCACGCGGATCTGGGGGAGTACTTCGGCTATTCGGTCGCTGAGTCGCTTGCATGTGGGACTCCCGTCGTGGCTTATAACGTGGGAGGGCCTTCAGAGATGATAGAGAGCGGCCGCAACGGCTGGCTGGTTACGACAGAGGGAGAGTATGAGAGCGTCGTCGCGAGGGTCTTTAAGGAGGATTATGGGCCAGAGGTCAGGGAAAGTGCTAGGGCATCAGCGCTGAGGTTCTCGATAGAAAATGTAACTCAAGAGTTCCTGCGCATACTGAAGACTAACCTGATGCTTTAGTAGATAGTTCCAATGGTCCAGTTATCAATGGGTGATGAACTCGACGGTAATATTCTTGAAAGAACTCGAGCCAAAAAGCGAGTTTAGGCATGATGTTTAATGGTTGCTAGATTTCATGGTTTAGCTCCTTCGAATATGGTCGCGCTTAATGAAACTCGGTAAACGTTAATAATATCCCCATTCACCGTTATACGTGTTGCTGGGAGCTATGAGGCAGCAAGTAGAAAGGGTGAAGAGATATAGGAAGGCCTACAGGAACTGGATTTCCGTCATGTGGGCTATCTACAGAAATAAGCCGCGGATAGAGCTGAAGCTGAAGAAAGAAGGAAAATTGCCACCATTCATGAAACACATTAGCCCACCGAATTACTGGAAGGACAGGGAAACTAAGAAGAGGAAGCTAATTCTCGCGATAAGACAAGATAGATACATTGTGGACGAGCAGAACTATAAGTTAATCCTCAAGGACTTCAACATGGAAATTTATTTCGCAGGAAAACTAACGTGGTACGGCAAACAGGGTAGGCTTGAGATATGCTACGATGAAGCAAAGAACGCGTGCTACGCTTCAATCCCCGTTGATGTAGGAGTTGAAATAACGAAAAAGGGAAATAAAAGCAAATATATCGTTCACGGCAAAAGGAAAAGCATTCAGCTCGAATTGCCTAAAGGAAATAAAATGGCTTCAATAGACTTAGGCATCAACGTTTTGGCAAGCGTGATAGTAGAAGACGGAACTTGGTTGCTGTACAAAGGCGTTAGGGCTAAGGAGGATTATTTCTACTTTGAGAAGAAAATAGCAGAAGTGCAATCATTGGCAGACAAAACGAAAAACATGGGCGAATATAAAGCATACGAAAAGCTATTAAAAGAGAAGAGGAGGTTACACGGGAAATTAAAGAGAAGGTTTCGTCACTTGTACAGGAACTTTGCTTCGCATTTAATAAAAGAGTTGCACGGACTAGGAGTTTCAACTATATACTTAGGCTATCCTTTCGACATAGCTCAGGAGAAGGGAAACAAATTTACAGTAAACTTGTGGTCTTATCGCAAATTCATGGATGCAATAGAACTTAAGGCTCAAGAGTATGGAATAAAAGTGTTTGAGGTTGTTGAGTATAATACTTCAAAGTACTGTGCTTATCATGATGTAGAAGTCGAAAGAAGACCAAGAGGAGTGGTTATTTGCCCTAAAGGACATAGACTTCATTCAGACCTTAACGGCGCATTGAACATTCTTAAAAAAGCAGTGAACGTAATTGTTTCAAAAGTAAAGAAGCCTATATCTTTCATAGTAGATCACAACGGAGTAGCACCCGTTAAAGGGGTGTAACCCTTGAGACCTCCGGGAACCCTCGCCTTTTAAGGCGGGGAGGAGGTCAGGAACAGGAGCAAATGTAACAAAAGGTTTTTGATGAATTTGTTTATGAGTAAACACATTATAGTTAACCAGATGACGTAATAGAAAAGGTTTTAGCAGAAAAGCCTTGTATTAATCTTATGCAGTTTTCTGTAATAATACTTGCTGGGGGAAGGGCCAGCAGGTTCGGGAGCGATAAGCTCCTTTACGAATATAAGGGAAAAAGCATGTTAGAAAGGGTCGCTGAAGCTGCAGTAAAAAGCGGTGCAGAAGAAGTAATAATGACGGTTAAGGAGCTAAAAGATGATTATGAGAAGATTGCTAAAAAGTTAAGAATCAAAGTTGTAATGGATAGTTTAAAGGAATTTACTCCTCTTGCAGGTTTATGCAGGGGTGCCGAAGCTGCAAAAAGCCCTAACGTGATAGTAATATCAGGAGATTCGCCTCTGGTTTCCCCTGAGTTTTTTAGAACGATGAACTCTTATCTTGAAAAAATATGGACAAACGCGGCAGTTCCGCTTTGGCCTGATGGAAGAGTTGAAGTAATACATGCGGGGTACAAAAAAGAACCGCTGTTAGATGCATGCGAAAGAATGATTAAAGCTGGAGATTATGAAGTAAAAAGGGTCCTGCTCTACATTAAGAGCGTTTATTTAGTGCCTGTAGAACAGGTTGATAAAAATTCTCTTCTCGATGTAGATTCTCTTGATGATCTTAAAAATTTAGAGCCCTGAGACCTCTCCGCCTTCAATAGGTCCCTGGGTTTCTTTCCCTTCAAGCGCTTCAAACAGATAGTTCAAGAACTGGGCCTCTGGAACAGCTCCAATAAAAACGTAGGAGCCGTTTATCACGATGTGAGGAACTGACATAACCCCATATTCGTTTGCAAGCTCTTCAAATTCAAGGGCTTCAATCATATCACTCCTTATCCGAGGGTTTACCATAGAGAACTGATGGGCTATCCTTACTGCCCTTGGGCAATAAGGACATGAAGGAGTAACAAAAACCTGGATCTTTACATCCTGTTCTATAGTCTTTAGCTTGTTTATCGTGCTTGGAGCAAGCCTGGTTGAATTCCTGCTTACGTCTATTATGTCATCTATGAAAGCGTTAAACTCATACCCTGCAGGTATGCCGTAAAAGTGAAAGTTATATTTTGTTCCATCAGAAAAACCTAAGGCTGGGGCCATTTCAACGTTGTATTCTTTCGCTTTTTCAGGGTTTTCATAAAAGTCATAAACCTCGTAGCTGAGCCTTTGATCTAAAGATGTAACCTCTTTTGCAAGCTCAACAAGCTCATTGCAGTATTCGCAGTTCTCTTTTTTTGTAAACACCGCCAGAGTTACGTGGTTCTGGAGCCTCTTAGAGAAAACTTCTTTCAGTACTGCCTGATCTTCTTCTGATATTAAGCTCATACTCATACACCTAGAGCTCGTAATATATTAACTTCTATCAACTTTTTTGGAAGCGCTCCAACTATCTGATCCACTAGCTGACCGTTCTTGAATATCAAGAGAGTCGGGATGCTCATTATGCCGTATTCCATTGCAGTAATCTGGTTTTCGTCAACGTTCAGCTTTCCGAAGGCTATCTTTCCTCTGTACTTTTTAGCCAGTTCGTCAACTATTGGCGAGACTACTCTACAAGGGTAGCACCATTCTGCCCAGCAATCAACGACAACGTTTTCATTCTTTGATATAAAATCTTTAAAAGTTTCATCAGTTAAAACAACAGGACCTTCATAAGCCTGAGATTTCTGCGCTGCAGATTTTTGAGAGAGTAATTGCTTTAATAACTTCTGCTTTATCAGTTCCTCCTCGTCAACCGAAGTCATAAGTATTGAACATATGTTGATTTTTTTAAAGATTGCTCAAATATTTTTAAAAATAATGTAAAAAAATCAAACAAATATTTCCATTTTTATGCTTAACATTTACAGCTGATAACTTACTAATTGCGTTTTAGCCTTTGCGAAACAATTTTATGTTTATAGTTGCAAAAAAATGAACGAATACGCTTTTAAACAACGTAGATTCGGATAGAATGTGATAAAGGTAGAGCTGATTTCCTGCAGTATGAAAAAAGAAATCAAAAAGTTCAACATTTATAGCAGAATTGAAACTTTTTTTAAAAAAGTTGGTTTGAACCCTGAGAACGGAGACGTGCTAGCATTATCGGGCAAGTATCTGGCGATCTCAGAAGGCAGGTTCTACAAGCTAGAAGATGTTGTTCCTACCGACGAAGCTTATGAACTGGCAAAAGCCAACGATGGCGACCCTAGAATAGCTGAGCTTGTGCTAAGGGAAAGCGAAGCTGTGATGCCAAGCTTCGCAGGAATATTTATGGCAAGCGTAAAAGGAATGCTGCAGCCAAACGCAGGCATAGACAAGTCTAACATAAAGGAAGGCTACGTTGTGCTTTATCCACAGGACCCTAACGCTTCTGCAAGAAAGATCAGACTTTTTGTCTTGGAGAGATACGGGGTAAAGGTTGGTGTAGTTGTTACCGACAGCAGGATATATCCAACGAGAAAGGGGACAACTGGCATAGCAATAGGTTATAGTGGAATCTTGCCGATCGTTGACGAAAGGGGCTCTAAAGACCTTTTCGGTAAAAAGCTGAAGGTTACAAAAAGAGCGATAGCTGACCAGCTAGCCACTATGGTTCAGCCGATAATGGGGGAATCAAACGAAAGCAGGCCGATAGTTCTGATTAGAGGGCTCTCAGAATATGTAGTTGACGGAGACGTTGAAACTGAACTATCTGTAAGTTATGAAGAGGATATATACTTTGCCGCAATAAAGAATTATCTGCAGGGAAAATTTTATCCAAAAAAGCAGGTCAGAGCGAAAGATAACGCCAGGAAAGCGTTATACCAAGGGTTGTGAATATTGCTGCGAAAGCAACGAGGTAAAGCATGGAGAGAATCACACTGACCTGAGGAGTTATTCCGAGCAGGGCCCACCTAGATATAGCGTTAGCGTAGGTAAGGGGGTTGGCAAGAGCTATTGGTTTGAGCCACCATGGCATTGATGATATTGGATAGAAAGAGTTGCTGGAGAAAAGCAGCGGCATGTTGAGCAGGTTCATTATGGCCATTTGCGTCTCCCACCTGGTTGACCTTAAAGCCAGCATAAGAAATAGAGAAGAAAAACCAAACGACAGGAGAAAAAGCGAAAGATAAGTTATGACGAACGCCATGGGCGCAAACAGTCCAAAAGAAAACCTAAGGCCGAGCAAGACACCAATTAGAAGTATTATAGTTGCCTGAACTAATGATTTAATTATTGAAGCAATTACCTTCGATACTATTATCGACCCGCGGGGAACAGGAGTAGTAAGGAGCTTTCCGAGAAAGCCGAGCCTCCTGTCCCATACTATGGTCATTCCGCTGCTCATCGAAGTAAAAAGGACTATAAAGCTGAGCATGCCTACTGCAAGGAAGGAAAAGTAGTCTGTCGTTCCAAAGGTCTGCTTAAGAACAAGGGAACCTATCTCGTCTATTATTTGCTTTGGCACTGTTAGCCCAGGGATCTCGATGGACGCGCTCTTAAACATGTTTGCAAAGTTCATGGCCTTCCCAAAAATTCCTATCCAGAGAATTGGCTGCACAAGGCTTAGCAAAAGTATGACCGGTTCCTTGTACCACTTTTTGAGCTCTCTGTTTGTAAGAGCCCAAAGCCCATGAAATGGGGACAACCTGCCTTCGCTCATGATCTTGCCCTCCTGAGAGTCCTTCTAAGAGCAAAAGCCTCTTCCTTTGATATAGACTCTTCCCTCAAGCTCTTTCCAGTATAATACATGTAAACTTCATCAAGAGATGGCCTGTTAAGGGAGAGCCTTTTTACCTCCTGTCCTGTCGAGTTTATTGCACTGACGACAAGGGGTATTGCTGAAGGTCCATCTGCAACCTTTATAACAATCTGACCATTAACAAAGCCCACCTCCTTTACCTGAGGTAATATTGAGAGGGCCTGTTTTGCTGAATCGTATGATCCGCTAACCTCTATGAAAAGCGTATCCCAGGTGACGTTTCTTTTGAGCTCATCAGGTTTACCTATCACGAGTATCTTGCCGCGATCTATGATTGCGACCCTGTCTCCGTATGCGTCGGCCTCTTCAAGGTAGTGAGTTGTCAGGAAGATGGTCATGTTATAATCTTTTTTTAGCTTCAGGATATACTCCCATATAGCTGCTCTTGTCTGAACGTCAAGGCCTAGCGTGGGTTCGTCCAGGAAGAGGACACGCGGCCTGTTTATAAGCCCCATTGCTATTTCGAGCCTTCTCCTCATTCCTCCAGAATAAGTTTCAACTTTTTTGTCCTTTACGTAATAAAGCCCAACCGTCTGAAGAAGTTCTGCAGCTCTCTTTTTAACTGTATCTTTTGGAAGCCCGTAAAGGTAGCCTATCAGCATTATGTTCTCCCAGCCTGTGAGGTCTTCGTCAGCAGAAAATTCCTGAGGTACAACGCCTATAACTGACCTAACCCTAGATGGCTCTCTATTTATGCTATAACCAGCTATGATGGCTTCGCCTTCAGTTGGCCTTAGGGATGTTGTAAGCATTCCTATAGTGGTGCTTTTTCCTGCCCCGTTTGGTCCAAGCAGCGCAAATATTTCTCCTTCATGAACTTCAAAGCTTATATGATCTACCGCAAGCACGCCGCCAGGGTAAATTTTTGTAAGTCCGCTTACCTTTATCACAGGTTCATTCATTCTGCTATAGCCTCCAGGCTCTTTGCTATCTCCTTAATTTTATCCCTTCTTTTCGCTATCTCTTGTTTATCTAGATCCTTCAGGTAGTAAACGTAACTTTCAAGAATTTCCAACGTATGATCTATTGTAAAGCTTTCTGCAGTTATAGGTTCAAAGCCCTTTACCTCATTCTTACCCTTTTCGCTCAGAGCATATTTTCCGTTTTCAAGCCTTACTATGTAACCTTCTTTTATAAGTTTGTAAAGAGTAGGGTAAATGGTACCAGGGGAAGGACGCCAAAACCCGAAAGAAAGCTTTTCTATCTCCTTCATAAGTTCAGCCCCAGTTTTTTCTCCATTGGCCAGGAGCATCAGAATTATCCATTTCGACCCTCCAAATTTTTTGATCTTATATTTATAAAACATAAAGTTCCACATCGAAAACGTTATCGGTTTCGATATTTAAAAGCGTTTCCTTTTTTTTGAAACTTTATAAAAATAAGCTTTTATATTATGTTCTTAAACGTATAATATGATTCCGCTCAGGAACGCCATCGTGGAAGCGATGAAAAAGAACACGGTGTTGACAGATGATGAACTGCTTGCTGAGCTTCAGAAAAGGTACAACGAACTTACAAAGGAAAAGCTTTACCAGGAACTGATGAAGCTGGAAATACTTGGAGTGGTCAGAGTTTATGAGATAGGTAAGGGTAAAAAGAGGATTGAGCTGGCGAGCGGATCTTCTGAGATGATCGGAGAGTTTGATTACTGAAAAGCCTTTTTATAATTAAAAAACTATATATTTCCTTGTTTAAAAATAAAATACAGGAGTTGCAGAAAGGGATAGAATCTTTATCAAAAATTGTCGAGAATGTTGACACGTTAAGGGTACTGTTCATGCTGGAAAAGGGAACGTTTGGAAGGAAGAGCATTTCGAAAAACCTATCGTTGGGTGAAGGGTATGTGAGAAAGTTGCTAACTAGGCTTGAGCAGAAACGTTTGATTAAGAGGAGCAGAAAAGGAACAGAGCTTACTGAAAAGGGTAAGAGGGTTTTAAACGAAATAAAAAAAGTACTGTACGCTGCAGGAAACATAGACCTTAAGAGTTATGAAAACCTGTATGGGGTTATAGTAAAGAATGCTTCAAGAATGGTTTACAAAGGGCTTGAAGAAAGGGATGAAGCCATAAGATTAGGGGCCAAGGGTGCAATGGTACTGACATATGAGAATGGAAAGCTCTGGTTCCCCTCAATAGAGTGCATAACTGATAAGTACCCAGAGATAGATAGCGCTTTCAGAAACAGCATAAAAAAGCTGGAAGAGGGAGACGTCATAATAGCCGCATGGAGCGAAAGTAAGCTTAACGCAGAAAGAGGAGCTTTTGCAGCAGCAATTTTGCTGGCACAGAAATCAGGAATGAAAATAAAAAACCTTTAGTAATAAAAAATCAAACCTTACCATGAGTGTTCGCCTTCCTTCTAAGCAAGGTTTGCTTCTTCTTGATCTTAAGCACTAACAATATGAGATTTTTTACATAAAACAATAATTTTTCTATTAGAGTTATTCATCATGCACAAAAGGGGACTTTCGCCCCTTAAGCAATTCAAGTTAAAATTTGATCAGCTATGAACTACCTTTTATTTTTAGCTCCATGTACTTATCTTCTAGAGAAAAAGGAGGTGGATGGGCGGTCTTTGTCTGATTACCGCATTTGGGACATATTTCTTTAAGAGTATAGGTGCCACATACCTGGCATTTTTTTATGTACTTTTTCATCACTCTACCAGCCTGAAAGAACCTTTACCCTCAAGCTTTTTTGATAGAACCGAAGCGAACTTTTTCAGCCCTTTTTCTGCTTCTTTATAATTTTCAGCATAATAGGTTATCATGTACCTTGGCGCACCTATGTACTTTATTTCCATTTTTCCATTTTTTAATTCGCTTATAGCGTCAGTTAGTGCATTCTTTATAACTTCTATTCCATTGGGCTCGGGGCTATAAATTTCAAGCGTTTTTGTTATAGATACAACTGGAGGTTTAACCTTTTCTGACGCAAGCTTGTAAAGCTCCTTTGCAAAATTTTCGTCTATACCGAGCTTTACAAAAGTTTCAGGGCCTTCCTTTACGAGCTCTTCAAGTCCGGCATACAGGCTTTCGTACTTCTGTGATATAAGTTTTGTTTCCTTTTCGGCATTTGGCCTGTTCAGCTTTTTAGCTACTATGTTAAAAACGCTTTCAGCCCACTTTGACTTTTTTATTTCTATTCTCTTGAGCTTCTGCTCCTCCTGGGTTACCTGCTTTATAGATACGTCAACGTCAAGCTTCTGCTTATCAGCCTTTATGACCTTTGCAATAAGTTTCTGTTTTGGCTTTATAGCCTTTTCAAGGTTCTTAATGGTACCTCTTGTTATTTCATTTTCAGGAAGGAACGCCCTTAAGTTGTTGTATTCATCAAGCGTTACCCAGGCGCCCGAGGGGGAGATACTTTCGACTGTTACTAAAACTATCTCCCCAACCTCTGGGAAATCCTGTACGCTCATAAGTCTACTCTTTTGATCTCTTTGCTGTTTATTATTGCTTTACCCCCAGTCGGCATCACGAGAAGTTCTCCACAGCCTTCACAGTAAACCTTATGTGTTGAATGCGAAAAAACTATTCTTTCCATACCGCACTTTGGACACTTAATCTTCAGAAAAGCACTCCTAGGAGTCAGTATAAGCTGTTTAATCTGCGGCATTTTCTATCACCCTTTCTTTACTACCTCAACTATTTCGGCTTTTCTCAAGCGTATTCCTTCCTTCACTATAATGTAGCCGCATTTTTTGCACTTGAGCTTGAGGCTTACCTTTTTTGTCGTCTTTGCAGTCCTTTTGAGCTCGGGGTATTTCTGACCACCGTAGCCGTGCTTAACTTCTTCGTGATACCTTGCACCGTAGCTCATTGACCTTTCCTTACCTTTCTTGTAGATGGATACTTCATGCTCAGTGTGTTTTTTGCATCTGGGACAGTAAGTTACTATTATGTTTGGTATCTTCATATCTCTCCCACCTTCTTCACTATATTCTTCTCTATTAATATTTTTGCATTTTCTTGAGGCAACGTTGCTATGTCACCAGCTTCAAACGGACCGTATTCAATTAGATCAGATCCCATGAACTTATCTGTTGGGCTGAGGAACTGCACAAGGTAGTATACAGTTGGGGCATCCTTGTAAAAATGTTCAAGCTCTTTTGTCTTACCTTCAATGATATAAAATCTTAACTCATTGAATTGAGAGACGAACTTAACGAGGAGAGGAACTACCGGTTTTTCGTATTCATCGACTTCTATTGTACCACCTTTAAGCAGCGTGTTGAACATCTTTCTGACCCTTATCTGCATGAGCGCGTTTACGAGCTCTGTTATGTTTTTCCTCAGCTCCTTTGCGGCAAGCTTTGCTTCCTCGGTTGAAGCTGTAAGCTCCATAACTTTGAGCTGCTTAAGCCTTAAAGATATTATGCCGTAAAAGGCAGCAGGAAGTTGCCCGAGCTTTTCTTCATTCTTTAGCTCGTTTGTAACAGCCTGGTTCAACAGGCTGATTATATCCTGCATGATTAATCATTGAGAAAGCTTTTAAAAAAACTTTTTGAAGCAGAATGACATTCCATCATTATACAAAATATCGGAGCTTTTCCTCATTTATTTATTCTTGTATGAGCTGACCTTCTTTTAGTAAAAAATATATTGCCGAGCCCCTTGCGACCAGCCTGTTTTGCTGATAGACCTTACCTTCAGTAAATACAAGGTCGTTACCGTACCTTACTACCTTGCCTTCGGCCCTGAGCTTGCCCTTAAATGCTGGTTCAATAAATTCCACGTTAAGGTTAACAGTTACAGCTTTCTTCCCGAGCAGCGAGCCCATGGCGGTGTCAAGAAGCGTAGCTATAAAACCCCCGTGGGCTATTCCCAGGATGTTTGTGACGCTATCGTCACACTCAGTTTCGGCAATTCCTTTATCAAACTTTATTTTAAGCGTATCTTCAAGCATACCAAATTATTGAAATATGAAGATTTAACCTTTAGGAGTTTAATAGGAAAGCCCTGTATATGACAGTAGTTCAAAACTTTTTGAGCAAAGATGACGTTTTAACGTTTATGCAAACCATAAATGATCCTACGATCTAGCATTGGTAACAAGTAATTTTTTATATTTATAATTAGATTAATCAACACAATTTAATAGCTTGCTTACCTAAATTTTTTGAACAAAAATCTTAAAATTTGGTATAACAGGAAAAGCATCATAAAATTAACAAAAGTTTTGATCTGCTTCTTAATGATAGGTAAGTGCTTAAGGTAGGTAAACAACCCTAAAGTGGGTCGTGAAGTCCGCTGTAAAACAATCCATGTCTAAGGATGGTGTAGCTATACTGATTATACTTTTCTCAATTAAATGTAACTTTTTAAAAAATAAAAATTAAAAGTTTATTTTGCCAAGATTTGTAAATATTTGGTAAGATGAACAGGACAGTTTCTGTTAACAACGGTATAATTGTTACGATGAACAATAAAAGGGAGGTTTTCAACGGTTCAATCCTCATAGAAAATAACAGAATAGTCCAGGTTGAAAAGGGTGTTTCTAGGTTAAAGGCAGATGAGGAGATAGATGCTTCGGGCAGCATAGTTACCCCTGGTTTTGTTTGTTCTCACACTCACCTTTATGGAATACTTCTGAGAGGTGCTCCGTTAAAGCTTAAACCCCCGAGCGATTTTACCCAGAACCTTCAGAGAATATGGTGGCCAATGGACGAAACCATGAACGAAGACGACGCTTACATCAGCGCGCTTACAGCTTCGCTCGAGCTTCTGAGAAGCGGAACTACTACGTTTGCTGACACGTTCTCTGGGCCTAACGCAATAAAAGGAGTGCTCGACATGATTGAGAAAGGCGTGCTTGAAGCCGGCATAAGGGGTTTCATATCTTTTGAAGCCACACAGAGAAGAAGCAATGAAGAAGGGTTTGAAGGTCTGAAAGAGAACGAGAGGTACATAAAGAAAAGCAAAGATGAGAGGATGAACGGTATGGTAAGCATCCATGCCTCTTTTACAGTTCACGACGATCTTCTGAAAGCCGGAAAAGAGCTTTCTGATAAATACTCTGTTCCAATAACAATACATACTTCAGAGGGAAAATGGGACCTTTATCATAACCTTGAAAGGTACGGCAAGAGGACTTTTGAAAGGCTTTACGATCTAGGAATACTTGGCGAAAGAACGCTCGTAGCTCACGCCGTCCAGGTAAACGAAGATGAGCTCAGGTTAATAGCTAGTACAAGAACTTCTGTAGCTCATAACGCGCTAAGTAACATGCTTAATGCCGTTGGAATAGCGCCAGTACCTGAGATGCTCAGCATGGGGATTAACGTAAGCATAGGCAACGACGGTTATGTATTTGATACGTTTGAAAACATTAGGGCAACATACCTGATACACAAGGTTAACAAGCTTGATCCCAGGGTCATGAGCTTTCAGCAGGTTCTTGAAATGAGCACAATTAATGCTGCAAAAGCGCTTGGCATAGCTGATAGGCTTGGTTCGATAGAAGCTGGAAAGCTTGCTGATGTAGTCATAATTAGGCCTGCAGTAAGGCCGACGCCTCTTAACTCTGGTTCTGCTTACGGTTACCTCGTAAACTCAGTTAACGGCAAAGACGTAGACACAGTAATAGTGAACGGCGAAGTCCTTCTTAAAGGCGGGAAGTTCGTAAAGATAAACATAGAAGAGATAAACAAAAAAGCGGAAAAAATGGTTGCGGACTACTGGAGAAGGCTCGAAAATGCATCTGAAAAGGTAGAGGTCTTGGGTCTCTGATTATCTATAAAATTCATAAAGGCTTTTAAGTAAGTAACTATTCTTTCAATACGTGAGAAAAGTTGCCCGACGGAACTGTCAAGTACCTGATAAAGCTAAAGTTTACAATAGATGGCATAGTTGAAAAGGCTGACATTATAGGCGCCATATTTGGACAGACTGAGGGTCTTTTTGGCGCAGAGCTTAACCTCAATGAGCTTCAGAAAAACTGGAAGATAGGAAGAATCGAGATAAATATGCAAACTAAAAATGACAAGGTTTTTGGCGAGATCATAATTCCTTCTTCTACCGATATAGTAACTACTGCGCTCATAGCTGCTATGGTTGAAAGCGTAGAAAAGGTTGGCCCGTGCGATGCAAAGATTCAGCTACAAGAAATACAGGATGTAAGGGAAACAAAAAGAAAGCAGGTAGCCGAAAGGGCCAAAGAAATACTCAAGGAATGGTACATAAAGTCCACAAGCGAGGGAGAAAAGATTCAGAACGAAATATATGAAGTCCTTAAGCCATACAAAGTCCTGGAATGGGGGCCTGAAAAGCTTCCAGCCGGTCCTGAAGTGAACAGCAGCGATACAATAATTCTGGTTGAGGGAAGGGCCGAC
>Ga0080003_1001207_pt1 | contig 14208 bp, 15 predicted proteins | sample JossMetagenome_FD_69206 | JGI IMG/M metagenome (GOLD analysis project Ga0080003, IMG submission 69206) | Hot spring microbial communities from Joseph's Coat, Yellowstone National Park, USA - JC2_E (SPADES assembly) (version 2) | ecosystem: Environmental > Aquatic > Thermal springs > Hot (42-90C)... | reverse complement strand
AGGGGAGAATATCAGAAATTAAGATACTAAACGAAATTGCTAGAAAATACAATAAAACGCCAATTCAAATTGGTTTAAATTGGTATATATCCATTGACGTTATGATTCCCATAGTTAAGGCAAGTAATATAAAGCATTTAGAAGAGAACGCCGGAGCAATAGGGTGGAAATTAAGTAAGGAAGATTGGGAAGCAATAGCTAAAGCTTAGGAAACTAGAGTAGTCCTCCCGCCAATCTTTTTCCTTTTTGCAAACGAAGTGACGTTATAACTTTAATACTTCTCGTGATAATATTTTATTGAAGATGTGGGGGGAGTTGTCTGGTGGATGCCAGGCGACAATGATCCCCAAATGATGCTAGAATGAAGGGGGAGTTGTCTGGTGGATGCCAGGCGACAATGATCCCCAAGTTTTATTATTTTTATTATCATCAGTTATTTTATTCATGATAGTCATAGATGACGCTGGAGATCTAGGTAAGGGCAGTAAATACTTTGTTTTAGCAGGAGTTACAGTTTACTCAGATTGCAAAAAATACCTTGAGGAAGCTTTAAAGGCTGCGAGAGTCAAGAAGTTCCATTTTATCGATGATTCACAAGAAGTAAGGAGAACCTTTATCAGTTATATATCAAAAATGGAACTGAAAGCAACAATTTACGTGTTGGAAAAGGCAGGAATTAAAACAGACGAGGGAATTTTGCTTTTCAACCTTTTAAGAAACGTTTTCCCCGATGACGAAAAAGTCCTAGAAATAATAATTGACGATTTTCTAAATAATGAAAGAAAAAGAAGGGAGTTAGAAAATAAATTGAAATGCGAGGCATCCAAGTATTTTAACAAACCTTGTAGGGTAAAAATGATGAGCGAAGCTTGCTTACAAGTTGCAGATTATTTCGCCTCAATTTATTGGAGATATATAGAAAAATCTGATGATTCTCTCTTTCTCTTGATAAAAAATAAAATTAAAAGAATAATATATGATATTCAGTAGTTCAAAACCACGAACTTTCTTCCCATTATAAAAGACAGACAGTAAATATAGAAACACATGAAGTTGCCTTTAATCTTCACAAAAAGGTTATTGACTAATCCCTATGCCTTAGGTTGGGGAATAGCTTTCATGTTCTTCTGGATAGCAATGGGGGCTTTCATTGAGTCAGCAAGCGTTACTAACTCATCAGCAGTTTACTACACTGCAAGTTGGTACGGCATAATAGCGTTGTTAGCGACTTCATCATTTGCAACTTCCATAGCAATGATGATATATTATCAATCCGGTAGTTTATCATATTTTACAAGGTTTTCAAAATTAACTCCTAAGTACTATCTATTTTCCCTTTACTTCACAATGCTAGTAACAACTACAGTTGTAAGCGTAATAATGGGCTTAGGAGTAGTTTCGCTCTTTTCCTATCATTTTGGAGAAACGATAGCTCCCAAGAACTGGGGCTTATTCTTCCTCGACGCAATACTTTCCGGAGTATTTTATTTACCTTTATCCTTATTTTTAGAGGAGCTTACAGTAGTTACTTCAAGGAAGCTGAGCAATGCCATCTCTTTTATTCCCATCATATTGGCTTACCTCTTCGGTTTTTCTTATATGAACATAAACTTGGGTAACTTAGTCTACTATAGCCCATTTCTTTCAATACAAGTTCTAGGAATGCAGAGCTTCTTTACAAAGAGCATTCCGCTGAACTTTAACGACTTTAAAGGGCCTACCCTTAACGTGTATTATGCAATAATTTCACTGATAGGTTGGTCTATAATCCTTTCGTTCGCGTCAATGTTACTCTTCAGGAGGTTATATTACAGAAGTCTTGAGGAGGCGAGGATAGCATGATAGAACTCAAAGACGTTCACGTATTTTACGATAAGGAAGTAATAAAAGGAGTGAACATGAAAGTAGACGGAGAGAAAGTGTTACTTCTAGGCCCTAACGGCTCCGGCAAATCAACGTTACTTAGTGCTATTGCAGGAATCATTCCGTACAAGGGAAGCATAAGGATTGACGGAATGGAAGTTAGGAACATCAAGAACTATAACGCAGTTGCAACTAATTTACCTCAAGCTTTTTCTATAGGGCTGACTATAGATGACGTAATAGAGATTTACGACGAAGTAAAAGGATTAAAGATTAACGTAAAAGCAGAACTTGAGAAGTTAGGAATAAAAACGAATAAGAGGATTTACCAACTTTCGGCAGGGCAGGGAGTCATAGTTAGGACTCTCATTGCCTTAGCTACAGATCCCAAGGTAATTCTAATTGATGAACCATTCGAGAACGTAGATGTTGCAAAGAGGAAAATTGTAGTAAATTGGTTAAAAGAATACGGTAAGGAGGGAATAATAGTGACTCACGAAGTTGATATTGCAAAGCAGTTCAGCGATTATAAGGCTTTCATTATACTTGAAGGAAAAGTATTTGGGCCAGTAACTGTTAGCGATTTATTATCCTCCTCAGTAGTTATGGGAGAAGATCCTTCAGCTTTGCTTACCTTAGAAATTAACGGGAGGAAAGTGTCGTTGGTTAGAGGAGATAAAGGATATAAGATGGACGCAATAGGTAATTTAGAAAGGCTGTATAATTTAGTGGAGGAATGAGGATGGAAAAAGACCTAATAAAGGAATCTAAAGAAATTGCAGAAAAAATAATTAAGGGAGAATTTAGGTTAACAATTGCCAAATATTACCTACTTTGGTCTACTTTTCCATTAGTTCTCTTCACATTATTCCTTATTAACACTAGATATCCCTTCCTTAACTACCCAATAGCCCTTTCTGGATATTTATATTATAATTTTAAAATTTTTTTAGATTTTTCAAAAACGTTCGAAAGAGTTAATGGGATTAAAAGACGTGGAAAAGGCAAATATTCCGTCATTACTGCATTATGGTCGATCCCAACGGCAATGATAATCGTTGGTTTAGATTTTAACTATCCTTACTTAACGTTAGCAGGCTCAATTTTTGGAATTGTTTACTCCCTTTTTGCTTATTACGACCTCAAAAAGTTATTCCACGATTTTCACTATTATGACTTGCTAGCTATGATAACTTTCATGGCAGAAATTATAAGCATAGGGATTTGCGTTACGTTAAAAATACCGCTCCTAGAGATAATGTGGGTTCCATACGCTTTATCTTGGATTTATGCGGCTTATGCATCTTTCATGGAGGTAATTGAAGGTGAGTGATGATTTAAAGAAGTTAATGGACATACTTAGTGACCCAGCATTAAACAACTCAGTTAGGTTGGGAATTCTCCTGGCTTTATACGGTTTAGAATCAATAAATTTCTCTCAATTATTAAAGATCCTTAATATTCCAAAAAGCTCTCTTTACACTCACCTACAAGTGCTGGAGGAAGGTGGATATATAAAAATGAGTAAAAAGTTTACAGCTGTAGGTCCTAGAACTTTCATAGAAATAACTGAAAAAGGGAAAGAAGTAATGAGACAATATTCAATGCTTGTGAATAAAATGTCAGAGAAAAAGTGAAAAAATCTGAAGTATTACCTTTGCCTTTTCCTTACATAAACTATTATTAGAATAATTCCTATAATAATTAGTAAAAAGTTTAGAGGGAAGAACTCCATAGTTAAATTCCACGTAAGATCGCCAATAATATTTTCAGCAGGCTTAACATTAGTACAAATCAGACTAACGCCTATAGATATGCTACATATCTTGTATTCTTTGGAGTTTAAATAGTTATGTAATGACGTTTGGTTAAGCGTGGCTATCATTAGATTAGCATACTCATCTGCTAAGGTAGATAAACTCTCATTAGGAGGCACAGGGTAAGGACCACCATAGCCTATATAGTCTAGCGCTTTTTGATTATTTGCAAGGACTAAGTAACCTATACTTAATGTGGATTCGCCTAACCATGCTTGATGCGGTTTAACAATGCAAGGATTTAACAATTTAGAGCAGAAAAACCCTTCGAATGCTCTAGGGTTTGCGCACATTTGAATTGAGCAATTCCCTACTATAGCAGTTAGGCTGTTAGGGTTTGTAATGAATAATGCCTTTATTAAAGGCGATGTAGAAGGAAGTACCGCATGATAATCAATAGTGACATTTTTAGATTCTACAGTTGGACCTTCAATAGCATTAATTGCAATGTGATATGTACCTAAAATCGAAACGTTATACTCTCCGTTACCTAAGTAAGTAACATTTAACGTAGGCGGTTTATTACATGTTATACGTACAAAGTCCGTCGTGTTACTTACCCCAAAAGTAACTATAAGGCGATAATCGAAGTACGCTCCTTTAGTAATTCCGTTTAGTGGGAATTTAGGATACTCTACCAAATAGAAGGATATGATTGGGATAAAATTAATAAAAATACCCAGTATTATTAGAAAGATAGCAATTATTATTTGTGTAGACTTAACCATTACATAACACCTTATAATTTGGAATATTTAGGGAATAAAAATGTTTTCCTTAGAGTACTCTCTATCGAAATATTACTCAGTGTGCATTACATTAAGTCTATACTAATGTTAGACCTTCGAATAATATTATAGGCGATCTTTTATGGAATTTAGGTACAAAATTCTTCCCTATTAACTTTGCATTAATTATTATAGGAATTATTATAATAATCACGCATGTGAGGAGGAAGCATAGATGATTGTAGAAGTAGGCTCAGTAACTAAGATCCTAGGAAATAAAGAGGCAATTAAGGACGTTTCGTTCAAGAGCGAAGTCGATAGACTAATAATTTTAGGTCATAACGGTTCCGGTAAGACTACACTTCTTTCAATGTTAATAGGAGTCCTTAAGCCCGATAAGGGAAAAATAAGCATTGACGGTATTAATCCTTGTAAGGAGAGGGATAAGATTCTTAAGAAGGTATCATTCTCCTTTGAGAAGCCTAAGTTCGATATTAACGTTAAGGTCAAGGACTATTATAATTTCATGAAGGAGATAGCAGACTCCGACTGCGTTGAAATGTTTTGGAGCCAATTAGGCCTATCTGAAGCAAAGGATTCAATGCTTTCAGACCTTTCTTCCGGTCAAGGGCAGGCAATACAGTTAATGCAGGCTATTTGCAGGAATTCGGAAATTAAAGTTCTCGACGAACCCTTCTCTCACTTGGATTACGTTAGGGCGGGGATTATAGGTGAATACATAGTGAGGAAGGGGTTGAAGATTATAATGACTACCCACGTTCCTGAGGAGGCAGACTGGCTAGCTGAACACGTAGTAATATTAAAGGACGGCAAGTTGGTCTGGAGCGGAAAATTTGAGGAATTGAACCAAGGAGATTATTTTGAGGTTATGGTTAGAGATTCTTCCAATCTACCAAATGTTGTCGCGAAAGTCGGGAACATTCTTATAGTTAAGTCCAGTATTGAAGAGCTAACTAGGCTAATGAGTGAAGGTAAAATAATGGGGTTTAAGAGGGTAGGGGTGAGGAGGTATTATGAGAGCTATAAGGTGGTATCTTAAAGGATTATTTCCTCCAACTTTTACTATATCATTTTACGTCATAGTAGTCGTGCTTGAATACCTGCTTTACTACGGTTCTGGCAGAATATCGAGCGTTATGTACACTTTAGTATTTTTCATTAACCCAATATTCGTCATATCTGGTTTCCTCCACGTTAGTAGGTCGAGGGAAATAACACTATTTGAGCTCTCCATGTTAGCTAGTTGGAGGGACGTAGCACTCGCTAAGGTCTTGTCGGCTTTTATATATATTATTCCATTTGCAGTTATACAGTCTACATTTATCCTTGCAGAGCACGGTAGCTCTCAGTACGCATTAACTGAGGTTATGTTCCTCTTAAGTTATACTTCCTTGGGCCTGTTAGTATCATTAATAGGAAGTAAATCCTCAGGATTGGCGGTAGCCGTTACGGCATTCTTCATTATGCCAATAAGTGTGCAAATCTTAATTATCAATTACATTCAGTATAAGATGAAGGTAGACCAATTCATAAGCAGTGTTGGGTATATTCTTAATCCTATTACCACTTATTGCTATCATGTACAAGGAATAGTAACCTTAGGCTTAATGAAAGGACTTATAATTAACATTGTTGCCGATGCAATATTCCTATTGTTATTTTATATAGCATTTAGGTCTATTCAAATTAAACCATAATTTTTTAGATATCTGTTAAAAATACTTATGATTAACAAATAATATCTTATTAGTGTTCTATAATCAAACCCTCACTTAGGAGAACATGTTTTTATTTGCCATAGTGCAGTAAAACTTTTAGAATGATAGCTTGGAAAATGACATAATTCCATATAAAGCTAAAATATTCACCTAATGACACATGAGATAGGTAACATTAAAGGTAATCTGACACAATATTGTTTTAACCTATTCTACTTCATAAGAGTAGATTATTTCTACTCCATCTTTCTCTCTTTAACTTCCTTCTCCACGCGACGAAAGCCTTTACGTGCTTCTTGCATTTAGCTTCTAACAGCTTTTTACTAATGATTATCTGATCTATAACTCTCTCATCTGCAAAGTTTTTTACCTCAAATACGTAAACGTAATCGTCGGTCTCATAAAAGTCTATTTCGAAAGACCTACCTTTATCTATTAAGCCTATATCGTCTATAACGTTACCATGCTTTATCTTACTAATATCAATATTATGAAGCTTCAAAGCCTTTTTGTAAATATTAAGGATTGTCCTTTCTAAACCTTTACCTGCTCTGGATAATTCTTTTGCAACTTTTGAGATACTTCAAGCATTTTAGGAACTGCACAAGGAGTATCCTTCCTGTGAAGATCGTGAATCATTGCTAGACATTGAAGCATTCTTCTTTCTGCCTTATATGCTGCTAGTTTAAGTTCTCCCTTTTTTGCTCTTTCTGTTGCTACTATAAAATCTTCTAAACTCATTTTTGCGTAGGTTTTCTCGTCTCTTATAGGCATAATATTTTTATAAAAAAGTAGTTTTAATTTTTTCTTAAATAACATATCGTGGATTATCATGTAGATGAAAATTGTAACTTCTTAGAATATAACGGGATAATTATTCATTAAAAATTTTTAGTTAATATAAAAAATTAAATATAATTGTATGTAATTATTATGTATACCCATATTTGCTTGTAGGAATTTAGGAGAATATTCTAATTTTAATATAAAAGAATATGATTTTAAATACTTGCAAGACTTTCATTTTAATGCAGTCTATTAGAGAAAATATAATATATAGTACTAAATAGCCAATAAATGAGAAAGTTTTTATTTTTATTTTTTCAGTACAAGCTATGAATTTATATGACTTATCAAGGGAAATAAAATCCGTTCTAAAAGAGGATAAAAGGGATGTAGATTCATTTGGAATAAAAAACAATAAGCTAGCATTAGTTCTAATTGATGGACTTGGTTGGAATATATCTAAAGATATAAAGACCTCTATTAATCCTAGGCAGATAGATTCAATATTTCCAAGTATAACTGTAACAGTTTTTGCAACGTTGCTTACAGCAAAGAAACCTGGAGAGCACGGAATTCTAGGTTGGAGAATTTTTAATAAAGAGAACGGAACTATTGAAAATCTAATGGAAAAACTAAAGAAGGAGAACATTGAAGTTGACACATATTTTCAGAATACTAATTCATTATTTATCATGCCAGAAGTTGCTACAAAGAGCCTAATGGGAAAATTAAAGGTAATTCCTTACTTTACTTTTTGGGATGGGCTATATAAATTTAGGACAGCTCTTGATAGATCTGATAATGATTTCGTTTTCTTTTATATTCCTTACGTTGATACAGCTTCTCATCTCTATGGCCCTAATCACGAGGTTACCTTAAATACTGCAAAGGAAGTTGTTCAAAAAATAGACTGTATTTCAAGCTATTTTAAGGAAAAGTATTCAATATTAGTTACAGCAGATCATGGACATACTGAAATAGCAAGAACTATCGATCTAAAGAAGGATAAGGAATTTATGACTGAAATGGATTTTCCGCCTTACGGAGATCATAGAAGCTTAATGTTCAAAGGAAAATTGCCAAAAAGCCTTCTTAAATACGGAATTAATGTTATTGAGGGAGAAAAAGTTGAAGAAATTCTTGGAGGCAATAAAAATAAGCCAGACTACGTTCTCATACCTAAGGACGATACTATAATTATTTATTGGGAAGACGATAGGAAACATGAATTCAAGGGTAGTCATGGAGGTTTAACTGAAGACGAAATGAAGATACCGTTATATCTTTATCAATAAGGTCAAATATTTTCATTATAACATCAGTGAAATATAATCTAAATATTTTTTATAGATCTATATAGAAAACATCTTAATACATATTATATGTAGATAATATTAATTAATTGCTTTTTACTTAATCAAACTATGAAAAATCCTCTTAAAGAATGGGATGATAAAAAACTCTCTCTTTTTCATATAAAAACAATGTTAGTAGCAGGAGCAGGTACTTTTGTAGACGGATACGATTTAACTGTAGGTTCCTTAGTGTTAACAATAATTGAAGAGAGCCAAGGTATAAACTTAGAATCGGCATCAGAAATCCTTTTTTTATCAGTTATTTTAGGAAATATTTTAGGGGCAATAATATTTGGTTATTTAGCTAAGCATGGTAGAAAGAAGTTCTACGGAATAGATGCAATGCTAATGACTATAGGAGCAGTAATGCAAGCATTTGCATATACTCCTATTTTGTTATCAGTAGTAAGATTTTTATTAGGTATAGGAATAGGTGCAGACTACGTATTATCTCCTTTAGTTAATGCGGAGTACGCAAACAAAAAAGATAGAGGAAAATTAATGGCAATTTCTGGAGGTCTTATGTGGAATTTAGGGGCATTATTATCAGTTATTACAGTTCTAGTTTTATCAACGTTTTTACCCTCAGATTTACTTTGGAGAATTTCATTAGCTTTAGGCTCACTTCCAGCATTAATTGTAATTTATGCAAGAAGAAAATTTCCAGAAACTCCGAGATATTTACTTTACATTAAGGGAGATTTAAAGAGTTTAAATAAGTTTTATGATATAAAATTAACTGAAACTCCTCAAAGTCACATAAACTGGAGTATACTAATAATACCTCTTATCTTAGCTTCAGCAACCTGGTATCTTTTTGATGTATCAGCTTATGCTGGAGTGTTCTTTGGGCCAAACGTTATAGCAAAAAGTATTGGGGTAAATGGAATTATATTTGAGTTAATAGTTTTAACAATATTTGCTATTCCCGGTAACGTTATAAGCGCATTTTTTGCTGATAGAGTTGGAAGAAAACCACTGCAAACAATAGGATTTTTAGGTATGGGAGTCTTTATTATAGCCTTTGCGATTATAGGTAGTAAATTAGCATTACCTCTTTATGGTATTTATAGCCTGATGGCTCAAGTAGGTCCAGGAACAATAGTTGGGTTTTGGGGAGTAGAACTTTTCCCTACTATGATTCGTAGTATAACTAGTGCCATTACAGTTATGTCAGGAAGATTAGGAGTAATAACTACCGCGCTATTATTTCCTTTAATTATCCAATCTTATGGAGTACAAAGTACTTTAATTGTCTTAGGAATACTAAGTCTGATTGCGTCGGCTTTAACTCTTTTCTTAAGGGAAACTAAAGATAAGAGTTTAGACGAATTTGAGTTATTGAGAGAAAAAGTTTAGAAAGTTTTCATATGCGGATTTAAAACATTAGCTTGAAATTTTTATTTTTAAGGTTCTTAAAAATTAAGTATTAAATATTGATTTGCTTAATAGTAAGTTATAATTTATTTTCCCAATAAAACTAAATAACTTATAATTTCTCTATCTTTATTTCAGTATACTTATATTTTGGAGCTCCAGATTCATCTAAATCGTCACATACTATGTAATTAACCTTAGGATCGTGCGTATACATCATTGCGACTCCCTTTGGGACTTCATTAGAAATTTTAAAATTTTACTAACATCGACGTTGTGAAGTTTCAAATCCTTCTTATAAATATTGAGGATTGTTCTTTTCAATCCCTTCCTAGTCTTAAAACTGTCTAAATCGACTGGCAACTTCTTTTGTTAAGACAAACAACGAAGTATTATTAACAAAAGATTTCCAAGATATTAGGGATTTAGGAGTAAACATAGAAATAATTTAGTGAGAAAAATAATTTATTTTGAATAAATATCGTTCACGATTTATTTTAACGCCTCTCTTATCGGAACTTTAGTTATCCTCCTCTTTATTGCGTCCTCAACTGCGCTTGTAACTGCTGCAGCAGCTACTCCTACAGGGATCTCTCCTATCCCCTTTTCACCGAAAGGAGTATAAGGAGACGGAGTAGGAACTAGGTTTACCTCGAACTCCGGCATTTGGTCAGCTGTAGGCAATCCATAGTCAGATAGGCTTAAAGTCAACAACTGCCCGTTATCGTAAACGTAACTTTCGTAAAGAGCGACAGAAACTCCAATTGCGGAACCTCCAATTACCTGCTCCTTAACTACCTCCTCATCTAGAGGTGTGCCGGGATCTAGGTAAACTACCAACTTCACTGGCTTAATTAACCCCGTCTCCTCATCAACCTTAACTACAGCAATGTCACAAGCGAAAGGATAGGCAATAAACCTTGTCTTCCCTTGTTGAGAATAGACGTAAGAAACTTCTTCCTGTAAGGAAGTTATAGGAATTTTCTCCTCGCCTCTTATCAGGAAGCCGTCCTTATATTCTGCATTATATTTTCTCTTCAGCTTACTAACCAACTCTTCGACTGCACCTTTGATCGCCCCAGCTAAAAATACGGCCATCCTGCTTCCTCCAGGACCGAAGCTCGAAGGAGATTCGTTACTGTCCAAAAGCTCAACTTCAACAGCCTCTGGAGGAATTCCTAAAAGCCTAGATACTAACAACTTTCCAACGTGTTCATTACCTTGTCCTTCCGGTCCATAGCCTATGCCGAGTATTACTTTACCCTTCTTTATTGATAGTTTTACCCCCTCCTGTCCAGAGGGTGTGCTCGGATCAGTAGAACAAGCTAAACCTACTCCGTAACCTTTTTCCCTCAAACTCCACAAGTCCTTTCTAGATAGCGCAAGTTCAAGTAAATTTCTAGGATTACCGGAATCGTAATGAGCATAAGGAGCGTCATAAGGGAAGGAGTCTATTAAATTCTTCCTCCTCACCTCGTGTCTTTCCATTTTAAGCTCATCTGCAATGAAATCCATTACCCTTTCTAAAGCCCAAGTATGAGGAGGAGTTCCTGCTCCTCTAAACGCTCCTGGAGGGTTCTTATTAGTAGCAACCAAGCTAACGTCGTACCTTATGTTCTTCACTTTATATGGCCCTGCTAGAATTCCGGTAGGCTTGAAAGCTTGCCCATTATAAAGTGAAGCTCCTATATCTTCCCAGATCTTAAAGTCAAGGCCGGTGACTGTTCCGTCTCTCTTAAAGTAAGCCTTTATTCTGAACTTCCTTTCCGGACCGGAGCTGTTGGAGGCCATTAAGTGCTCACTTCTAGTTTCTATCCACTTAATAGGGATGTTGAATTTAAGGGAGGCAAGTCCTAAGACTATAGCATATCTAGTTACGGAGAACTTGGAACCGAAACTTCCTCCGTGCCTTGTCGGGACTACTTTTACCTTAAAGTACTTGGAGATTTCATTACTCTGAAATTGAGGTGCTTGAACGTTTGATATTATTGTAACTTCATCACCTTGAGGAATTGAAATTACTCCGAAGGTTTCTATAGGGTTACCTGAAGACCTACTCCAATATAGAGAGACTTCTAGTTCTTCGTCGCCTTTAGGCATTTCTCCGTACTCAAAGGTCTTTTTATAAACCTCATTAGTTCCTACTTCATCAAATACTAGAACGTCATTCTTAAGCGCTTCATCTACGTTACTCACTGGAGGTAAAGGTTCGTAATCTACGGAAACTTCCTCAGCGAGGTCTGTTGCCTCATAAGGGTCTTTTGCTATTACCAAAGCTATGGGTTCACCCACGTATCTTACCTTTTTAAAAGCTAATAGGGACGAAATCGATGAGCTTCCTTCTTGTTCTTCCTTCCCTTTAAGGTTAGGTAATGATAATAGATCCTCGGCAGTTAATACTAATGCACCTTTCCTCCTTGCACCATCTACATCAACTTTCCTTAAGATTGCGTGAGGATATTGACTCCTTACGAATACTCCGTAATAGCCTGAGAACGGAATATCGTCTACATAATTTCCTTTTCCTTTTATTACATCTTCAAGATCAAGCCTTCTCATAGGTTAGTTTCATACCATACATAAATAAACTTAGCTTTTCCCGCAAATTATAGTAAAGAAAACTAGCAATGCTATAGCACTTAAAACCTTAAGGCAATACATTATTTAAGTCAGTCCTTCGCGGGTTCTTCACGAATTCAGAGGGGACGGACTTTCATCATCAATTTAAAAGATTTCTCTAGGATTTTAAATTATCGTCTATGTAATATAGAGATAGATGGAGTAAAATTTTATACATTAACTTTCTTATCCTTAAATACCATATTAATTATTGGTAGATGAATTTGAAATTATATTCTAAGACTTTAGAATGTCTTATTATAGTTATTAGCTTTAAACAAGATTCCTTGCAGGAAACTAAAGGCTAGAAGCTAAACACTTCCACTTCTCTAGCTATATAATAGCTAATTCAAAATAAAAGATCACAAATTACGATCAAGAATTTAATAGAGAAAATTGAAACTTAGCTCTATCTTCTCCTAATTACTATTATTATAAATATTAATGCCACAACTACTAAAGCTATTGCTATATAACAAGCTAAACTAAGAGAGTTATTCCTATTACTGCCGATATGACTAGTAGCAGTTATTGTGCTATTATTAGTGGTGAGATAGAATGAACTTGCATTAATTACTATCTCCTCATCTTGAATTAAGTTTATGATAAAGGTCTTTGTCACTCCATTTATATCAATCTTAACGCAATATTGTCCAGCAGGTAGTGTGAATTTTACCATATTACTGTCTTCAAGGTAAGTTTGATTGTTTATAGTTATGCTGTATCTACTCCCATTATTTAAGCCTTCGAGTATTACACTCAGTTCCTCCGGAATTCCTATGTATTTTATAGTTAATGTTTTGTTACAATTTAGATTTATCACCTCATTATTTATGCACGGTTTATAGATTGAGCAGTTTAAGAAAGTTAAATTATATATCCCTTCTTCTAATCTTAATTTAAGACAATTATAAAACGTGTATTCTGTACCATTAATTAAAACCTTACCATAAAGGCCTCCCACTTTCTTTATCGTCAGTGTATAAATTGGCAAAGGAGATATATTAAGTGCAATAATTCCAGATTTAGTAGCAACTAGCACTGAGCAATTATATATAATCATTGAATAAGCAGGGCATGGATTATAATACACACTTTGATAATTCTCAAGGTTAATTACTTGAATTCCTTGTAATGACGATATATAAAGCATTCCTTTAAAATAAATTAAGCAATCGGGAGTGACTTTAGTGCATACTAAAGTAATATTGTACTCCGGAAGTTGCCTCAGGTAGATGTCCCAGATCTTATTTAAGTAAAGGACGCTAAGATTATTATAAATAAAGAGACCTCTAGGGTCGAAGGACCCAGTAATAAACTTACCGTCAGCAAAAAGCATTCCGGCAAAAGCGTCTTGACAACTTATCGTTAAATGCTCACTACCGTTATAAAAGAAGATAAAGTAACCACATTGACTATCAACAATGGCCTCTTTACAGTTGAACGTAACGTAACAGAAGCTTAGGGGAATATAATATGATGCAATTACTCTACTACAATTTATTATATAAAGATGTGAATTACTTGTAACGTAAAGTTCACCAGTATAATTATCATAAAAGAGCTTGAAAGGATTAGTTATATTTAAAGGAAGAAGACGAGTTAGATTATAAAAATAGTAAAGAGTTCCATTATTTACGTAAATCCCGTCCTTACCTCCTTCTACTTGTTTTATATTATTCATTTGTAAAATTTTAATCCATTGACCGTGACAGAATTCGTAAACTGCTGAAGATGAAGCCATAAAAAGTTTTCCGCCAAAAGTAGTTAAAGATACTGCAACCGAAGGGGAAGACATATGAGATGGCACAGCAGTAAATGAAAGGAATAAAAATACAAAGAATAGGAAAAAATATTTTGCCTTCATTTTTTCACGCCTGATACGGCTCCAACTGAGTTATTGGAATATAAGTTGGCCATTGAG
>Ga0080003_1001206_pt1 | contig 14223 bp, 14 predicted proteins | sample JossMetagenome_FD_69206 | JGI IMG/M metagenome (GOLD analysis project Ga0080003, IMG submission 69206) | Hot spring microbial communities from Joseph's Coat, Yellowstone National Park, USA - JC2_E (SPADES assembly) (version 2) | ecosystem: Environmental > Aquatic > Thermal springs > Hot (42-90C)... | reverse complement strand
GGTTTTATTTGTCCAGCTAGGAGCATTGCGTTCTTAGCATAATTAACCATTGCATCGTATGCCCAAACTTTTTGCATAGCTTCCGCTAGCAAACCAATTACGCTTCTTGCCCTAAGGTCTTCTCCGAACTTTCTCTTTATAGATGAGAATATTCCCTCGATAGCCCACCTAAGGCCATACTTACTCCTATCAATATCTTCTTCAGAATCTACTTCAGCAACAATCCTCATAATTCTTTAAACTATTCGTAGTGCTATACTCCTCTCGGTTAATGGTTAAACTCTTTAGACATTAGTTTAACTTATATTATATGGTTTATCAAATAAAGTTAAGGAAGAAAGGTGTAATTATCTTACCAAAAGATGTTAGGGAAAAACTCGGGATAAAAGAAAACGATATACTGTTAGGTGAGATGAAAGGTGGGGAGTTAGTTTTACGTCCCTTAAAACCTAAAATTGTAAGGGTTGATCCCAAAATGGTGGAAGAGATCCTTAAGGAAGAAGGTGAGGCTGAAAGGAGGAAAGAGGAGGAAATATTTAATGATAGTTGATACGGGAGTTCTAATAGAGTACATTAATGAGGCTGGTACATACCATGAAAAGGTTAAGAAGCTAATTGAGAGCTACACACCACTTTATGTCACACCAATCACTTTGAGTGAAGTATTATACGTAAGTTATAGGGTTTACATAACAGCTGGGTTAAGTAATGCCAACAATTACGCAAAGGAATTTGTAGAGTGGCTATCAGCTAAACTGAAAGTCACGGAGATTAACCACGAAATAGTAATAAAAGCAGGGGAAATAAAGAAAAAATACGGGATAGCTTTGCCAGACTGTTATGTAATAGCTACTGCAGACTATTTAAAAGATAAGGCTCTCTTTAAAAGAGAGAAGGAAATAGTTCAAGTCTTGGACGAAATTAGAAAAGAATTCGGAGATATTATTAGTTTTATTGATGAAATATAATACAATAATAAAAAACTTAAATTTTATAAATTCTGAATATTTTAACAGAAGTATTTACTTAAACATCTCGGGATTATTACTACACTGGAGTTAAAGAGGATAAAACTAGTTCAAATACCGTAGCCGTTCCAATAAATTACTTAAGGATAATCGAGGGGCGAAAAATTTTCACGTAAGAAGATGGGGTAAAAAGCTCTCTGTACATTTAAGAAAATTTTCAATATTCTTATATATAGTTAAGTTAAAGACTATCAGCCTTAATAATTAATCTTATGTCCCTGTCAAAGCATATCATCGTTCTTGAAAAGAAATCTTCCCTACCTAAAATAAGGCTTGGAAAAACTCCTTCATAAACGCCGAAATCGGCTATTGCAACTGGTATTTCAAAATTTTCATTTAGCTCTACGAAATGAAATTTTAATTTGTATCTTTTTGTATGTAAATTTAGATTGGTTAATATAATGGTATCAAAGTAATGATCTTCTAGATTATCAAAACACTCGTTTAACGTTCTCCTATTTATTAAAGAAAATCTACTACCGCTATCTGGTAATGCGTATATCAAAACATCTTCCCCAGACTTAGGGCACTCCATCCTTACTTTTATTAAAGGTACTGAGTAACCTTCGGCGTTAATAAAAGGGATCTCTATTTCTTTACCCATACTAACTCTTTTCTTGCTTCACTACCGTTAAAATATCATACTGACTCCTTTTATACCCCTTCTTTTCCATTATTTCCTCGACTTCCTCCCACGAATTACCCTCAGCCACTATGTTTCTATTCTCATCTATCGCCAAATACTTTCTTACGAGCTTAATGTTCTCAGACATGCTCTCAAATTAAATATAAACTTGTAGAACTATAACTTTATCTGCTGCACTCTATTGTTTCAAATTTTTGAACTAGAGACGTGCTTGTCCTTTTAGTATTTAAAGGATTAAAATGTGCTTTCACTTATGGAAATAAGTGTTATGAGACGATAATAGCAATATTAGCTGGAAAAAGTTAGTATACTATACGATTATTTAATGTAAAAGCTTGAATGCGACAAAAATCTTTTTAGCAACATTTTCTAAAATCAAACAGGAAATAATATTCAGTTTATAGATAAGTTATTGTGGTAAGAAGTTCACAGAATTTATACGGAGATGAGGAGAACTGACAAATAATTGAGGTATTTAAGGGTTTAACGTCTCATACTATGTAGATTCTTTCATCTAATAATTAATCTAAATTATAATATTAGAATGAAAATTAACCCTTTAACATAAAGGTATTAAATCAAACCTATTAATTTAACGTTTTAGACACCCGGTCGTCCGGGGTTCAAATCCCCGCGGCGGCACCTTAACTACATTTGCTGATAATTTCGGACAGTTTTCTCGATAAGAATAACTACCAAAAGAGTAAGGATTTGGTAACAATAATTAATACAATCGTGTATGTTTAAGCTTTTATCTTTCCCCGAAACGATACTTATATGTCTCTATCTTACTCCTTAAATTGTCAACCAACATTTTAGTCTCAAAGCTTATACTTTCCTCCTCCATAGCCTCCTCAGCCCTTGCCAGATACTCCTTAGCCCTCAAGTAGAGGTCTTTGTTATCATAAGCTACAGCATTCTGTAAATACATCATGCCGAGCATGGCCAACCGCTTAATATATTCCTCACCCTTAGCAAACTTGAGATTAACCTCAAAGCTCCTTATGAATTTTTCATCAATAGGCTGCCCACTATCTGTTAAGATTGTAATTGTGATTGATCTCCTTTTCATGAAGGGAGTGATAAGATTGCGACTCTGAAGATATTTCCAAAAGTATATTCCTGAGATTATAATTATTACTATTGGAATTATTGTACTAAGGGTATTAGCTAAAGTTACATTGTGTAATAAATAGTAAGGGATCGAAAAAGACACTACAACAGCTATGGCTGTAGGGAAACCCATAAACAGAAATGCTAAACCAAGCCATTTCAAAAAAGATAACTTCTTTCCCTCCATAACTCTTCCCTTAGTTAAATTCATTTATATAATTTATTACCTTCATCTTTTTCCCCTGAGACCCAGTCCGTAAGGACGTGGTAGTTTACTCCAAAGCTTTAACGCTAAAAGTCTCGCTTTCATCGTTGATAACTAAATTCCTGTAGTTGGCGTTCAGAATTCCCTTTTTTGACAGAAGGGACAGGATAACAGATGCGTACCATGGACTTCCCGTTGCCCCCGGCGAGTTATAGTTGAGCACAAACAGGACTCTCCCTTTTATGTAAAAGAAAGGCTCAGAAATGAAGCCGCTTTTATTTATTATGTTGTGTCTTATCCCCGAAATTCCCCTTCCGATCGCGTCGCCACTGGTTATCCCTGTAGCGAACTCTGAAACCTTCTTGATCATGCTGGATTTAAACAGCGATATTCTCCAATCGGCAAAAACAAGCTTCATGAACTCCACATCAGTAAAGAGCTTTGCCTTAATGGGAAAAGGCCCCTCCCCGCTCCCAAGAACGTTCTTTAAAATTTTTGAAAACGTCCCTTCATAATCATAAGGTCCAGGAACGAGGAAGGCGTTCGGTCCTATCTCTGTTCCCCCCGTGTGCCTCTTTATTATGTGAGGGTCAAGAAAAGGGAAGTTCGGAAACCTGGGCACGGTGTAGATGTTCCTTCTGAAAAACTTTCCCTTTTCCTCTGAAAGCTTCCAGTAATCTCCCCTGAAGTGAAGCTGAGCGTATCCCTTTAACCCGTTCGTTACGGCCAGGTTGAAGGTCTCACCCCCGGCCACGACTATCACCGATCTTCCCGAAATTTTCTTTTCAGATCCGTCACACGAGCATACAACTTCGCCATCAGGATTAACGCTCACGGTCCTGCAACCGTAAAAAACTCTCGCGCCCCTGCCTTCGGAAAGCTCCATCATCTTTTCGGATATCTGCTTGAAGTTCACGACCGAGTCTGTCTTGCTGAGAAAGGCTAGCTTCCCCTTTACGTTCGGCTCGATCGCGCTGATTTCTTTTTCATCGAGGACCAGGTACTCTGACTCTTCCATGCCGTTTTCCCTTGCCCATCTTTCATAATTTCTGATGACGCCTGCGCCCTGAGCGTCTGTTGAAACCTCCAGCGTCCCCAGCTGGTTCCAGTATAGCCCTTTTTCCTCAACGAACATCTTCAGAAAAGGGTATGATCTTGCGGCGGCAAAAGCCGAAGCCTTCCTCCTATCAGGGTTCAGGTAAAAGGGCCTGTGCACAACCCCCGTGTTCCTGTAGGTCGAGTGAACTCCGGGCTCCTTTTCTTTTTCTATTACAGCAACTTTCAGGCCGTTTTCCGATGCAAAATAAGCAACAGATGACCCGAGTATCCCGGCTCCAACGATCACCGCGTCAAAGCTCATGGGAACTCCTGTCCCTTAAACCTCCCGTTGTACTCAGCCGGAGGGTTGACTTCTTCAAGTATGAGCTGGCATATCTTTGTCCCTGGAAAAATCGCAAGCGGGCTCGGAGAAAGGTTGGCTATTTCAAGAACGATCTTCCCGTCTGACCCCGGGGCGACGAAGCCGCTGCTGATGTGAACCAGAAGTCCGAGCCTCGCGAACCTGGACCTCCCTTCAATCCTCCCCGATATGTAAGGAGGAAGCCTCACGCTCTCCCTTGTTATCCCGTGAACAAGCTCCCCGGGAGTGAGCATCATGTAACCGTCGTTTAAAGTAACGAGACTCGTGAATTCCTTGTAGTCGGTTTCTTCCTTTATCTCAACAACCTTCATCGACTTCTTGAATGTCCTGAAAACGTTCCCGAGGGTCAGGTCTATTGAAGCAGCTCCCACGTTCTTTTCATCAAAAGGGTCAATCACTATTTCTCTGTTCCTGATCAGTTCCAGGATCTTCTTCCTTCCTAGTATCATTTTACCGCACGTATATTTATCGCAGCTTGATTATAAAAGTTAAGTACAAAATCAAAAATTTTAAAACCGTTTAAAAAGTTAACTTTCTGTAAAGCAGTCAAAAAAAGTTAACGCTTTGTGTTAAAAAAAACTTTATTAACCTTCTTTATTTAATAATAGTAATGGAGATAGCTAAAAACGTAGAAGAGCTTTCTTGGACAAGGACTCACACGTATTCTTTCATAGCTTTTGCAATAGGCCTTCTGCTAGAAGGTTACATATTCGGTATAGCTCCTGTTGCAACTTCTTGGTACACGATTCCAAAATCCATAGAAATGCTGATACTCGCGTGGCCCTATCTCTGGCTCATAATAGGCATAGCCGTCTACGGTCCAATTTCAGATGCGATAGGCAGGAAGAAGACCTTTTACTATTCGATGACTATGTACGTGATAGGAGGGATACTTCTGATCTTCAGCTACAACTACGCTTTGGTGCTTACAGCTCTGGCCATACTGCTGTTTGCCGCAGGAGGGGAGATGAACACGATCATGATCATGGCCCACGAAGTATTTCCAAGAGCGCACAGGAGCAAGGCGATGATGATGCTGATGGACTTCGTAGCGCTTGCCAGCGTGCTCCTTTCAGCTGTCAGCTTCCTCTCATTTTCCTCCACGGCGCTGTTCAGCAGGGAGATGACCGGAGTGATAGTGCTGATAACCGTTTTGGCGCTCTTCATCGCAAGGTACAAGATGCCAGAGTCGATAAGGTGGCTTGAAAGGAAGGGAAAGAAGGACGAGGCGTTGCAGCAGGTTCAGAAGTACTTCGGTCAGGAAGCATCGGCGCCAGAAAAAGCTGAAGCTTCACCGGTTAAGGTCCAGCAGAAGAACGCCCCGATCTGGTTCAAGGAGCTGGTGACAACGCTCGTCGCGTTTGCAAACGCCGCGGGCTATGGATTGCTCACGTACGCTTTGGCGCCGCTCTACTTTCCAAATCTTCTTCCCTATATCTTCCTGATAGCCGGAGTTGCGGGCTTTGCCGGGGGCTTTCTGGGGCTTGCGGGTGACAGGCTAAGCAGGAAATGGCTCCTTTTCATATCATCGCTTGGCGTTTTCGTTGTAACTCTGGTCATATGGGCTACGATATCGATCTGGACAAAAGTACTGGCTCTTTTCTGGGGGCTTCTGATAATACTGAATGTAATAGTTCAGTGGGACTACATGACTGAAGACACATTGAAGGGGGAACTCTGGCCAACGGGTCACAGGGGAAAGCTTACGGCTTTAGCCAGAGTCATCTCGATAGGAGCTTACATTCCTCTGTTATACATAAGCGCCAACTTTACGATCAACCAGTTTATACTGATGAACGCTCTGGTCTGGCTCGTGGGGCTAATAGCGGCAACAGCTTGGCTGATCTGGGGTTATGAAACAGGAAAAGGGGTAAGCATAGGGATAGCTTCAGGGGAAGCTTAAAATTTATTTTTATCTATTTCTTTTAGCTTAGATATTTTAGAAAAAGATATATCTTTATAGGTTTTGTTTGTAGCATGCAGTATAAGTGGACAGTCCTTACAAACACAACGCTTTCGATCATAATGACTTCGATGAACATGTACATCGTTCTCATTTCTCTTCCTACAATATTCAGGGGGTTGAACATAAATCCCTTTGCGCCTGGCGAGTTCGTTTACCTGCTCTGGGTCCTCATGGGCTACAGCGTTGTCCTCGCTTCCATCCTGGTAACGCTCGGAAGGGTATCGGACATGTACGGAAGGGCCAGGATGTACACGTGGGGCTTCATAGTTTTTACAGCAGCTTCGATAGCGCTTTCGCTCATACCGAGCGGAACTGGAAATACGGGTCTGCTCTGGCTGATATTTCTGAGGCTTGTCCAGGCCGTTGGCGGAGGCATACTCATGGTAAACGGCATCCCTCTTCTCACTGAAGCTTTTCCGCCCAACGAGAGGGGAAAAGCCCTCGGAATAAACCAGGTCTCTTTCATCATAGGATCATTTCTCGGGCTCATCCTCGGGGGACTGCTTTCGGGGTACGACTGGCATTTGATATTTGTTGTAAACGTGCCTTTCGCTTTAGCCGGGATGATCTGGTCCATATTCAAGCTGAAGAGGGAAAAGGGCGTGTCAAGGGTCCCGCTTGATGTGCCAGGAAACGTTTCTCTGGCTGTAGGGCTGATAGCGATATCTCTCGGGCTCACGTACGCGCTCATGCCTTACGGCAATTCACAGCTTGGATGGGGGAGTCCCTGGGTCGTTTCTTCTTTTGTGATAGGCATAGCTTCTCTGATAGCTTTCGCTTTTATAGAGAGGAGGCAGGTAAACCCTCTGTTTGACCTCAAGCTCTTCAGGATAAAACCATTTACTTATGGTACGCTGTCCCTTTTTATGAACGCGATGGCAAGGGGCGCGATAATGTTCCTGATAGCTATATGGTTACAAGGGATATATCTTCCGCTTCATGGCATAAGCTACACTCAGACCCCGTTTTGGGCTGGAGTTTATATGTTACCCATGATGATAGGAACTGTCGTACTCGGGCCGATAGGTGGGATGCTTACCGACAGGTATGGTGCAAGACCTTTTGAAGTTGCAGGCATGGTCATAATTGCTTTGTCCCTTTACCTTCTGACCCTCCTTCCGTACAACTTTAATCTGTTGTACTTTGAGCTGATACTGTTCGTAAACGGCCTTGGCAACGGTCTATTTTCTGCGCCGAACACGACTTCTATAATGAACGCTTTGCATCCTAAGGACAGGGCCGTTGGAAACGGCATGAGACAGACAATCAACAACATAGGATCTACGATAAGCATGGCCCTCTTCTTTACTATTGCTATCACGATCTTTACAGAATATGTTCCGTCACAGATAGCCATGGTTTCTGCGCAGTACGGCTTGCCTCCCCAGATAACAGCTTTCCTATCATCTTTGCCAGCAACAGGGCTTTTATTTGCTGCTTTTCTTGGAATAAACCCATCTTCGGCGATCTCAGGTAACGTCCAGAACGCGTTGCCTCAGAGCGTCTTAAAGATGTTGGATTCAAACACATTTCTCCCAAGCGTGCTTGGAAGCCCATTTATGACAGGGTTAAGGTATTCCCTCTATATATCGGTTGCATTGGTGATAGTAGGTGCAGTTTTTTCAGCAATGAAGGGTAAAAAGTACATATACGAAGAGGTTATAAAAAGCTGACAGAAGTTTAAAACATCTTTTTAAGTGTAGAATTAGGTAAAGTTTGAGAACATTTACCGGTAAAAGTAAAAACAATTGATGTTTAAATATAAAAGAGCATTGTAATAAAAGCTCATTGTTGATCGATCTTCATCTTTTTACCAGAGATCCCGTCCGTTAGGGCAGGTAATTTACATTTAACCGATAGTTTGAAATGCAAAGATTGTAAATTAAAACGGAGGCCAACAGCTCATAACTTAAACGCGCTAAAAAATAAATATATATCAATATATATTTTATTACCAAAATATATAAAAAATCCTTAGCTAAAATTCTTACATGGTTTCGCCTGAAAAAGTTAGGCCGCTACACTGGCTGATCAGTACCCTATCAGCTATGGGCGTTTTTCTTGACGGTTATGACCTTAACGTTATAGCTTTCAGCATACTGATCATATCTTCAGTATATAAAATAAGTGTCTCAAGTCCTCTTTACCCGCTTTTGCTATCAAGCGGGCTGATAGGAATGGCTATAGGAGGTGTTATTTTCGGCTCTGTTGCTGACAGAATAGGAAGAAAATCAATGTTTATTATAGATATAATAATGTTCGTGATTTTTACAGCTCTTTCAGCGCTCGCTGTAAACGTGTTAGAAATTATAATATTCAGAATTTTTATGGGTATAGGGATCGGAGCCGATTATCCGGTTAGCTCATCGCTTATAGCTGAAATGTCTCCCACTTCTAACAGAGGGATGCTTCTGATGTACGGCATAATGTTTTACTGGCTAGGCGTTCTTGTTTCTGGCGCTGTAAATTATCTTGTGTTGCCTTTTGGCGCTGAAATATCTTGGAGGCTCGCTCTTGGTGTTGGCGCTGTCCTAGCTGTGCCGGTGATAATAGCAAGATGGTTAATGCCAGAATCGTTCAGATGGCTTAAAGCATCTGGTAAGGACAAAGAAGCTGAAAAAGTCGCAAAAAAAGTCATGGGCGAAGGCTATTCTGTTCAACCGCAAAAGGATGTAAAGGTATCAGAACTGTTTAAAAAATATAAGAAACCTCTTGCGTTTGTTCTGACTACATGGTTCGCCTTTGCCCTTGGCTCTTATGGCTTTGGCTTTTTTACTCCTACCCTCTATCACGAGCTGGGCATAAAGAGCCTTCGGATGATCGCGCTTTTCGGAACATTGACCGCCCCATTTCCGATAATATCATACCTTGGCTTGATGAAGATGATCGATAAGGTTGGCAGAAAGATCCCAGCAATTGCAGGGTTCGTTGTCATGATAGCCGTTTTGGCTGTTCTTGTGCCGCTAGTCAGGTTAAGCCCGTTTTTCCTTTTGCCCCTTTTTATAGTCTTTGCATCTTTAGAGCAGTGGCCTGGGGGTTTGCTATCCTTTTCCTATTCTGTAGAACTTTTTCCGACAAAGGTTAGGGGTCTTGCGCAGGGTCTAGCGACATCAGTAAGCAGGGTAGGAGCGATAACTGGCATATTTGCATTCGATTTCATAAAGTCATACGGGCTAATTTACGGGATGGCCTTTTTCATAACTATTCTTGTTATAGCAACAGCAGTTACAGCAGTAATGGCACCAGAGACAAAAGGATTAAAGCTTGAAGAAATAGAGGAAAGGATAAGTTAAGAAAAAACAATTAGTTAATGTTGATTGACAGATTAAAGGTATATGTTCTTAACGATAATGAAGGATCGCCAGGCTTTATAAATGAGTGGGGGCTCAGCCTTTTTATAGAAGCTGGAAACCTGAAGTTTCTTTTTGATTCAGACAGTTCCCCCAGCGTAATAGAGCACAATTCAAAAGAGCTCGGGGTCGATTTAGGATCTGTAAGCTTCTTTTTCCTTTCGCACGAGCATCTGGATCATCTGGGAGGGGCTGAAGCTCTGCCCGAGGGAAAGCTTGCTTATGTTCCTGAAGGGACGAGGAGCTCTTTGCTGAGAAAATTTAAGGTTGTCGAAGTAAACACAACAGAAGAGATAGAAAAAAATATATGGTCAACAGGACCTTTGGGCATAGATATAAAGGAACAATCGATGGTTGTACAGGGCTCTTTTGGAAACCTACTGTTTGTGGGCTGTTCTCATCCAGGTATAGATCTCATAACGGAGCTCGCATACAGCAGGTTTGGAAAGATAAGGTATCTTATTGGTGGTTTTCACAAACCGGGTTTGAGCTCCCTTGTTAAAGCACTAAAAATGGCAGAGTTCTCGTCTCCGATTCACTGTTCAGGCGAAATGGCAAAAGTTTATGCTAAAGCCTCTTTGGGCGATCGTTATCTACCTCTTAGGACAGGAAGCGTAGTTTCTGTCGAAAAAGATTTTATAACTGTCGAAAGGTTCTGAGCAATGAATTGGATCATCTATAAAGGATCTCTGGAAGATCAAAGCGTTGAGTTATAATTTGCTTTAATTTTTTTACGCTTTAAGAACTCCAGAAGAAGTTAAGATTAATAGAAAGTTGGTGCAATATTTCTGCGTGAAGACAGTTATACTTGCTGGAGGTAAAGGAACTAGGCTCTGGCCCCTGAGCAGGGAGGATTATCCAAAGCAGTTCCTTAAGATAATTAACGGGGAAAGCCTGATACAAAGGTCTATTAACATGTTTTCAAAGCTTTCGGAAATTTACATAATCACTTCAAAGCAGCTTTACCCTTTTTTTTCCTACGAAGTTAAAGGGATAAACATTGAAAACGTTTTGCAAGAACCGGCTGCACGGGGAACGGCTCCGGCCATAGCTTACGTGCTCAGCCTTCTTGAAGACGATGACTACCTTTTTGTGCCTTCGGACCACATACTTGATGAAAGCTTTCTGGAACTGGTCAAGAAGGTAAAACCTGAGGAAGGTGAAATACTGCTTTTCGGGCACAGGCCTGAAGGGCCAGCAACGGGTTACGGATATATAAAGAAAGGTCAGAGGATAAACGAAATAAAGTCAAAGGCTTCAGCGTTCTTTGAAAAACCGGGCTTGAATGAAGCTGAAATGTTCTACAAAAGCGGAGAATACCTGTGGAACATGGGCATGTTCTACATGAACAAAAAGACGGCTGAAAGGGCTTTCAAAAAACACCTTCAGGAAGTCTACGATGTAGTGTTCGAAAAAAAAGCAAAAGGGTACGAGGATATACCAGAGGTTTCGTTCGACAAAGGCATAATCGAAAAGTACGATAATGTTTCTGTTGCAGAGTTCACAGGGCTGTGGAAAGACATGGGATCCTGGGAGAGCTTTTATGAAGTTATGAAAAAGGACAAGGACGGGAACGCTGTGTATGGGGACGTTTACGCTCTTGATTCTCAGGGTTCGCTTGGAGTTTCTGAAGGAAGGCTTACAGTGCTCTACGGGGTTAATGATCTGGCTGTAATATCAACAAGGGACGTAACTTTTGTCATACCTAGGTCGCTTTCTGAAAAGACAAAGGAAATAGTTAAGGCACTTGATGGCAGAAAAGAGGCAAAGAGGTCGCCGATAATGTACAGGTCCTGGGGATATTACATAATTCTCGAAGAAGGGCCCAGGTACAAGGTCAAGAAGCTTTACGTAGCTCCCGGAAAATCGCTTAGCTATCAGATGCACTTCCACAGGGCAGAGCACTGGATCGTTGTGAGGGGGACAGCTAAGGTAACCTACGACGGTAAAGAGGTTATAATAGCGGAAAACGAAAGCTTTTTCGTCCCAATGGGGAAGAAGCACAGAATTGAGAACCCCGGAAAGATACCTCTCGAAATCATAGAGGTTCAGACAGGGGAGTACCTGGAAGAAGACGACATAGTCAGGTTCTGAAAAACCAGCTTAGCTTATTAATACACTATTATCTGGTAAAGATAGGTTGAAGGCTAGAAAATACTTCATCTACCTTTTGCTGCTCTTTATCCTTACTTTCTTCTGGAGGGCAGCAACCAACGCTTATTCCACGATGCTCCCGCTGATAGCGAAGTACGAGTTCAACTTTCAGCCTTCCCTGATAATGTACCTGGGCGGGATAGGCGGGATAGGCTCTTTCATAACTTCGTTCTTCATAAACCAGAGGATCAAGAAGTTAAGGCCTTACTTTATTTCATCCATAGCGCTCTTGCTGATAGTTATAGCTCTTGTTCCCTTCTACACAGGGGCAAACGTGTGGTTTTTCATACTGGTTGAAGGTCTAGCAACGGGGGCTACAAGCCCTCTGATAATTTCTTCAGCAGGAACGGTTGAGGATCCAAAAGAAAGGGAAAGGGCAATAGCGTTTTATTCATTGGCCCTCTCCACAAGTTTAGCTGTTGCCCCTTTCATATCCTCAGGCTTTCTAGTCTTAACGAAAGAGAACCTGAGGATCTCACTTGCCATGTTCTCAGCTCTGGTTTTGATAAGCATGGTATCTGCCTTCTTCATGAGGCTTAGCGGCAGGAACGAAGCTAAAATAAATGGATCAGGAATAATAAAAAGGACATATTTCTGGAAGGCCGTTGCTTCAAACGCGATATACACTTTCCCTTTTGTGGCCATGACGTACTATGGAGCAATACTCGCAAGGCAGGCCTTCAAAGTCAGCTACTCTGTTTCAGTTGCAATGTACTCTGTTTTCTTTATAACTTCTTTTCTAACCAGGTTTTACCTCACGGTCAGGCCGGTTCACTCGATAGATCGTTCTGTAGCGCTTGGCAGCCTGCTCACTGTTCTGGGCCTTTTACTCGTGGGAACACACTTAAACCTCATATTTTTTCTTCTGGGCTATGCGATCCTCGGTTTCCCTCATGGACTTTTCTGGCCGGTTTCGCTGATAATCCTGAGAAGGTCTTACAGCGATGAAGAGATCTACGCGGCCAACTCTTATTACATATCGATCAACAACGTGATCTGGCTGCTCACGCCTTTCATATCCGGCGTGATAGCTTCATTTGTAGGTATATCGTTAACCTTTATAGTCGTGATCGTGCCCACAGCCGCTATCTACCTGATCTACGCGTACCTTGCCAGGACCTCAAAACCTTCAGCTCTTTCCCGATGAGTTTACAGGGCTGAAAATTTTTACAAACAGGAAAACATTTTTTACTTTGATGCTTAAAGCTTCAGCTTATAAAATTTTTTTATGAGCGCTCTGCTTATATCGCTTTTGATAATTATGGTCGGCGCAGCGATCATAGCTGTCGTGCTGATAAAGAACGGATAAAACAGTTTGCGTTATATACAGCGTTTCTGATCTGTTGATGTGGAAAAGAAAGAAGGACTTGCCTTTTCCTGGCTGGTTACATTCTGGGCCCTGAACTACCCTCTTGTAAAGATAGCTTTAGCGTTCACCGACCCTTTTTTCCTCGCGTTTTTGAGGCTCCTGCTAACTGTTGCTTTTCTCCTGGCAGTAACTCCGAGGAGCTTTGTTCCGTTGAAGGGCTTGAAGGCAAACCTGTACCTTTTTATATTCAGCTTCCTCGGGATATACAGCAGTTGGACCTTATGGTACGTTGGAGAAAGCTATATCTCACCATCGCTTTCAGTGATTTTAATGTACACATATCCCGTTATAGCTGTCATACTCTCTGCAATTATACTTAAAGAAAGGGTAACCAGGAACAGGGTCATCGGAACGATCGTGGGCTTTTCTGGCATATTTGTGATATTTTTCAGGGAATCAAGCTTTAACAACATCTTCGCAATGCTGTTCGTTATCGGGTCAGCCTTTTCGTGGGCCCTCAGCATAATCATATACAAGAAGTACCTTTCAGCTTACGATTATAAGCGGGTTAACGCATATCAGATGCTATACTCACTGCCCCTTACGCTTGCCATTTTCCCCCTTTTCAGGGTCAGCTCAGCTCTCAACATATTTTTCTGGGAGGTCATGCTGATCATAGCCGTTCCTGGGACAGCTTTTACCTTTCTGGCTTATGTTTACCTTTACTCCAAGCACGAAGTCAGCGCGATAACGCCATACCTTTTCCTTGTTCCGGCAATTTCTGTTGTTTTCAGCTATCTGATCTTCGGGGAAACGCTTTCTTATACAGAGCTATTAGGTTACATCCTTCTGGCGGCCGGGATATATGTATCATCAAAATAACAACGCAGTTTTAACTTTTTGGGGTTGAGGGGCTGTGGGACAAAATTGTTGTAAGAATTTATGTTAACAGCATGAATTATCATAGGTTAGTATTTAATCCATGATGTTATGTATATTTTATTAATTCATTAATGATATAAGCCATGCAAA
>Ga0080003_1001204_pt1 | contig 14228 bp, 13 predicted proteins | sample JossMetagenome_FD_69206 | JGI IMG/M metagenome (GOLD analysis project Ga0080003, IMG submission 69206) | Hot spring microbial communities from Joseph's Coat, Yellowstone National Park, USA - JC2_E (SPADES assembly) (version 2) | ecosystem: Environmental > Aquatic > Thermal springs > Hot (42-90C)... | reverse complement strand
ATATGGAGGCTTAGGCAATGACTGAAACAAAAATACTCTTGGATTACGAAGAAGGTATATATTATGTATGCTTAATGTGCGGAGCGATTGCAAGAACAAGACAAGCCCTTAGAATCCATTCAATGCATTATCATACGAACATACCTAAAATGATTCCTTTGAACAAAGCCATATACTGGGCAGATAGAGAAATAGAAAAAATGAGGGAACTAGAAAAACAAGGAAAATACAACAGGAACTGGATTGTTGAAGATGATCCAAATCTGCGTGATGAATTGGCCAAGGCTAACATAATAATGGATGCTGGGACAGAAAAGAATGAAATAGTCACACCAGAAATATTTGCAAAGGCAATAAAGAATTCCTTTGCTTCAGCTGGAATGGAAATGGATTTTAATGATGCTCTTCAGATTGCTGAACACTTGCTGAATTTCTTTGGTTATGATGATGCAATAATTGAAAATTATTTTGAAGATGATGACCGCCAGATCCTGTACCAGTTAGAGGATTTTGGGTTGGTAAGGTTCGAAACCAGCGAACATTCGATTATGAGAGAAATTTTTCCAAAACAAATATGGTTAACAAGCAATGTGGTATTGAACTATTCTAAAATTCTTGAGATGGCAAATAAAGGGCAAAATGCAATTGAGGAAAATGCTGAAAATATTTATGAAAAATTGCCAGAGGAGGCATGGATAAGATGATTAGCGAAGTTGTAAGGCCTAAAAATGTATTAACTTTGACCCAAGGGATTTTTTCAAAAAATGGCAGAAAGAAAAGCGAATATGAAATTGTGATACACATCTCATTGATTAAAGATGGAGTTATTGATGACCGATATGATAGAAAAATAAGCATTGAAGAGTTTGAGCAGAATCTTTTTAATGTTCTTAAAAAATTGAATGACGAAGAATTGGATGTATTTGAAAAAAGCAGAAATTACTTAGGGAGGGTTAAATGATGGAACAGTTATCAATTTTAAATGAAAATGAGAAAGTTTATTGGATTGTTACGAATGATAAAGATCCCAGAGCTATTGCATTAGCCGATAGACATTATTCAAGAAAAACACCAGAGAGCAAAAAGGGTTTTATGGGCCCGGGTGAACAAATAGTTCTTATATCGCCAGATGGCAAAGCAATTTTTGGATGGCTTAAGGCTAAACCAGAGTTTAGAGGAGATAAAATAGATGGTGTATATTGTTCTATATTTAGAAATGAGGGCCCTGAATTATCGAGTAAATTAATCCTGGAGGCTGAAAAATTTGCATTACAAAAATGGCCTGATACTAAACTATTCTTTACATATGTAGATCCATCAAAAGTAAGGAGTAAAAGACCTGGTTGGGCTTTTATCAAGGCTGGTTGGAAAGAGACTGGTACGAATAAAAATGGAAAATTGTTACTTTTAACAAAGGAAATTAAAAAAGGAGGGTCTGAAAAATGAATTATTTTGATTGCTGTTCCCTGATTTTTTCTAATTTTTCTCGTATGGCTTCTTTGATGAATTCAGATTTTGATTTATACCCTAAATCTCCTTTCTTGATTATATCCTCTACCTTCTCTATTAACTCTTCCGGAAGCCTAACAGATCTATACTTATCAGATTGTTTCATTAATGAGACAGTAAAAAATGAGATTAAAAAACTTTTTGTGTCATCTATGGCACAAAATTTAAATAGAAGGAGGAGATATCATGCATGATACAATGTATAAAACTGTAAGATTGCCTAAAATCCTAACCGATGAAATTGATGAAATAATAGCTAAGAATTTTCAAGGGTATAGGTCTAGGGCTGAGTTTATCGCTGAGGCAATTAGAGAAAAATTAAATGAAATTAATAAAAAAGGAGGGTCTGAGAATGATAAATGATGAGTTTGAAAATAAGATTCAAGAATTCATAACATGGCTAATAGGAAATGGGGATTCAATTTCTACTGCAGAAAGGAGAGCAAGGAGAATTAAGACATTGAAAAAATATATTGATTTAGATAGCCCCGATATGAAAAAGATCTACAAATACATAGAGACAAGGGAAAGAAAGGGGATAAAGAAAAAGACATTAAGAATAGAAATGAAAGATCTAGAATATTGGTATAGATTCAATGAATTTAATGTAAAACTGCCGACATTCAAGAAAGAACCCGCACCAGAGCCATTTATACCTTCCGATGAGCTGATTGAAAAAATTTTAAAGTATTGTGATTCACAGCCAAATAAGGAAATATGGTTAAGGAATAAATTAATAATTGAAACATTTATATTTACAGGGGCAAGAATAGGCGAGCTGGTAAATCTCAACATAGATGATTTAAGGGACGGAAATCTTTTCATCAGGTCTGAAAAGAATGAGAAAAATAGGTTAGTTCCATTGCCAGATGGCCTTGTTAATGACCTTCAGAAATATATTGAGCATTATAGGATGCAAACAGACCCCAGGGCCTTATTTACTTCCAAAAAGGGCAGGATGGATTATAACTATATCAGAAAAGTTATAAAAAATCTTGTAAAAAAATTCGGACAGCCAGAGCTACACCCTCACTCTTTCAGACATTATTACGGCACGACACTTATCGCACATGGCATGGATATTCGTATGGTTCAAATTCTTATGGGACATGCATCCATTTCTTCAACAGAAATCTATACCCATGTATCCCAGAAAACTGTTGGAGAGATAGCCAGGGACATTCTTAACAAACTTTTTCGCATCGAGGGGAATTTGATCCAAAAGGTTCAAATTCAGTTGGGAGCAGTACCTGGTAGATATGGGGGCACTGGGATTTGAACCCAGATCCGCGGGTCTCTCCTAAACTGGATCATCGCTCCAGTTAATCATCATTTAATCAGTAGACCCACTGGAGAATCATTTCCATAACTGGAGCCCGCTAGGATACCTGATTACCCCATGCCCCCACTACTTCTTATTAGCTCTTCTCTGTCTCATGAGCCTTCTCATTCTCTTTTTTCTCCACTTCCAGCGCATCTGTCCTCTCTTTTTCCATACTCTTGAGCTTCTCTTCATTCTAACACCTAGTGTAAAAGGGAAATTGGTCAGTGTTTATAATTTTTTTCCTTTTAAAATGTCATGGGTACAAATACCTCTCTTACATACTCAGCAATTATTTTACCTACATATTCTACTTTAATGCCCATACCTGAAAGTTTCGCTATTAGTTGAAATTTATCTGAAATATTTTTACAGGCAATCATAAACATTCCTGCATCCATAAGTTTCTTCAGCATGTTTTGAAAATCTCTATTTTCAGATACAATCAAGTACTCGCTTAGGCCAAAAAACATTATCCTAATGTCATCAAGGTATCCTTTTCAATATCATTTTTACCCGAGATTATTATAACCAATATTTTTGTCATAGCTATTTTTTATTATAATTAAACGCATAACTTTTTATACTTATCATATAAAAATTTTAATATTCAATTCTTCACAAAACTTAGAGACTTAGAATATTCGTAAAATGATTTCGCTACTATGTATCTTCTATGAAAAAGGCTTAGATGACAATGACCTAAATCTTTTAGAGAATATTAATTTTATGCTTTCCAGATGTGGATGCTTCAAGTGCTATCTCAGGCATTTCTAATATGTATTTACCTATAAATTTGTTCTATGATTCTTCACTGTTCCTCATTTCATATTGTTCTGTTATTTTCCCATCCTTTTCCATTCTTGTCATGCATACCAAATCCTTATATACATCCAGTCCTATTATCATTCGACAACCTCATATGTGGTTCGTGAGAGCTCTATGGGTCGGAAATCTCGACAATCTTCTATTCACCTTTGTTTCAAGGTATAGTGTCGAGACGTAAAAGTGGTCAACCTTGGAAACGACCTTTAAAGGTCAATACCAAGGACGACCACTTTTCCGACTCTCACGATAACATTGTCATGTTATCTTGGTCAAAAAGCCTTTTTCATGACACCTAAGAAAATGTTCATCTTCTAATGTGAATATACCCCTCTTATAATCAATCTTTAAACTCTTTTATTCTATATAAATCCTGTTTTTAAAACTTGTAGATACTCTTTTTAAATTAATTCTTGTCCTTACCATCCCTCTAATTTCTCTGATCTTTTTAACAGATACATAAGATGCTAGTACCCAATTATTTTTTAATAGCCTGGCAGGATCTCAGAATCAATCTTATCATTTTTAATCTTTGATTCCACAATTAATTTAACCTTTAATGGGTTAGCTAGCTTCACTTTAAATCCCTTAGATTCTATTGCATCATATATTGGTTCGTAAAATCCAGTTGATTCCATAACAAATAAATCTCCATCTTCAAAGTTCCTAAGAAATTCTATGATATCTCCTATATCATTTACTATTTTTCCTCTCATTTTCACATTTCCATCATCAGATAATGCTTTATAGACTATGTTTTTCGTATGTATATCTAAACCCACATAATTCATTCTCTCACCTCTATATAATCTCAAAACATAAATAAAGGAAATATTTTAAGGATTTAATTTCCTCTTAACATTTCATCACGGCAGTTTTATTGGAAAAACGTATATAGGAATTTTTTCATGTTAAATTAGGTCTATATATTAATAAGGGGATTGAAATGATGTATAAAAGAAGTGAATTAATGAAAATATTGGCTGTTTCAATAGTTCTCTTGTTTTTGATCTCCGGGTTATCAGCTTTGACCTATGGAGCTCCAAACTTAAACCATAATGGATCTACTGACTTTATTAAAACGATAGAAAATTCAAATTCTTTCAATGGTCTTAAAGAAAAAAATCAATTAAAAACGGAAATTGAAGGAAAATCGGGTATAAATTCAAATTATGAAAATTGGAATATAACAAACATATCTTACGCATATCCCTATTCAGTTTCTCTTGAAAATGTGAATACATCTTATAATTCCTTTATTCTACTTCCAGTGGTGTTAAAAAACTTTCATAAATTTACGAATATTGTTCAATTAATATCATTCAATTATAATGTTCTAAGGTTTAATGGTATTTTGAACGATGTAGCATCAGAAAACGTTAATTTTACATTCAGTAACGTTTCAAATGGTATTATTAGAATAACAGGAAATGGGACATTTTTGTTCCCTTTTAATCCAACTATACTTTATTATCTAAACTTCTCATCACTTGTTAAATATGATGTAAATGCAAACGTAACTATAGATTATACATTTCTTTCCAATATATATGACCCATTTCAATGTTCAGCAAAGATTGAATTAACAAGGGGTTGGACAAACATTGGCCCTATGAATATTTCTCAAAATATTTCAACATATGGGTATATGGCAGGTACAGTTCCAGCTATAGGCTATTCACCCTACAACCTAAACATTCTTTATGTTGCATCGGGAAGGGGAGGACCGTGGCAGGGCAATATTTACCAGGGCCAAAGCGTAAGCGGTTTTGGTGGAATGTTTAGGTCTGATAACTTTGGAAAGAGTTGGGTGAGTATAAACAATGGCTTAAATTCAACCGAGGTTAATGCAATAGCTGTAAATCCTTTAAACCCGAATATTGTTGTAATTTCTACGGGTGGCATAGCAAGCATGGTAGGTGGTGGTATATACAAAACAATAAATGGCGGTAAGAGCTGGCAGGAAACATACCCTGTAGGCGGTAACTTCTTAACATACTATGACGGCAATTTATATGCTGCATCATACCATGCAATACTAGTATCAAACAATTTTGGCACATCATGGTCAGTTGTAAGTTATTTCCCGGGGATAGTTACAACAATGGCTATCACTGATAATGGCTCAAAAATATTTGTTGGCATTTACCAGTACAATTATGTTTCAATATTAATGTCCACAAATGGTGGAAAGAACTATACTTCTGTTGGAACATTCCCGGGTTATTACTCAGTAAGCCAGATAATAATAAATCCAACAAACAATTCGCAGATGTGGGCACTTATAGCCCATGGTTATACAACATATCCAAACCTTTTCAATTCATATGATGGTGGATTAAATTGGAATGCAGTTAACGATACTGCTGTTAATATAACGTACGCAACGTTTTACGGTTCAGGCTTTCAAAATGGTTATGTCGCCGAAGTACCCCAGGCAATAGCTTATGATCCCGATAATGGTAGCATTATGTACGTAGTTGGACCTGGATATGTTTATAAGAGCTATGATGGTGGTAAACATTTCATTGACCTTGCAAGTGGAATGCCCTCTGGGTATAAATTTTTTTGGGGCATAGCGGGTCAGGATAATAGGGTGATAAGTATCGATCCCTTGAACGACAGCATCGTATTTAAGGGAAGTGATCAGGGGTTGGCAGTTTCATTCAATGGTGGCTATAATTGGATGCCGCTTAACAACAGGTCTGCTTCCCTTATTTACACAGTTGCAGCTGACGGAAGCAATATATTTACGGTGGCCCAGGATTTTGCACCAATATTTTCAAACGATTTTGGAAAGACATGGTACGAGGCCACCGGGAGCGAGGAGGGCTGGGCATCCGTAGATCCCTACAATTCCTCAATAGTTATTGTTGAATCTTCAGATTCGTTTGAAGTCTCTAACAATGGTGGCAAAAGCTTTTTTGCCCCTTACGTTTCAAATGTCACAGCATTCGGATATACGTCTAAAAATGTTGTTTGTATTGCATACAGTGATAATATAAATAAAACAATCTTTATAGCAGAAAGTGGGGGCATATTCGAGAGCAATGATTTTGGAAAATCATGGTACTTGATACCAAATTCTCCTAAAGGAGTATTTGCATTAGCAATTGATCCAATAAGGCAGAACATACTCTATGCAAGCAATTTTTTCCATACTTACATATCAATGAACAGAGGGATCAATTGGTCAATACTCAACAATGAAAGTTTTAATTCTCTAACAGTTGATCCATCAAATGATTCTATAGTTGCAGGTGCTTTATACATTGGTGATTATATTTCATATCCAGCAATAAGCTTTGACCAAGGCAAGAATTTCAAAATTTTAAAATCAGCATACTCCCAATTTATTGGTGCAGTTCACACTGGTCTTTACCCTAGCTTTTACAATAAATCAATAAACCTGAACATTTCATCAGTTGACTTTTTCGGTGCGTCGCCCCAAGTTTTCTTTCATAGGGCATGGAACGGTACATGGCTTTTTTATACCACTGACAACGGTCTTTTTGTATCATATAACCTTGGAAATTCCTGGTCAAGCTTAGATTTCAATTTACCAACTAGAGTAATAAGTGATATTTTCTTTTCTAGTAATGGCTCCGTTTATATATCCACTTACGGTCAAGGTGTTTTCTATGACCCTGAGCTTCTAAACATAAGTTATAATGATGTTATACCTGTATTAACGGGATATTCAAATGGCAGCATAATCCTGAATGATGTTGAATACAATGAACATGGATATTTTTCACTTGATCTTAAATATGGAGAAAACAATATATCATTCAATTTCAAAAATTCAATTGAAAATTTAAAAATTTTTGGAAATGCTGGTGGTGTTTATTTCCTAAACACATCCTCAAATATATCTGAAATTTCAGTTATTGCAAATGGTATTGGACAAGCTCAGCACTTTTTCATAGTAATAGGTAATAAAATTTTTTCATTAAATGGTGGGTTAAACAATATTTCAATACCCAATGGTTTATATTCATACCATGTGTTTACTTCAAGTAACGATTATTCAATTTACTATCCTTTGAACAGTTCAGGTATTATAAACGCTAGTTTTATGCCCAATAATCTTATACTGAATTTTTTCGGTAATACCAATAATAATTCCGAGATAATAAGCAGTAATGGCCTTTCTTGGGTCGCAACAGAATCTTCTAACAATAATTATATTGTTTTTGCAGGTGGAGGCATTGGATACTTGAACATATCAACTGGCATGGAATACCCTGGACCTTCAGTCAATGGAACATTCTTCTGCTCAGCAAATGATGGTAATGAATTCATACTTGGTGGTGGAATGCTAAACGGTGGTGCTTTAATCGTTGGCTATTATCCTCAAAACAATACCTTAATAAATTACACCTCCCTTATTCCTTCAAGCTGGTCACATCGCATAGGTGCTCAAATTGAAAGTGTCCAGATAATAAATAATGGAAGTATAATTTTTGCGGGTAGTGGCCCAAACTTGATATTTTTGGGTGAAATTAATGGTGGTAAATTTTTCAATTTATCAAATTATTTAGTAAATTCAATCAACAATCCTTTTCCTTGGACAGCAACAATATCCATTTCATATATAAAAAACTCAAATTCTTTAATTATATATGGTGGATGTGGATCGGAATCAAATATATTTTCAGGGCTTGAATTACTAAACCTTACAACAATGGATGAAATAGATTTAAGTCAGGCATTACCCTATGGTGTTTCACTGAACATGCCGGTTTGGATACCCAACGGTAATTTTATTGCAAGCAATAACAACTCTGCCTTGATACTTGCAAATCTCTTTGGCCAGCAGGGTTATGTTGCAATCTTAAAAAATGAGGAAATAATGGATGAATCATCACTTTTCCCAAGCAACGTTATATTCATTAGAGCTGCATGGAACGGCCATGATTACATATTAGCAGGTCTGAATAGCGCAAGTCAGACACCTGTTGTTTATATATTCAATCCATTGACATTAAGCGTTACAGAAATAAATTCAACATATCTTTACGATACAGGTATAATAACAGGCTTGGTGGGAATAAACAGCACAAAATTCATTGTTTCAACACTTAATGAAACAATTGAAGGCTCCTATGGTGTTATACATTCAAGGTTAGTGATGTTCAATGTAAAACCAACAAAATCCCTTGAATTAAGCCTTAAACCTAGAAATATTAAGATTTTCATAAACAATGAATTATACTCAAACAATAGCTTTGCGTACTATTCTTCATTTTCAAAATACTGCAAATTAAATCTTTTCCTGAATGGTATGGCAGTACTTAACAGATCAATTCTATTGAATAATTTTTCAACCTTTTATTTTAACTATTCATTTTTGTCTAAAATAACGTTTAAAGAAATAGGATTACCACAGGGAACAAACTGGTCCATAGAATTCAACAATGAAACTGTAAAGACAACAGCCCAGTCGATAATTTTTAATGAATATTATGGAAATTACTCCTTTAAAATAAATAAAATAAATGGATTTCATTCAAACATTACATATGGTGAGATATATGTTTACTCTCCTTATTATAATGTAACTATTGCATTCATTCCAAATATCTATAAAGTAACATTTTTTGAATCTGGCCTGCCAAATGGGACTTCATGGTCGGTTACATTAAATAACATTACAAAAACATCCACGAATGCAACAATAACATTTAATGAGCCAAATGGAACATACTCATACACAATAGCAACAGTGAACAAGAGTTATGCTCCAAGCCCATACTCAGGAACATTTACAGTAAATGGAGCAAATGTGAATATAGCAATAAAATTCACCTTAGTTACATATACAATAACATTCACAGAATCAGGTCTCTTAACAGGAACATCCTGGTCAGTGACATTGAATAATATAGAAAAATCTTCAACAAATGGAACAATAATATTCAATGAACCCAACGGCACATATTCTTACATAATATCAGGCATATCTGGATATAAAGCAAGCACATATTCAGGAACAATAAATGTTAATGGAAATCAAGTAGTTATCTCTATCACCTGGACAATAATAACGTATCCAATAACAATAACAGAGAACGGAATACCTAATGGAACATCATGGTCAGCAACACTTACAGGAACAACATTCAACGGTCAATACATCAATATTACTTTAAGTTCAACAAATAATACAATAACATTCAATGAGCCAAATGGATCTTATTCATACATAATTCATTTGCCATCTGGCTATCAGAGTTACAATGTTAAGGGGCAAGTAAATGTGTCTGGGAATTCTGCAATTGCAACAATTAAGGCACAGCAAATAATTAAACCCCAGCAGACAACGAATTACTTATCAATTGGAATAATTGCAGTGGTAATAATAATCGTTATATTATTAGCAGTGGCATTTTTAATCAAGAATAGGAATAAACAAAGAATAACGAAGTAAAAAAGACCACTTAAAGAAAACTGAATTTTTCTTTTTTATTTTGTTACTTTTTATTCAATCTTCACCTTAGCCTTATTATAAATCTTTATAGTTTTTCCCTCTTTAATCTTTTCATGTTGATACCATAACGTTGATTTGTTTATTTTCAACTCTTTTCTTTTTTTCAGGATCAATTGACATGATCCTTTCCCTGATTTGGGAATTATCATTCCTTTTGATTAATATGCCAGGTATTGAGAATTCAAGCTGCCTGCTATTTCCAGTAATGTATCTGCTCAATTCCCTTATGTTCTCAAACATGATATTTTCTAAAGCATATTGCTTTTTCCTGAATTCATAACGCTGATTGAAATTGTCCTTGATTTTCTCAATTAAAAGTTTAGCTGTATTAGGTTTTAATCTGATATGGTAATTTTCAGTTGTTATGAAATCTGATTTCTTTATCTTGGTTTCTAATAATTCTATAACGGAATAGTCAATAACATATCTGAACAATTCCTGTAGATCATATACTAAAGGATGCTTTGAGGGTGCTATTTCATGCAGGTAAACTATTGAAATATCTAAACCTATGGTATTGATATCTTACCTCACTATTGATTCAAGTATCGTCTATCCGTAATTAAGCAATGCATTAATTGGATCATATGCATTCATATTCCATGAATAAGAAAGATTTTTCCTTCCTTCAAAGTGAAAATCTTTAGCTAAGGAATTGAATATTTTAGTTTATGCACGCAACTGCAATTTGGGTATAAAAAAGGCAATGGAATATAATCCAAAATGGATCGTTCTCTCGAATGATGATATGTACAAGATAGATGATGTTGATGTTCTTGTAAAGGCGCTTAACGACTTTAATCCGGAAAAAATAGATTGTGTTTTTACTGATGAGTCCCTTTATCATTCTATGATATTTAGTGTTGGTAAACCAAGAATGTATACTAATATTCTAAGACTAATATTTAAACATCGAGAACACAAATTCATAAGTAAAATTACGAGAAGATACGAATTAGAATATAATAGAGTAGCATTTAAAAGTGAATTTCTAAGAAGACTATTTTTTAATAGCGTCTTCAGCTTTATATATACTTGTGATTTCGGAATATTTAGTGATATTTTTATTAAAAAGATGGAAATACTCTGTTCGACGAAACATATTTAAATAGATATGAGGGCATAGATATTTCATTAATTATTAATTTTAATCATAACTATGGGTTCATTAACTATAAAATTGGAGATTATGTAGCGGGTTCATTTGGTAATTCAACTTCGATTTCTCTAGCTAGAGGAATTAGGGACATAGCTAAACTGATCTACTTCAATAATAAGTTGGAATCCATGGAAAAAAGTAATCTCAACACTCTCTTATAATAGGGTAACAGAGTGAGGTCTTAATAGATTGCGGGAAATTTATTTGACTTGTCAGGTCAAGATTTAGATGGGCCGTCCTTCATTTTACTGATACCCTGCAATAATGGGGGTTAAAAAATTAGAGATTTATGCGACTTCAAACTCTCACACTTCATTGTTACCAAGCGTGTTCCCAATATGTACTTGGAAATGTCTCCAAGTGATTACGAATATCTACAGCCATATCCAATATCCTACTCGAGTGAAATGATAGATCATGAGTAACCATCAGAAAGACTGCCATTGTAGCTAACCATTGTTGTCCGCATAGTTTTTACCGAAATATTTTTAAGAATCTAAAAATTACCAAAATATGGATGAATTCTGGAAAGAAAGGAAAGTTGCAGTAACTGGGGGAGCATCATTTATCGGATCTCATATCGTAGAGGATCTCGTATCGAAAGGGGCTAATGTCACCGTTATAGACAATTTTAGTAGTGGTAGTAGAGAAAATTTGGTTGATGTAGAGAAGAAGATTAAAATCGTAAAATTTGACATCGGGGTTCAAGACAGGAATGAGCTTAGGAAAATTCTTAAGGATAACAGTATTGTTTTCCATCTTGCAGCAAAACACGGTGGAAGGGGCTATATAGATTCTCATCCGGCCGACGTTTGCAGTAATATGGCAATTGACAATGCAGTTCTCGAAGCATCTCTCAATGCTGGCGTAGAAAAGGTAGTTATGGCAAGCAGTGCATGTGTGTATCCGCCAAAGTTGCAGAATAAGAGTACTGACTATTTGCTCTCTGAAAGCGATACAGACGTGACCAAACTTGATGATTACTTGAGTGCCGACATAGAGTATGGGTGGGCAAAGGTAATGGGAGAAATGCAGCTACGGGCATTTAATAAGCAATACGGTTTAAAGGGCGCTTCAATGCGTTTTGTTACAGCCTATGGACCGAGGGAAAACGAAACTCATGCTATCATTGCCCTTATTTATAAAGCTTTGAACCATCAGGACCCTTACGAGATATGGGGGGATGGAAACCAAGACAGAGATTTCACATACGTTAGTGATATTTCCTCAGCCTGTATTCTGGCCGGAGAGAAAGTTGAATCGGTAGCTGAATACAATGTCGGGACCGGAAAGCGATATAAAATAAATACTATTGTTGAACAAATTTTTTCATACATTGGTTGGAAACCCAGGAAGATATTCTATAACAATGCTAGGCCAGTAGGCGTTTATAGTAGGGCATTGAACATTTCCAAGATTGAAAAGGAACTTGGGTGGAGGCCTCAGGTTTCATTGGAGGAAGGTTTAAGATTAACTATCGATTGGTATAGGCATTACAAAAAGTCTAATGGTGTAGATGAGAAATTACTTACAGAAAGAGTACCTAGATGACGGCAGGAACAATGAATGTAGACTCGAAAAGACCTGAGGAAAGCAGTCATAGAACCGTTAGCATAATCATTTCAACACATAATCGAAAGGAGGAGTTATTCAGAACATTAGATGACATATTGAAAAATACAAAAGGTAGTTATGAAATAATTGTAGTTTCAGCCAGCAGTACGGACGGTACTAACGAAGAATTACCTTTGAGATTTCCAGATGTCAGGCTAATATTAGCCCCTGATGTAGGCTGGGGAGAGGCAAACAACATAGGTGCGATGGCTGCAAAGGGAGACTATTTCTTCTTTTCAGGTCCAGATATGGTTTTCGAGGACAACTGGTTAGATTATCTGCTGGAGAAGGCTAAAAAAATTCAGAACTTAGGTTCCATAGGGACAGTCTTATTTAGAGAATATGAGAACAAGGGGGTGCTTATTACTGGCGGTTCAAATTTTTCATTTGGATATGTAATTCATAAGGGCTTAGACCTTTCGGAAAATGACTATATTAAATATCTAAAACAAGATGAAACTGTAGAAGTTGGAGCTGTCCACTATCCGATGATACCAAGAGATGTTTTCTTTAAGGTGGGTGGCTTTGATCCTTATTATTTCTATATTTTAGATGAAATGGATATTGGAATTAGAATCAGGAGAGCTGGTTACAAAAATGTTGTTTGCTTTGGAAAGTATATGAAAACAGCCATGACACCTAGTAGTGATAAAACTTTTTTTTACTGGAATCGTAACAGGATTAGGCTCATCGTCAAATTCAACAACTTCTTACTACTTCCATTTTATCTGAGCTATCCTTTATTGCATTTATTCTTCGAATATATTGAGTTTATAATTAAAGGGAATCATAAACGCGCCAAGCTTCTAATTGATGCTCTTAACTACAATATCGTTAATTTTAAATCGGTATATAAACAAAAAAATAAGAAATATGTGGATGAGTGATCTGTTCCAGCAGGATTTGGAATATTTTTCGTCATTTTTCATTCATTCTCCCTCTTTTTCCTCCTTCTCGTATATGAAAGAGATTTTTGCTATCTTTGCTGTTTTGATACTAATAAAGAATGGGTCCCTAAGAATAACATACACAGTTTCATGTAACAAACCTACCTGAGGTACATTAATAAGTGGACAATGAATAATCCCAAGTAACTGTGCACAAAATGATTTTGTCCCAAAGTCTAATTTTTAGTTTGCTTAATCGACACAAGATTGCTTGTTCCCCGTGGTACAGAATCCAGTTTATGAATGCTGGAGAATAATTTTCCATCTTTTACAATAAACGATTTAAACCCGAGGGAGTTAAGGGCATCTAGAAGTTCTTGCCCCGATAACTCTCTGTTGATTTCATATATTATTATGAGT
>Ga0080003_1001197_pt1 | contig 14272 bp, 16 predicted proteins | sample JossMetagenome_FD_69206 | JGI IMG/M metagenome (GOLD analysis project Ga0080003, IMG submission 69206) | Hot spring microbial communities from Joseph's Coat, Yellowstone National Park, USA - JC2_E (SPADES assembly) (version 2) | ecosystem: Environmental > Aquatic > Thermal springs > Hot (42-90C)... | reverse complement strand
TGTACCATATAGCAAAGTCTTTTAATCTTCTAACAGGCACTTTAGGAATAGTTTCTATCTTACCTCCATAATATTTATGTAGTTCAACGCTAAGTTTATACCATTCAGCAGTTGCAGATTCGCCTTCAGACAAAATACCACCTTCTATATTTAATTGTATTCAGAGGAAAATAAAAATATTTATTTCTTTGATGTAATAAATTTTAATGAATGAAAATTATATTATTTAAATTTATAAAATTAAAAACATTTATGTATAATTATTTTTCTAATATGTTTCCATATTGTTCTCTAAGAACTCTTTTGTTTGCCTTGCCTGTTGACGATAAAGGTATTTCATTTACAACAACAACTTTTTCAGGGAGCCACCATTTCGACATAAGCCCTTTATTAACGAAATTTTGGATTAGGAAGTTGTTGATTTCATCGGTAGTAATTTTACTTTCCCAACCTTTTTTAGGAACTATTAATGCAACAGGTCTTTCGACCCATTTTTCATGTTTAGCTGCTATAACGGCAACAATTGATACTCCAGGATGTTGGCTGATGGCATCTTCAAGCCTTAGAGACGAAATCCATTCTCCTCCACTTTTTATAACATCTTTATCCCTATCCATTATTAAAACAGAGCCATCTTCATACCATACTGCCAGGTCTCCTGTATGGAACCAGTTACCAAGCCAAGCCTTTTCGGTCTTTTCTGGATCTTTATAATATTCTGGTGAAACCCATGGAGACCTTACTACTATTTCTCCTATAGTTCTTCCATCTTTTGGAACTGGGTTCATGTTAGCATCTACAACTTTTAAGTCAACCAAAGGTATTGGATAACCTGTTCTTAATTGTATTTTGAATAGATCGTTATCGCTAAGTTTGTTGTAATACATAGCTGGAGGTATAGCTAAAGTTAGAACTGGCGCAGTTTCTGTTAACCCATATCCTACAACAACTTTTATACCCTTCTTTGCTGCTAAGTACGCTAAACCTTCAGGTATTGCTGAGCCGCCATTTATGAATATTATATTGCTTAAATCATATTTATCAACATCTGGGTCAGTTAAAAGCATATAAAGTATTGTTGGTACACCAGCAAAATATGTAACTTTTTCATTCTTAATTAAATCTAAATATACTTTTGAGTTGAATCTTCCTGGATAAACCTGTTTTTGTCCTAATAAAGATGATGTAAATGGTAAACCCCAGCTATAAACATGATACATAGGTACAACGTGTAGAATAATATCATTAGAAGTCATTTTTATTTGACCGAATGACGCAAAATGAAGAGCTGAAGACATTGCGTGTAAAACCATTGCTTTATGACTATGGTAAACTCCTTTTGGCAAACCTGTTGTCCCACTTGTATATCCCATAAATGCAGGTCTATCTTCACTCAATAATGGAAATTCATAACGTCCTTTATGCTCTTTAATCAAATCCTCATAATGATATGCAGGAACACCTCCAATTTTTTGCGGTATAGAATCCGCATCTACAACTATTACAGATTTTATTGATTTAATTTTCGAAGCTATGACTTCTGCGAGTTGTAGAAAATCTGCATGAGTAACTAATAGTTTATCTTCAGCAGTATTAAAAACATACAGCAATTCATTGGGGGATAATCTAACATTAACAGGGTGAAGCACAGATCCCATTAAAGGAACTCCAAAGTATAGTTCAAAGTGCCAATGCGTATTCCAATCAAGTGTAGCTACCTTATCTAAATTCTTAATATCTAGGTTGCTTAGAGCATTAGCTAAACTCTGAACCCTATAAGTGAAATCCAAATATGTATAATGAAAGACTCCTTTGTTGGTTTTATAGGCTATTTCAACACTGGGGAATAAGTTCTCCATTCTATCATAAATATACCTTAAGGTTACATCATACCCTGGCCTTTCAGGAACTTTTTCTGGCATGGACACAGTAATGCATCCCTCCTATTTTATTATATAGTTATCCTAGTTTATATTTATATATTGTTTAATGAGAAGATTTTTAACAAACTGATTTCAATTAATTATTAGGAAAATTAAGGATGGCAATAGTTAATAGAATTAAAATGCTGGGATATGAATATCTAACGGAGAACTATGGAATAAAAATTTACAAAAACGATGCTGGCAGAGATTTTTATTTTATAGTTCAAAACGATTATCCTATGATGTTATTAAGCAAGTCAAAAGAAAAATTTGTGATTTATAATAAATTTTTTGATTTAAAAGAAGATCAGGAATACAAAGGATATATATTATTGCCAAACAATTTTAAAAAAATTGGTTCAATAAATTTTTATGTTTCAAAGAAAATGAAGATAATTATAAATAAGATTGAAGGAAAAATTGATTTTACATGGAACTTAATAGACTTGCATGCTCCTTTAAATATTGATCCGACTATGGGGTTTATAGATTTAATGAAAAATTTTAAACCTAAAATTATTGGGTTGGCAAATATCTATACTGATCCATTATCTCTCAGCATTTTTAGTTCTCAATCATATTATTTGCCCCCATTAATATATGGTTACAGTCGTTATGATGCTATTAGTAAATTTTACAAAGGGATTAAAATTAGAATAAAATATAATGATAATCCTATTTATTATTCTTTTCCAGAAAATAATGAATTAAATGATGCTAATATTATTATTAAAAAAGTCATAAATACAGGATTTTAATCTCTTATAGTCTCAAGCATAGATAAGACCTGCCATATTCTTGTTCTAGCATGAAATGGCATGTTTGGATCTTGAGAAATTTCATCCAAAGCAGATATCGCGTTAGCTGCCTTTACGCCTGCAGATAATTTAGGATCCCTTAAATATGTTAAAGCATTAGCAGCCGCTCTTCTAATATTTCTTGGAACAGCAGTATCATTAACTATACCCGTCAATATGCTTATTGCCATTTTTAATTTTTCTTCTGTACTAGCTTGAATTGACATTTTACCTCCCCCTCACATATTATTATTGTTCAGTGCTTAAAACTTAAACTGCATATTTTTTAAAAATGAGGACTATTATTCTTAGATATTAAGTTAAGCGGGTTAAAGGATATATTAAGAATGCATGAAGAGTCGACTTATGTCTCATGACATTAGTGAAGGAGTTAGAATAGTAAAATCAATGTTGGAACAAACCTAAGCTTATTATTTTTTATTAAATATGAATTATTCTCATATTTCTATTATTTATATAGACTGCTATAAATTTAAATCTCTAGCATTTAAGAAAATATAAGGTGCCTAATATGGCGAGGATTAAAAAATTAATATTGGATACGGCGGAATTTCATCCACTTCATAAGATGTGGGTAAACTTAGCTCAAAATCTTTCTAAAGAGTATGGTTTTGATTTAGAAGTAAAGACTGAAGACTATCTATTTGCTATTTCGTATGGAGATAAAGATGATATAGGAATGGCTTGGTTACCTCAAATGTTCGCAGAACTCGATGATGGTAGGATATTATTGGTAATGAGCCAATATCCTTTTGACCCAGCCACAACAAAACCAAGCGAGGAGCTTGCTTTAAAAGAGGCTAAGAAAAAATTAGAAGAAATACAAAAGATCAATTGAAATTAATTCACAATTTAATATAAGTATTACCTAAAAACCTTTTATACTTAGCGTATGATTAATTAATTAGGCAATGATAATGATTAAAAGTTTGAAATATGACAAAAAATATTTGGAGTTTTTACTTGTTTTGGGAGAAATTCTAGTGGCCATTATAATAATAGTAACAGTAATAATATCATCGTTTCAAACACTTATTATGATAGGCCATATGATAAAAATAGAATATCCAAATAAATCTGATATTCTAGAATTGATAGATATGTCAATACTCTTACTTTTAGCATTAGATTTGTTAAGAACGGTTATTGTGGGTATCGCGGAAAAGCAAATACCAATAAAAAACATTATAGAGGCTGCAATGATAGTTATAGTTAGGGAAATGATAGTAAACACACTGATGAATAGCTCTCCTTTATATTTGATATATTTATCGATTGCATTTCTCACAATATCTATAGCATTTGTTATTATTTCAAAATTTTTAAAGGACTAAAACAATATTACAACTGAAAGCATCGCCCTTCAGGGCGGGAGGAGGTAAGATTCTAGTATGAAAACATAAAAAATTTTTAACAGAGAATTATAGTTTTGAAATTTTTTGAATAGAAAACTATTAATTTCTAAATTTATATAAGGTAGTTTTAACTTTTGGAAAACATCACATAATATCAAATCCTTTACTAGAATCTCTTAAAATTTTTGATATCTTTAACAGTTCCTTTATATTTTGAGGATTTTTGGGTAAAATCAAATTAATTACTGGTATTTTTAAGATTCTAAACAAATTTTCTATGAAAGCTTCCATTCCAGCATTTTTATTATATAAGGAGTTTCTTAACGATGTAAGGAGACCAAATGCCAAATCAGTATTATACATAGATAAAAGATATAATAAGTTGATACCGTTAACCTTTATTTCAGAACTTTCTATATTGCCCGTAATGTAGACATAAAAAGCAAATCCTTTATTCGTAACACTACATTTTTCCCCTAAAAATTTACAGTCTATATAATCGATTGGTATATAATCGTGGGTATATAATTTTTCTATTCTTAATTCAGATTTTAGGTTGAATTCGATATTAGCATATTTGTAAATGGAAAGTTTACCTAGTTTAGAAATTTCTTTTGCTACTCTCCAATAGTTTCTTTCTTGATACTCGCTTATCCCAAATGATTTAAGGAGTTTTGAAGTAGCAAGGGGTGGATCTCTACATCTAATTTTGTTTTCAATACAATGTTTTAATATAGTATCAGCGCAATTAATGGAGTTCTCTATAAAGCTGTTTGGAATTTTCATCTCTCCGCACCAAAGATTCTATCTATAAGAGCGAAAAGTTAAGCATAAATATCTTTGTAAACATAAAAAACGATGTTCTCTAAAGCAAAATAAAAACAGCTATAAAGATAGCTTATGCCTTAATGAGAGGTATGCTTAGGAAGCATGTAAACACGCTAAAGGGGAAATGAAAATTTTCCGTGAAGTAATTGAAAACCCCAAAGCTCTGTTTGCAAGGGCAGGATAATTTACAAAAAGCATGCAATCCTAACTTCTTCTAAGGATGAAGTAAAGATTTTATAAACCCTTAAGTGTTTTAAAGAATAAATGTGCGGGGAAGCCCTTCAATGCGGGAAGGACGTCAGCTCATCTTATTATGATTTTTATTTATATTTATAATATTAGATCTTGATATTATTACTCCTATAATCATTATAATAAGTCCAATTATTTCCAATGACTTTGGTACAATTTTGTAAAGCAATACCTGTGTTATTGTTGTTGCTATTGGAATTACATAAGCTAACATTGTTACTTTGCTTACCCTTTCAAGTTTCAATAAATAGTTCCACGTTAAAAATTGAAAGGCCCCACCTATAGTTGATATATAGACTATGCTTTCCAATAATTTAAGTGATGGATTAAAGTAGAATCCGTCTTTAAGAGTAAATATGTCAACAATTCCCATAAAAATAGCTCCCATTATGAATTGCGTTGCATTTAATGATATAACATCATATTTAGATAGTTTTCTATAGTATATACTAAACAAAGCCCAAAAAATTGCATTAATTATGGTTAGCATCATTCCTATTTTAGTTATACCTTTTAGCAATGGAATTCCATAAATCCCAAGCCCACTGAAACCTATTATTAGACCTAAAATTTCATATTTGTTAGGTACTTCCTTTATTATAATTGTTGCTAAAATTATGCTAAACAAAGGCATAGTATAACTTAAAACCGATGAAACAGCAGGAGATACATATATTAGTCCATATCCCCAAAAAAGCGTGCTCGTTGTTGTAAAAAGAGATAAGATTAATACATTCCTGTCTATAATAAATTTTCTTGATATTGAAACTAAAATTAAACCAGCTATTAAATACCTTATCATCATCAAAGTTGGGGGGTTTGTATAAGAGACTCCCATCTTCGCAAAAAAATATAGGAAAACTGAAGCAGTTGCATATAGAGTGAACATTATTGCAAATTCTTTCTTAATATCTTTTCACCATAATTTAATTCTAATAAAGAATTTATAAACCTTTTAATTCTAATAAAGAAATTTATATTAATTAATAAATTAATTTTATTAAAATCTTTTATATCTAAAATTTTTTTAAGCTTTTGCTAAAAATTAATTATATGGTGATAATAATGTCAGAAATAATAGTTGGAAATCCCAAGACGCCCAAATGGTCTTCAATACATAGCCACATATCTGGTTTGGGATTGGATGAAAATGGTAAAGCAAAGCCTATAGCAGATGGTTTGGTTGGTCAAGTTCAAGCAAGAGAAGCATGCGGTTTAATAGTTGATCTTATAAGGGAAGGGAAGCTTGGAGGTAAAGGTATTTTATTTGCTGGTCCAAGCGGAACTGGAAAAACTGCATTAGCAGTTGCTATTGCAAAAGAGTTAGGCGAAGATACCCCATTTGTTTCAATTAATGCAAGTGAAATATTAAGCGCTAATAATAAAACAGAATTTATGACACAAGCCTTTAGAAGAGCTATTGGAATCAGAATGAGAGAAGTAAGAAAAATTATTAGCGGTGTTGTTACCGATATAAAATATCTTAAGAAGTCGTCTCCATTTTACCCAACGCCGATTTTAGGAGGCGCGAAAATAAAACTTGAAACTAAAGATGATAGCAAAGATGTAAGTGTTGGTCCAGAAATAGCAACGCAATTCCAATCTCTTGGTATTAGAAAAGGAGATGTAATAATGATAGACGAGGAAACAGGAGAAGTAAGAAGATTAGGTAGAGTAAAAGAAAAAAGCACAATTGGATTTGATATAGATACTGAAAAACAGATGGATATGCCAACTGGTAAAATACAATCAACAAGGGAAGTGGTTAGAACATTTACATTACATGATGTAGACGTTTCAATAGCCGCTCAAAGGGTTGCGTTTTCAATTTTTGGTTTCTTGTCAGAAGAAAGAGGTATTGATGACCAGGTTAGAAAGCAATCCGATGAAATGGTAAGAAAAATAACCAGCGAAAACAAGGCCCAACTAATTCCTGGAGTTTTGTTTATAGATGATGCTCACATGCTTGATATAGAGGCTTATAGTTTCTTAACAAAGGCTATGGAAAGTGAGTATGCACCTATAATAATACTAGCAACAAATAGAGGAATAACCACAATTAGGGGAACAGATGAAAAGGCTCCTCATGGAATGCCAAGAGATTTGTTAGATAGATTGTTGATAATCCTAACAAAGCCTTATAACGAAGATGAGATAACTAGTATAGTTAAAATTAGGGCTGATGAGCTCGATATACCTCTTACAGAAGAAGCTATTAAATTTCTAACTAAAATAGGGACTGAGAGAAGTCTAAGGTATGCATTACAGCTATTAGATCCAGCTAAGGTTATATCTACAAAAAGAAACTCTATCAAAGTTGATGTCCAGGACATAGAAATGGCTTCCAAGTTGTTCTCAGATATAAAGGAAAGCACAGAATTTCTTGAAAAGTATAAAGACTTGATGCTAAAGTAAATTTTTTACAATTTAATCTAGATAGCCAAATCTTCTTAAAAATTCTCCCATTGATTCTATTAATCCTTTATTGAAAAAAGGTTCTATATTGCTTGAAATTTTTAATAAAGGTGCTCCCTCAATTTTGTTTTTTATTAGCGATAACCTTAATTCGTTTATTAAATCATTAGTTAGACCTAAAGTATAGATTGTGTGTCTGCTTTCTTCTTTTCTAACTATATCATTTACTCCTTCTAAATCAAGACATTGAGAAGCTGCAACTATCATAGTAGCTATTTTAGTTACGGGAACCCTTTTTAGGTAACCTTTGATTCCACCAGATGCAACATAATCCATAATGGATTTGTTATCTGGCAAAAATTTTACATTCTCTACTTTAATTCCTTCCTTTTCTGCTTCACTTTTAAGCCATTCAACTCTTTCATAGCTGCTTTCACTATTACTTTTAGCTACTATTTCTATGTTATTGCTTCCTAAAGAAGCTCTATCAGGCAGATATAGAATGTTTTCTGATACAACACTTATTTCAGCCATTAAATTGTTTTCTAATTCATCTATTATATTGTCAGGCAATTTCGATGTAAGCCCTATAACTAGGAGACTTGGTATTATAGCAATTATACCTCTACCTTTATTATAAGAATCAACAATAAACATTGATAAATTATCAGATCTGTCTCCCTTAGGAATCTCAGCGACCCTTTCATATTCATATATTTCGTCAAAATTAAATGAATCAACCAACGTATTATATATAGGGATTTCATCAATACTTGGTTCATGGATGCTTTTTAGAACCAAAGAAAGCCCGTTGGGCTTGTTTAATGATGGTTCAACATCATAAAATTTAATATTCTCTTTTATTATTCTCGATTTTAAATAAAGTCTTTTTAATGCAGATGAGCATTCTTCTATTGTATCACTCACTTTTGGCACCTAATCCTCAATATTAGGTTCTTCAACAACCTTTTTCCCAGTTATTACCTGATCTATGCTATGTATAACACATCCTAGAGACTCTAATAAATCTTCTACTTTCTCAAATGATATATCTAGGCCTTCAATTGTTATATTTAATGTGGCTGTTTCAACATCTAATTCTTTAACTGTAATATTTACGCCCTCTACTCCATTTAATGAGGCTATAGATTTAGCTACATCTATTATTGAAGGTCCTTTTATTGGTTTCATCACATCTAAAACTAATCTCCTTAAAGGTGCACTCAATTTATCCCCCTATGTTTAATTATATGGAAGATTATTAAATTTTTGAAGAAAAATAAGATAATTAGTATTGGGGAGCAAAATGGTTCAAGGCAAAGCTGCTATGAGGAGTAGTGAAAGTATTGCAGCAAATCTGTTACAACAAATGGGATATAAGGTTGTTGAAATGCATAAAAAAGTTACAATTAATAATATTGAAATATCAGATGTTGATATTGTTGCGGAAAAAAATGGTATAAAATATGCCGTTGAAGTAAAGGCTGGACCAGCAGATGTTTCTTCTATAAGACAAATATATGTTAATTCTAAACTATTAAACATGGTCCCTATGATAATTTCTAGAGGTCTTGCTGATGAAAAAGCTGAGGAATTAGCAAAAGAACTTAATGTAATTTTTATATCAGTCTCAGATCAGGTATTAACTAATTTAGATGAAATTTATGCTTCAGTAAAAGAGGCTTTAGTAGATTTCTTGGATGATTTTTTCAAATTTTTAACTAAATGTAAAATTATAGATGAAAAAGATTTAAAAATAATAAGCTCTATTGCTGTATCAGAAGACTTAATTGAGGCAGCAAAAAATTCTAATATGTCCATAGAAGATTTTACTAAAGCATTTTCAAGTCTTCATAATAGAGGTATATTACCAAGTGGTAAATATGAATACGCATCTTTAATTTCAAAGCTTATAGTAATATTTTGTAAAAAGCAATAATTTAATACGTTATTTATGCTTTCATATAACTATTCCTTTTGAGATACTTTATTTTACTTTGTTTTTAGACGTTAATGTTAATATAAACAATTTATAATTTTGATAATGTCTTTATAAAAGGGTGAGTGTATGAATAATTCAAAAATAAAAAGACCTGAATTATATAAAGAAGGTAATAAAAAAATAGAATTTGCAGAAATGCACATGCCAGTAGTTATGAAGCTTAGAGAATTATATTTAAAGGAAAAACCTTTAGATGGAATCAAAATATCAGCGGCTTTGCATGTAACAAAGGAAACGGCTGTACTAATTAAAACATTTCAATTATGGGGGGCTCAGATATTTCTATCTCCTAGTAATCCATTATCAACACAGGATGATGTAGCAGCCTCTTTAGCAAATATTGATAATTTAATAGTTGAAGCATGGAGAGGAATGACTAATGATGAGTATTTCATGGCAATAAGGGATGCAGCAAAGTTCAAACCAGATATAGTTATAGATGATGGAGCAGATCTTCATATAACACTTCATGAAGAAATGCCAGGTATAGCTGAAAAAGTTTTAGGAGGTAATGAAGAAACAACAACTGGAGTAATTAGGTTAAAAGCGCTAGAAAAAGAAAATAAACTATTATACCCAGTTATAGCTGTAAATAATGCCTTAACAAAATTTATGTTTGATAATAGATATGGTACAGGTCAAAGTTCAATTGATGGAATATTGAGATCAACTAATGTATTGATTGCTGGGAAAAAAGCTGTTGTAGCAGGTTATGGATGGGTAGGAAGAGGAATTGCCAATAGACTTAAGGGATTTGGGGCAAGAGTTATAGTAACTGAAGTCGATCCTATAAAAGCTTTGGAAGCTGTTATGGATGGATTTGATGTAATGACTATGGATGAAGCGTCAAAAATTGGTGATATATTTATAACGGCAACAGGGGACATTGATGTTATTAGAGCTGAACATATGCTGAATATGAAGGAAGGAGCTATATTAGCTAACGCTGGCCACTTTAATGTTGAAGTAAGTGTTAAAGATTTAGAAAATATAAGTGATTCTAAGGAAGTAGTAAGAGAAAACACTGTAAAATATACGCTAAGAAATGGAAAACATTTATTTCTTTTAGGTGAAGGAAGGTTAGTTAATTTGGTTGCAGCAGAAGGTCACCCAAGTGAAGTAATGGATATGAGTTTTGCAAATCAAGCGCTATCTGTTCTATACTTGCTTAAAAATAAAGGAAAACTAAAAAAGGAAGTATATAACGTACCTTATGATCAAGATCAATACGTTGCAAAGCTTAAGCTTGAAACTATGAATATAAAGATAGACGAATTAACCCCAGAGCAAGTAAAATACTTAGAAAGCTATAAATGAGGTTAAAGAATTGCAAGATTGGCTAATAGTTTTGATATCATTTATAGTTTTTTGGGGTATTTTATATTTAATAGGCAAAATAATTAAAAATAAGAAAATCATGATTTATCCTTTTGTTTTTATTGCAAAAACGGGAATTGGCATGGAACCTATAAAGAGTAAAAATAAAGCCAAAATAATATCGATTTTTGGCTATTTATCTCTAGCAATTTCCATAGGCTTAATGGGATATTTTTATTATATAGTTGTATCAACTTTTATTTCAAAATACATTGTTCCAAGTTCGGGTCAATTAGCAGGATTCGTTCCTTTGATTCCAGGTATAACAATAAGTTTAGATCAGTTAATATATTTTTTAATAGCCATAGGAGTAGCTGTATTAGTGCATGAATTATTCCATGCTTTAATTGCTAGGGCAGAAGGCATACCTATTAAAGATGCAGGCTTCTTATTGTTAGCATTTATACCAGCAGCATTTGTAGAACCGGATGATAATAAAATGAAATCTGCCCCTCTAAAATCAAGGCTTAAGGTATATTCAGCGGGAGTTACAATTAATTTAATTTTAGGTATAATATTTTTGCTTCTATTTATTTATATAACTCCAAAGTTAATAGATGGTGTAAGTTTAATTAGCGTAGTTTCAAATTCTCCAGCATATTTAGCAAACCTAAAGCCTGGTATGGTAATAATGTCTGTAAACGGTACGTCTACTTTATCTTTACAGACTTTTATGAATGTATTAAATAAATATGGGGCTGAAAATAATTTAACAACAGCTAATCTAGTTTTAACAGTAAAGTATAATGGAATCATAGAGAATATAACAGTTTTTAAACCATATGGCGTATCTCATTTGGGAATATCTGTTGTACAAGCTTTTAAAATGTCATGGCTAGTATCTATAATTTCAGCTTTATATTTAATAAATTTAGGTTTGGCTTTAGTAAATGCCGCTCCAATAGCAATACCTTTGCCTGGAGGAGTGATCCAAAGCGATGGTGGGTATATATTTATAGAATCCCTTTCAAAAATTGGGAAAAAAGGATCACAAGTCGGAATAACATTTGAAGTATTGACACTACTTTTAATATTAAGTCTTTTAACCATTTCTCCTATAAGGCTACCATAATTATATAAAGCTTTAGAATTATTTTAATTAAATTCTTAATAAATAATATTTCCTCTTGTTTTTAGTAAAAATTTTATAAAGCTATAATCTCTTGGTATTAAATAAATCATGCATAAGAATTATTAATTTCTTAATTTATATATGATCGTGGTGAGATAATTGGTTAATGGTATTAAGGTAGCTGAGGCAACATTATTGATAATCATAGCTATAATTGGATTCGGATTATACTTATATGATGCAGCTCATTATTTAAATCCATTAATTTCAGGCGGACAATATTTAAAATCTAATCCATTAAAAATACAATTAGTATATAATGTGTCTGAAAACATAATCAGTAATTCTTCTATTGAATCTGGATGGATCCAAGTTATTGCTAGTATGACCAAGTATAATAATACATATGATGTATTAAGTTTTTCAGTAATGAATTTCGGAGGAAGTAGTAATATAGTACAATCTTTATATTTATCTGCTGGAACAGGATTAGTTTCAAATTCAAACATACCATTTATAGCAAATAGGTCTTTATTGATAAATTCAAGTAAAGAAATATTTTATAATAGCACCAATCCAATCCCAGTTGCAGTAGAAAACCTTAATTATATTATAACTCAAAATGGGACTAAGTATTACGTAAACTATGGGCAATATTATGATCTAAGTTCTGGAATATTAGTATACAGGACATTTAACTTAACTGCAAACAATACTTTGATAGCTAATGGAACCATGGTACTACAGAAAGTTTATTATTTGGGTAGCAACAATTTATACATGAACCCATATATTTATGGAACTATATTAGTGTTGTTGGCTATTGTTGTTGCTGTAAGTTTGTTTGGCGCAGTAATTTTATTATTAAGCTAATATAACTTCTTCTGTAACTCCATCTTTTAATATCCATCCTTTGATTCCAATTTTTGATATTATGATCCATGGAATAGGCCACAGTTTCATGCCTTCAATATCTTTTAAGCTAGGTATTGGTAATCCAGAAGGATGTGTATGATATAATGATACAACGTTTAATCCATAGTTTTCAGCCAATAAATGAGCTATTACCATATCATAAGGATTCGCTAAAAATTCAACTTTGCTTTTTAAAATGTTTTCTACTGGCATTGCAATTTTAACATATATAACGTTATCTTTATTTTCTCCTATTAATACTCCTGTTTTTTCTTCTTCATATTTTAATAGATATTTAAAGAACTGAACTAGGTTACCTAATATTATTTTCAATTTTTATCACTCTATATAAAATATTTTGCCGCTAAAAGAAGGTACATTAATGATTGCAAAAGAAGGTTTATTAAAAATACCGGCAACTTCCCCGGGGCTTAATAACAAAATTCCATTAACATAGTTTAAATAAGGTTTGTGAATATGGCCAAAGATAATTGATGAATAAACTTTAGATTTTGCTAAGGAATATGCTATGGATAAAGTCTTTTCAGAATCGCCAAACCCATGGAATAAAAAAATACTATGTCCATCAAAATTTAATATTAATGGTTGCTCTTCAATTTGTATTTTATACAAATCTGCTTCTCTTTTCAGATATAGTTTATCTCCATCGTTATTGCCATATATTGCATAAATTTTCATGTTTTTCGCATATTCTGCTAAAAATTTTAACATAAAAGGAGAAATAAAGTCTCCTAAATGTATTAGCACGTCAACATTAAATTTGCTAATTTGATTTAAAACTTTTTCTAGGTTTTTGATGTTGTCATGGCTATCGCTTATAACACCTAAAATCATCGTCTGACCTCCTCCCCGCCCTGAAGGGCGAGTTTCCTGAGGTCTAGAGGGTTACACCCCTTTTACGGGTGCTACTCTATTATCCCCCAAGCCGATATTGCGGGAGAAATCGGCTCCCGCTCCTCATGTTTTAAGAGTTGATCGGCCTGGAGTTATATTTTATTACACTTGTTAGTTGGGGTAGAGGCGTACCTCATATTTCAGTGACGCATACCCCTTTAGCAACTGTCTCAATTTTTAATAAGTTTTTAAATTTAAAAAAACTTTACCCCGCCCCTAGAAGGGGCTTGTCGTTCGCTTTATCATGTTATTACTGACGGGTCATTCTCATTCAAGGTGAGGAATTCTTACTTCTTAGAAATATATGATCCCCTTAAAGCACAGGTTCTCTCAAAAGAACTGTTTTGTAATCTGGAAGATAGGTTACGAAATTTCGCTGTCCACAGCTTAAGCTTCTC
>Ga0080003_1001196_pt1 | contig 14273 bp, 8 predicted proteins | sample JossMetagenome_FD_69206 | JGI IMG/M metagenome (GOLD analysis project Ga0080003, IMG submission 69206) | Hot spring microbial communities from Joseph's Coat, Yellowstone National Park, USA - JC2_E (SPADES assembly) (version 2) | ecosystem: Environmental > Aquatic > Thermal springs > Hot (42-90C)... | reverse complement strand
TATCTCTTCCTGCGTACTTCGATCCTTTCTTCTTGATTCCATCTTGTGTAATAATAATGTAATTTTTCTTGTCTGATGCATACATAATACAATCCTCGTATTCAAGTTCTATATCAAAGTTGATCTCTTCGTTGAGTTTCTTGCGTAATCCTTCATAGATCTCTATACCGTCAGTTGCGCTATAAAATATACCGTCCGTGTCACATTCAATGATGATTCCACCGTTTTCTTCCACATACTTAATCATTTTCCTTAGGATTTTGCGTCCAAACGCCGTGACGAGCGCCGATGCATACATATCGTTGAATAAATAACCAGCCGTTCCAAGGAACCCGTACAAGGAGTTAATGAGGATTTTCAAAGCACCCTGTATCAAATCAGCCTCTTTGTCTCCAGCTTTGGCTTGCTTTTTGAGTTGTAGTCTAAGGTTTGTGTACTCATTTAATATACTTAACGCAACTTTCTTAGTATCCTTCTTTGAATGCACCCAATAATTCAACATGATATTTGGATAAAGCGATGCTACGTCTATTTTATAGACATGTTCGTAAAGTCCACGATTGACAACCACTAGACCGCCTTCATAATTTTTCTTTTCATCGGCAACCAGCGTGTCTATATAAGATTTATCATAATAATGCTCTATTATCCGTTCCCATATTGCCGCCGTGCTCAATCTATAAGCATCGAAAAACGATAAACTAAACGGTGTTATAAATCGTATGTAGTAGTATGGTGGTGCAAGCTTCTTAAAGATCTCATAAGCTTCTCTAACATCTTCGCTTAGATACTCATCAAAAAGCTTTCTATCATTCTTATATGCTTCTCTTATTTCATCTGCTCCTAATATTACACGATCAGTCTTTGATATGCCAAAATGTTTAGCAACATTCTTTAGTCCATAGCTTTGGGCTGGTATATCACGTGCAACGTTATCATATTTGATTGTAAGATGCATTGCATCTATAACCTCTATATATTTACCATCAACGTAAATACAATAACCTTGTAGCTGTTTGTTGTTTAATTTTACATTAGATATATTAACCGTATCAGTAAAGTGAAGTCTATTCTTTTTATCTTTTGCTTTTATCATCTTAAGGTCAAAATCGTATATGTTCCAACCAGTTAAGACATCAATGTTTGATGCTGCAAGTGTATCTAAAAACTCTGACACCATCCTTGATTCATCATTATCGTAATCAAATAGATAAAACCTATACTTTATTGGCGGTACATTATTCTTATAAACATTAAATGCAATAGCAATGATTTTATCTGTTTCTTCAAGACCGGTTGTTTCAATATCAAGAGAACCAGTGACAAGTTCAGAAAAAGGTTTTATGTCTTTCTTCGGTATCTCATACTTTGGTATCCCCTCTCGTGGCTTTACATCGTAGATATTAAGCGTATTTTCATCAATAATGATTTTGTTTTTAGGTTTGTTTTCTTTATTGTTTGTATCAGATTGCTTTGTCGTTTCTGCTTCTTCTTTACTCATACTATTACCCTCTTCATTAGTTAATTCGTCGGTTTGCTGTTCAAAGTTAATATCCACGTCGCCTATTTCATCAATAGTTTGTTCTGATTGTTCTATTCCATTGTTATTTATATCAATGGGCTGTTCAACAACAGCTTCTGTGTCAGAAAGCATTGTGTCAAATGGTTGTGCATCAATCTGTTTGGCGTCAAGCGGTTGTAATACAGAAGATGTTTGTTTCCTATCAAAAGCTTTTACAGTTGATGATGTTGTAAATCCTTCTACTGCAACATCAAGTGTATCATAATCCGTTGTGTCATTGGTTTCCATATCAGATTGACCAGTTTGGTTGTAATCATCACTCATTGGTTCAGTTGGCACTAGCTCTGGCGTGTTTGGGCTGTCTGGTGGGTTATCACTTGGTGGTGTGTTATCGCTTGCATCAGACGGCGGCTGGTCTGGCAAGTCTGGGAACTTGAGTTTGTAAACACGGATTTTGTCTTTTGTTATTTTGGAGTAATATGGCATGGTTGTTTCTTCTTTTTCTTTACCTTTTACATTTTCTGTTCTTTTTTCTATAACACCAGCTTTGACCAGAGCGTTGACAAGCAAGTTGCGCTCTTTTTCAAGCTCTTTGGCAATGGTTTTGAAACCAGTTGTAGAGATATAATATGTTTGCGTTGTTTCGTCGTATTCACCAAGCATTTCTTTCGACGATGGTTTGTATTTAGTTTCATATTTATATCCACCTTCTCCATCTCTTACCTGTACTACATGACCTAGTCTATGGAGGTTGTTATAAAGATACTGTTGTAACATTTCCACAATGTTATCTCTGGTAAGCACAAAGGTTTTCTTGGCTTCACGAAGTAGTTCATCAACCGTTTGTCTTAACTGATCAAATTTTTGATTGTAATACTGTTCAAGGAAGACGATACCAGCATAAATGTTTTCAGCAAGTCCTGTAATTTCACCGTAGCGGACACTAAAATCTCTTGTTTCTTGTATAAAGATCTCTGATAGTTTGTCTAGATTTTCAACTGCAAATCTAATGTAATCTACACCACAACCAGCGAATTTTTCATTTGGGCGTGGTTCCTTTGTTGATAGTTCCACTTCTTGTGTGAAATCTTTCCACTCTTCAACAGTTATGTATAACATTCTACGATAGGCTCCGCCCCTTTTTATTTCGTCCACGTCCGTGGTCTCTGTTGTCCAGAAGACATTTGAAAGTATATCTTTTGTGTCTACACTTAAATCTTTGCGACCTCTTGTTCTACCTTTGCCTGATGCTACGCTGAAAATAGTGTGTTTCAAGGAAATTCCAACATCAGCCAGGGCTCCTTCGTCAATGACAAAGGGCATTGATTTCAAATCTGAAAGTGTTAGTTCAATACCAACATTTGTGGCGTTAGCATTGAGAAGAATCGTATCTGATTTATAAAAAAGTGATGTGGCAATGAGGCTCGCTGTGGTTTTGCCTGCACCGGGGTTGCCTGCGAGGATGCAAGTCAATGGTTGTAAATTGAGGGGTTTAAGCAAGATAGAAGAAGCAGAGATGGAAAGAAGCACGCCTAGGAGTTTTCCTTCTTTTAAAAGCTTGAGAACGAATTCGTGTTGTTCCTTTTGATTTTTGGATTCAGCTTTGCGATACTTATACAATGGGTTGTCTTTGCTGAGTTCGTGTTTTTCATCGTTTAGATCGTAGTGGAAAAACATTTTGAAATCATCGCTCCAGCCTGTGTTTTTGGAGATGAAACAGGGTTCTGGTACACCACCATGTTGTTTCCTGAATTCTCTCATCTTAATGGTTAGATAATCTTGAAACAATGGAATATCAAAACGAGCTAGATAACGAGAGCATCTGTTTGAAATCTCTATAGCGATATCTTCAAGTTTTCCAAAGCTGAATGATGGTATGAACTTGATTTCATCGTTAATCAATATTTCATAAACATCACTTTTCTCGTTTAAAAGTCTTAATATAATAGTTTTTATCCCAATAGCTCTTGGATCACTAATAAGTTCATGTCTTTTGTAAATTGCATTTGGTACATCTGATTCCAGCTCTATATACCATACTTCTTTAACACTATCAATGTTTCTTTCAACAAAGTATTTTTCTTTATAGTAAGTACCTCTTTTATGGTGAGATTTTTTCCTGGAGAATATTTGGTAGATGTTTTCAACACCAGTGAGATAATCTGGCAATTCTGGTTCTTCTCCGTCTTCGTTGTACTTATCAAATAGTCTTACACGGAAGTTTTTTACAAACTCTATTTCTTCTTTGGTTAATTCATTGCTATTGTTAAGTACTTGTTTAATGTGGTAGAAAATACTACCAATGTTGGGGATAAAGTCTATTTTTTCTTTTGATTTTTCAAGGATGTTTTTTGTTTGCTTCTCATTATATTCGTTGCCATATATTTGTTCAAATATTCTATGTGCTATTGCATTTGGAATTTGATTTCTAACACAAAAAGCAGATACAACCTTGTCTATATCCCAGCCGTTGATAAAGCGATGGTCTCTTACAAGTTTGTAAAACTTTGCAAGATCATCAATGACATCTGGATCAAGTCCGCCTTGGAATTCTATTAACTTTTGAAAAAACTGATCAGCGTTGTTAATGGTAAGTCGTTCATTGAAAACTGGCTTTTCGTTGTTTATAATACCATTGTAAACTGTGATTGTATGTTTACCATTTACACCAAGAAGCTCTATTTCACCTTTAACCTGTTTGCCATTTACATATTTTACACAATCACCGTCAAATCTTAGTTTTGTTATCTTCTTAAGGTTTTCAGGGATTTTGTCTAAGGCAATATATATGTGGTATCTGTTAGATTTTGTTATTTCAAGGTGGTAGTGAATGCTACCATTAAACAGTTCTTCAAAGCGGCTTAGTGCTCTGTCTTTACATTCGTTATCAATGTCTATGTCAATACAAACAAGGTAAAAACCTCCAGGTTGTTCACCTAAAAGGATTCCATAGCCATAATATCCAGGTTTTTTCTTAAACAGACTTAGTATTTTGTCTTTATATTTCTGTGCATTGTATGTGTTGGTAGCACTTTCTGTGTTATCAGAAGTAAACCAAACTGGTCTTTTAAAAGCGTTTTCACCAGTAAGATGTACTAGCGTTATATTGTAGCCAATATCTATGCCATTTGATATATAGTTTTCAAGTGTTTCACGGTTAGATCTTATGTGTTCAATAACTTGTTCTATCTTAATATCTGATTGGTTATACATTTTATCTATTTTGCCAAAATCATCCATGTTGGAAAACCTTTATTTTAGGTATGAGATATAAAGAGGTTACAATGTGATTGTCGTATGTAGTTGGTAATACAAAAAACTTGACAAAATAGTCTGTTAGAGTTATAATAATCATAGGTGCTTGCCTTCAAGGTTGGTAGGCATATTAACCCTCCTGGATGTGATCAGTGCTGCCAGTCACTTGGCAGCTTTTTTAACTCTATTGGACTGTCTGGGTTTCCTGTTTGTCTGTTCTTCTTTTATGAAACGGTCAATGTCGTCTCTGAAAAATATAAGCTTCTTGCCAATTAAAATTGGGTTAAGCTTACCAGCTTTTACAAGCTTGTAGATTGTTACATGTGAAATATTTAAAAGATATGCTAGTTCTCTAGTTGTATAACCTTCTCTTTCAATTTGATTTTCCATAATAATAACCTCCTATAAAAGTTTTTTTAGCGATTACATTATCGCTATTAATCACTATTAATAAATATAGCATATGAATCTTAACTTTGTCAAGTACTTCATCGTCCAAATTTTATTTTGTAAACTTTAACCATAGTTTTTGTTATTTTGGAATAATACGATATTGGATCTTCTTCCATAACACCAGTCTCTACTAATGAATTAATAAGTGATTTTTCATCTTCTCTAAGTTTTTCTGCAATAGTCTTAAAGCCTTTCGTTGTAATATAGAAGGTTTTTGTTGTTATATCATATTCACCAAGCATTTTTCTCTGGTTTGGTCTGTGTACAACAGCATATTTAAGTCTCCCTCCTAGATTTTCAAATCTACCAAAACTCTCTATATTGCAGTATAAGTATCTATAGAATTCTAAAACAATCTCATTTTTTAAAGACGATATAAACATCTTTTTTGCATCACTAAGTAAAGTATCAGCTTTTTGCCTTAATTCCTTTAAAATAAGCGGTTGTGATAAATTAAAGTATTGTGTATAAAACTCTTCAAAAAGTATGATACCAGAATAAAGTGTTCTTGCAATATCTGAAATTCCCTTATATTTATCGCTTAATAACATGATTTCTTTTCTAAAACGATCTTTTAGTTTTTCTAAGTTTTCCATTACAAACTTTATATAATCTACACCACAGCCAGAAAATCTTTCATATAATGAATAATATTCCATCGATAAATCACTGGATCTAGTAAAATCGTACCAGTCTTTTACAGTAACAATAAGCATTTTATCTGAAGCCCCAGCTTTTCTAATCTCGTCAACGTTCGTTAATTCCGTTGTCCAAAGTATATTTGAGTTTAAGTTTGTAATATCTACTATTAAATAATTCTTGTCATAAGCTTTACTTTTTCTTGATGATGTAGAAAAAATAGTATGCTCCAAAGATGTGCTGAGAAAACCTAAACCTCCACTATAAATTACAAATGAAGTTAATCGATCTTCATCAATTACAATCGGTAAAGAGTTAAGATATGAAAATATCTGATCAAAACCTATGTTTAAAGTATCAATATCTATAAGCACACCATCTGATTTATAAAATAAACTTGTAGCAATAAGCGACGATGTTGTTTTACCTAAGCCATAATCTCCAGAGATAACACAAATTATAGGTTGAAGATTTAACGGTTTTAACAAAATTGAAGAAGCTGATATTGCAAGAAGAGTTCCCAATAACTTTCCTTCAAGCAAAAGTTTATATACAAGCTCATGTTGTTCTTTTTGATTGAATGATTCAGCTTTGTGACGTTGGTATAATAGATTATCTTTACTAAGTACATGATTTTCATCGTTGAGATCGTAGTGGAAAAACATTTTAAAATTGTCATCCCAGCCTGTGCTTCTTGAAATAATACAAGGTTGAGGCTCTCCGCTATGCTTATCATAAAACTCTTTTAGTTTAATGTTAAAATATTCTTGATAAAATGGCATGTTGAAAAAGCAAAGGTATTCAGCTGGGATTTCTTTTATAATTGATTTAAGTTTAGAAGAATCATATGAAGGTATAAAAGTAGAATCATCGTTAACTAAGATTTCGTAAGTAATTGTCCCATCTTTTAAACCCTTTAAAAGTCTTGTTATATCAATCTTAATACCAATCTCATCTTGATCGAACAAAAATACATGTTTTTTATAAATCGCATATTGTTCATTTGAATTTAACTTGACATACCAAACATATTTAGTACCGTTTATATTCCGTTCAACAAAATATTTTTCACTATAATAAATACCTCTATTTTTGCTGTATTTTTCAACAGATGATATTAGATATACATCTACTACACCTGTTAAGTTATAAGGAAGTTCTATATCATCTTTATTATCTCTATTTTGTTTGATATAGGTAATAAAATCTATTACTAATGCTTTTTCTTCGTTATTTAATTTACCACTGTTAAGTATCTCATTAGCTTGACCTATAACAACAGCAATTCCTGGTAAGAGATCTTTATGTTTTTCTTTTACAAGTTTAATAACATAGTTTGTAACTTTTTCATTGTGCTCATTGCCATAAATACCCCTAAATACATCGTGGATGATTTTTTCTGATATCTGATTTTTTATACAAAAACCACTTACAATCTTATCAATATCCCAATCGTTTAGAAAACGATATTTTCTAATAAGTTTGTAAAAATCAATAAATTTTTGAATCATGTCTTCAGTGAATTTCACATTACCAGTAATATACTCCATCATCTAACCTCCATATTTAATAAGAATGTAGTGTTCATTTAACAGTCCTTTTCTCTTGCTCTTCTCTTATATAGTGCTCAATATCTTCTTTGAAAAACACATTTTTGTTTCCAATACGAACAGGGTGAAGCTTACCAGCTTTTATAAGCCTATAAATTGACATGTAAGATAGGTTTAAAAGAAACATTAATTCTCTTGATGTATAGCTTTCTTTTTCAAGCTGTATCTCCATATATAAACCTCCTTTAAGCTTAGTTATAAAATAATATAACATTATGATTATATTTTGTCAAGTGTTTTGTGGTTAATAGATTATAGAAAATATACAATTATGTTGTTCCACGTTGTTCCATTGTGTATCAATGTTTTCCTCTTTGGAACAGAAATTAATTTTAAAACAAGAACATTGGAACAACTTCGGAACAAAACAGCTGTTCCAAAATTTCCTTTGTCTGACAATGAAAAAATGCTTGGAACGAAAATTAAGGAATTTTTAGGTATATATATAGGATAAAATTATCTGTTTTTATTAAACAATTGTTGAAATATTCTTAGTTTTGTTTTAAAACATAAAAATATATAGTATTTTCAATAACTTATGCATTGCTATTTTAAAACAATTTGTCTAATAAATCGTTAAAATTATTCAGCACCAATTATAATATGACATCAAAGCAATTTATTGATAGACAATGTTTATCTATATATACATTGTAAAATCGTTCAGCACCAATGATGAGAAAAGATAAATATAAAACAGTTAAAAATATTGACAGATAAAGGTTTAAAATAGGTCTTTTAAAATCGTTCAGCACCAATGATGAGATAACATTTAAAATATATTGATAGACAATGCTTATAAATATGCATTGTAAAATCATTCAGCACCAATGATGAGATGATTGTTATAGTATATGTTTGAAAATATAATTTTAAAACAAAAAAATATACCAAAAACAAAATTATAATATACCAAAACTATATTGAGCACCAATATTTGGAAAGATATCAAAGCAAATTATTGATAGACAATGATTTCAAAGTGATATGCTGTAAAAACATTGTGCACCAATGATTTAAAAATGCTTGTCTGTTAATAACTTACAGGTTGTGTATAATTGCAACGTATAACTAAAATTTCCTTATAAAAAAAATTATTTTTTTTCTGTTCTTTCGTTCCAAAGTTAATATTATTATTATCTATCAATGCTTTTCTATAGAACAAACTTTGGAACAACTTTGGAACATAAATGTTCCATATGATAGACAATGATTTCCAGACGCCCCGTTTGTTTGAAAAATAAAGATGTAAAAAACTTGCTATAAGAAACGATTACAAAAGCTTATTGGAGTGATTATAAAACTGTCGCCTTCTACCACAAGCTTTACAAGAGCTGTAGTAGATTACACGGAGCCTTGTTCAAAACCGCTTTATCCATAGTGCTTTGTTTTGCGGCGATTTATTCAATAGTGCATTGTTTCATAAAGCTTTAGTCAATATCTTTTTGTTCCAGTGTTTGGTTCCAAATCGCTTTGATAAACCAAGCCTTGCCAATCAGCTAATAACAAAAGCACCATTGCTTTTTGTATCAATGGGTGTTGCCAAAAACTTGTAAACAAACTATGATGATTATATAAGCTTTTGCATCATACAACTTGCTCAACCAAGCTTTTTGCAAGTTAACACATCAATCCTAACTTGGTTGCAACTTGAAATGGAACAATAAGCTTGTTTCCCAAATCGGACTGTTTAAAAGCTTGGTGAACTACCTCACCTTATAGAAGGTGTGGCTTCCTGTTTCATCGCATGATGGCTTTTTAGGTATCCAAAAGGGATACGGTCATCCACCAGAGCATGCTCCACAGGCTTGAAGTCGGGCTGTTCCATCCCTACTTTGTATAAATTTATAAATGCGTTTGTGTCTCTATCATGATGTGTGCCACAAACTGGACAAGTCCAAAATCTATTGGACAAAGTCAAGTCATCTTTTTTGTAACCACAACAATGACACAACTTAGAAGATGGAAAGAACCTATCTATCTGTATAAACGTTCTTTCATACCATTCTGCCTTATACTTAAGATAGTCCAAAAACTTTGACCAACTGCTGTCTGAGATGAACTTGGCAATGTTTGATTTGAGTAATCCCTTAACATTCAAATTCTCCACCACCACGACTTGGTTTTCGTCTATGATGGTTTTGGATAGTTTATGCAAGAAATCATTTCTTGCATAAGATATATAAGTGTGTAATTTAGCAAGCTTTAATTTAGTTTTTAAATAGTTTTTTGAACCTTTCTGTTTCCTTGATAAATCTCTTTGAAGTTTCTTTAACCTTTTTTCTGCTTTTCTTAAGTATTTAGGATGTTCTACCTTATATGTCCCAAAATCATTGGTAATAATAGCAAAGTGTTCAAGTCCTAAATCTATTCCACAAACTTTACTTTTAGGTTCTTTTACTTTGTTTTTAACATTGTCTGTTTCTACCAATATGGAGACATAATACTTACCACCATTTGTCATTCTCACAGCAGCAGATTTTATTTGTCCTTTAAAAACTCTGTGTAATTTAATCTTTATTCCAGTCTTTATTTTTGGAAGGTATAACAAGCTATTTTCAAAATCTATCTTAATATTATTATTATTTACATTATTTGTTGTATAAGATTGCTTATCTTTTTTCTTTTTAAACTTAGGTAGTCCAAAGTGTTTTGGATTTTTGAAATGGTTTCTAAAAGCTTTTTCAAGTTGTATTTGTACATTAGCCAAAGCAAGACTGTCTACTTCCTTTAAAAATGGATACTCTGATTTGTATTTGGCAGGTGTAACTCGTGGTATTTTTTCTTTATTATTGTATGCATTAAGCTTATCGTTAAGCATTAAGTTCCATACTAATCTAACACAGCCAAAAGTTTTAGCAAAGAACTCTTTCTGCTCTTTGTTTGGATATATACGATATCTATAAGCTTTTAGCATTTGTATTACCTTTTACATAATTAGCCAAAAACTCTCTTATGATTTCAGACAGTGTTCTACCTTCTCTTTTTGCAAGTTCTTCTGCTTTTTCTTTTATATCCTTGTTAATATAAACATGTAATTGACATTCGTAATTTTTTACCTTACTCATACATAATAATATATACTTTTTGAGTATAAATGTCAAGATGATGTATGTCAAGTTATTTACACCTTAGAGAAGATGGAGATTTTTTGATATAGTTGAGTTAAATCTCACTTATTTCTTATTTTTTAGACACGTTAGCACAGAAGAAAACAAGCACAGGTTTATGTCCAGCATATTGCACATATTCAGGAACAGATATTACATCACCATCACTAAGCTTATCAATGTCAATATACTCCTTGCTTGCTTCAATTTTTATACCTAGAAGATTAGATAACCATTCTGCTTTGCTCGGTAAAAACACATGACTCTTCCATTTATTCCTATGTAACATTCTTTTCATCTCTCTTGGTGTACAGCTTGTTATATAAATCCTCTTATCATGCAGATGATCTCCAATCTCTTTGAGAACATCAAAAGAAAGAATGTCTGATAAATAGACCATACTACCTCCTCGTAAATTGGCAAATATATCAGATATTATGCCATATAATTTGTAATTTGTCAAATACCCCCTTATGGTTACAAAATTGCGTTGTTTCATTGTATTTCAATGGTTACAAAAACACGCTTGTATATCTATTGATATACAATGGTTACAAAAGTGTATCACAACTTTTTATTCAAAAGCTGTTTTTGAAAACAAGTTGTTACAATAATTTTATTGTATATCAATGGTTTTTACTTGGTAACAAAAATAGTTTTTAAACAAAATAATATGGTTTCAAGGTAAAATTTACTTTGTAACCAAGAAAATCATTGTCTCACAATGGAAAACTCATGGTTACAAAGTAACAAACAATTTAGTATATATTTATAGAGAAATTTTTATATTATTAAACAAAAAGAGAAATTTTAATGTTCGTGTTTGAAAAAGTAAAAATATATAGTAATATAAATACCTTAGAGTGTAATTTTTATACATTTTTGTTTAATAAAATGTCAAGACCTGATGGATTTATAATGAATTTATTATTTTAAATAAAAGCTATTGATAGACAATGTTTTGCTAACGCTATATGTCGACACTTGACTGATTTTCAGTCAAGTTTTAGATCAATATTTGATTATCAATAGTGTTTTTGCACCACACCTTTAATGATTTTTAAAAGTATTGCTATATAAAAAATACGTTACAAAATGGTAACAACCTTTTGATTTTATAAAAATAAAACTTTTTTTGTATTTGTTCGTAACAAAATTTTTGTTACATCCTTTGTTACCTTATCTATCAATAGCTTGAGCCATAAAATAATGTAATAATCATTGATAGACAAGAGTTGTTTCATTCTATATGCATAAAACCATTGTCTATCAATATGGTGTATTGGTAACAAAATTCTTTATTTTAAATTTTCCTATAGGGTAAAAATTATTATTTTTATTAAACAATTGTTGAAATATTATTAGTTTTGTTTAAAAATATAAAAATATATAGCGTTTTCAATAACTTATTCATTGCTATTTTAAAACAATTTGTCTAATAAATCGTTAAAATCATTCAGCACCAATTATAAGATGTCATCAAATCAATTTATTGACAGACAATGTTTATCTATATATACATTTTAAAATCATTCAGCACCAATAACGGGAAAAAATAAATATAAAACAGTTAAAAATATTGATAGACAAAGGTTAAAAATAGGTCTTTTAAAATCATTCTGCACCAATGATGAAATGACATTTAAAAGATATTGATAGACAATGCTTATCAAGATACATTGTAAAATCATTCTGCACCAATGATATTATTATTGTTATAGTATGTGTTTGAAAAAACAATTTTAAAACAAAAAAAAATATACCAAAAACAAAATTATAATATGGCAAAACTCTATTGAGCACCAATGCTTGGAAAGATATCAAAGCAAATTATTGATAGACAATGTTTTTACAGTGATATGCCGTAAAAATATTGTGCACCAATGATTTTAAAATGCTTATTTGTCAAAGGTTTTATGGTTGCAATAAACAACTAAAACTTCATTTATACAAAAACTATTTTTTTTTGTTACTTTGTAACCACATATATATTATTATTGTCTATCAATATTTTTATAGTTACAAACTACGTTACAAAATGGTAACAAGGTTGTTACCATTGATAAACAATGATTTCCAGAAGTCCAGTTTGTTGGAAAAATAAAGGCTGGAAAAACTTATTAAAAGGAACTATCACAAAGCTTATCGAAGTAGTTATGTAGGTTATTGTCTTCTACCGCAAGCTTTCCAATAGCTAAAATTACATAGCGTTTTGTTCATACTGCCTTTCCCCATAGCACATTGTTCAATAGTGCTTTGATCAAACAAACATTGCCAATCAACTAATAACAACAACGATTTGGTGATCACTAAAGCTTTTGCAAAACACAAATACACTATAGCTTTTGTACCCATGCCATTATATAAAAGCTTGTTTACAAGCTGCAGTGTTCATATAAGTTTTTTTTTCACTATGTAAGGTGCTCAACCAAGCTTTTTGCAAGTTAACACATCAACCCTAACTTGGTTGTAACTTGAAATGGATCAAAAAGCTTGTTTACTAAATCAGATTGTTCAAAAGCTTGTTTACAAGCTTTGTGATTATTATCCCCAACTTCCTACTCTTTGAATACACCACTAAGCTTGTTTACAGCTTTACAATCACTCATGACATACATCATTGCCAAATAACAATATCATGTTATAATAAATGCAATGCTTGAAACAGAAATTACTATTGAAGTTATACAAGACAATCTTGTAAAAGAGCGCATTGTTAATGAGATAAAATACATTCTTGCAACTATACAAAAAGAAAATCCAAGAGAGTATATGAAACAACTTGCTAAGGAGATCAATCCAAAGTTCACTCCAAAATATGAAAAATACTTTGCTAAAAAAGAAGAAATAGATCCTCATAAAATTGAATTGGAACTTGAACTTGTAGATAACAACAAATCATCAGAAATTTTCAGAACTGCAACAAGCTTTTGGAACGTCCCAATCTCTTCTGGATACGGCAGACGAATGCGGTTTATTTTGTGGGACAAAACGCATAACAAGGTGTTTGGGATATTTGGACTAGGTGATCCTATTATTGGTCTCAAAATAAGAGATGACTATATAGGTTGGAACAAAGAGCAAAGGTACGATAGGCTCTACAACATGATGTCTGCATACATTCTTGGTGCAATGAGTCCTTATAACGAATTATATGGTGCAAAGATGGTTGCAATGGCAGTAGGGTCAAAAGAGGTATGCAAACTTTTTGAAGAAAAATACAAAGACAAAGAGACAATCATAAAAAAGAGAACTCCAATACCAAAGCTTATTGCAGTAGACACAATGGCGTTTTTTGGTAAGAGCTTGATATATGAAGGGCTCAGGGAATGGCAATTTTTAGGTTTTACAAAAGGTATGATGCATATACATCTTAACAGCTTTTGGGATGACATAATAGAACTGGCAAGAAAGTTAGACATAGAGAGTGCAAAAAAGAATAAATACGGACATGGTCCCAATTGGAAGTTTAGAGTAATACAGGATGTTTTCAAAGCAATTGGTATTAATGAAAACTTTTTCCTGACAAACATACAAAAAGGGTATTACTTTAGACCGTTGGCATCAAATTGGAGAGAGTTTTTACATGGGGAAACAAACGAAACAGTCTATGTGAATAAAAGCTTTAATGAATACTTTGAGTTGTGGAAAGAAAAGTATTTAAGGAGAAGAATAGGGAGGTTT
>Ga0080003_1001195_pt1 | contig 14277 bp, 13 predicted proteins | sample JossMetagenome_FD_69206 | JGI IMG/M metagenome (GOLD analysis project Ga0080003, IMG submission 69206) | Hot spring microbial communities from Joseph's Coat, Yellowstone National Park, USA - JC2_E (SPADES assembly) (version 2) | ecosystem: Environmental > Aquatic > Thermal springs > Hot (42-90C)... | reverse complement strand
CTTCACGCCAGCCATCTTAGCCAGGTCTCTGATCTTGACGCCCTCCCACTCCACGTCCTTGACCGACCAGCCTGTTACGCAGTGGAAGTCCCTGGTGTACTTCACGTTGATCATTGATAGTAGTTCGTTGTATGTCAGTTCGATGGGTCTCTCTACCTCGCTTGTGATTTTTAGTTTCCATTTTTCTATGTCTATTTTTGGTGTGCCTAGGGCTGCGTAGTATATGAATTTCTTTATGTAGTGTTGGTTTGGTGCAATCATTAACTATCGATCTTCTTGCCTTATTTAAACCGAATTCGTATGCTTCTTTGTGTTTAGTAACTGGTTTGGTTTTCTTGCTAGAGAGACTAAATGTAGCGAGAATGAATTTAAGAGGGAGGGGCCTGTGTTGATTTAGTTTCTCACCACCATTCAAGTAATTTCTTTATGTCATCCGCCTTCGCCATGTCTGCGTTCAGGAGTGCTGCTGTTTTGCTTATATCATAGTTGTATGATCTGTAGAGCTCTATTACGCTTGCTTCTATTGATCCTTCTGCGTGTATCATCCCTACGGATAGTAATGCACCGAGGGCTGATAGGAATTCACGGGCTACTTGGAACAGTCTTATTCTAGTTCTTGCATCTGTGCCCTTCTTACCGACTAGGTATTTGACCATGTACTTTTCTTCGGTTGGGTTGCTTAGTTCGCTTGTTGATGGTATGTCGGCTAGGAGGCCGCCGGCGACGTCGATCATGTCCTTGACTGCGTCTAGGTACTTGGAGTTGGCTGTTAGTTTTCCGACGTTTGTGTATATTGGGTTTGGTATACATATGCCGGTGGTGTTTTCCTTAATGCATTTCTCGGCCGCTGCTATGGCGCTTGACACTAGGTATTCCTTATACGTTATTATATCTACAATATCCCTCCTAATGTGTGACGCCCCCTCGACATTGTTATACTCGGCGAATAATTTGGCGTAACCTAGTACTATGTCTGCTAGGGCGGCTCTGTATGATATTGCTGTGAATCTATGGTATAGCGCGAAGGTTAACCCATATGCTGCGGCGAACTCGTACTCACCAGCCAAGAACACTCTCTCATTTGGTACCTTTACATCATCAAATATGGTTAGCGTTTCAACCTCAACATTTGTTTTACCCATTGGGAACTCATCACCCAGCATGTTTATTTCAACTTCCCTAAGGGGTCTTGGTATTAGGGTAATACCCTTGGTATTTACCGGGATTGCGAATGCAACAGCGTAATCTGCGTCCTCCTTAACCATATTTCTATATGGTAGTACTATTAGTTCGTTTGCGGCTATGGATTGTGTGGTGTGCACCTTGGCCCCTCTAACAACTATACCATCAGGTTCTTTCCTGGTAATGTGGACATAGAGGTCTGGGTCGGCTTGCTGGTGTGGTCTTAGCATTCTGTCGCCCTTAACGTCGGTTTGTGCTACGGCTATTGTTATGTCATTTTTAATGACGTACTCGTAGTACTTCATGACCTTACTATAGTAATCCGTACCCCTTAACGAGTCGAGTTGTTTAGATGCTATCATTAAACCGAAAAGTGCGTCTGAGCCTATTGTCTTCATTATATTAAACATGCCCTTACCGAGTAATGTCGTGTTGTATATTAGCTTGAATCTCTCAATTAAGTCGCTTGGGCTTTTTGGTACCTTGTAGAATCTACTTATTGTTCCGTATTGAGGATCTTCATAGAGTAAATATCTCCTTAATTCGGGATCGCTTTGCCACTTGTATAGTTCCATTGCGTGATTAATGGCCACCCGTAAAACCTCATGCGTAGTTACATCGGTCACCAACTTACCCCTGTAATAAATAACTCTGCCGTCACGTAGGCTATTGAGGTATTCTTCAGGGGTTCTAACCATACGGTTTATAAAATGATTTAATTATTTTAAATGTTCGTTATATATAGTTTATTTATTAGCAATACTTATTAATTTTTACATAAGTAAATAAGCATTATGAGTAAGATAAAAAGTGAGATAGAGTTGGTTACGAAACAGGTTGGTGATGTTGAGGTTCAGGTAATTCCTGAAAAGGATTATGTATGTGAATCACCCGGCGACAGACCCTGGTATAGGTATTGGCCTCCTAGAATATTAAGGACCAATGATTATCCCAAGGTTCCTCTCTTCGATATGGTTGAGACCTCTGCGCGTAGGTATCCTGATAAGGATGCAGTTATCTATTATGGTTTTAGGATTAGGTATTCTGAGTTGTGGAACTCAATACTTAGTCTTTCGGCGTTTCTAAGTGATCTAGGTATTGAGAAGGGAGATAGGGTTGCGATATATATGCCAAACACCCCGCATTGGTTAATTGCCTTATTTGGCATACTCAGGGCAAACGCCGTTGCCGTGCCAATAAACCCATTGGCGGCACCTGACATACTCGAGTATATACTGAACGAAACGGGTGCCAAGGCTATAGTTACATTATCGCAGTTATTACTGAGACTCCTTAGCATTAAGGATAAGGTTCCCTCGTTAAAGTACGTGATCGTTGGTAGATATGGTGATTACTTGCCAGAAAAACCTGAATTGAAATTACCGCAATTAATGCTTACAGACCCAGCTGTTCCGCAGGGTGTTATCAATTGGAGGAATGCTGTTTCGTTTAATGGAAATCCGCCACCCGTTAAGGTTACGTATGAGGATATTGCTGCAATACCATATACTTCGGGGACCACGGGTATTCCGAAGGGTGTTATGCACACCCACGCGACCATGTGGGCATCGCCTCTTAACGCTGCCGTTTGGTATAATGCAGCACCATCGGCTATTGTTTTAACAGTGCTCCCAATATTTCACGTAACAGGTCTCGTACATTCTGTACTTGTGCCATTGTATATAGGCGCAACAATGGTATTACTGACAACTTGGGATAGGGAAACAGCCGTAGATGCCATTGAAAAGTATAGGATAACTCACTGGACTAGTATATCAACAATGATAGTTGATTTGCTCGCAATGCCAGGCATTGAAAAAAGAAATCTCTCATCATTAGCATTGGCTGGCGGTGGTGGCGCTCCAATGCCTGAGGCTGTTGCCAAGAGGTTTAAGGAATTGACGGGGCTTGATTATCTTGCGGGTTATGGCTTAACGGAAACCTTTTCCCAAACGCACGTGAATCCACCGCATAGGGTTAAGATAGGTAGTGACTTGGGTATACCACAACCCTGCACCGATGCCCTTGTGATAGACCCCGACACGGGGGAAATACTGCCTGAAAATAAGACGGGGGAGCTTGTGGTTAGGGGTCCTAATGTCTTTAAGGGTTATTGGAAGAAGCCTGAGGAGACCAAGGAAGCCTTCGTTATAATTGATGGTAAGTTGTACTTCAGAACTGGGGATGTTGTTTACATGGATGATGAGGGCTACTTCTTCTATGTGGATAGGATTAAGAGAATGATTAATAGGGCAGGTTATAAGGTGTGGCCATATAGGGTTGAGAATATACTATACACGCACCCAGCAATTCTAGAGGTTGCTGTTGTGGCAATACCAGATCCTAGGGTTGGTGAGGAGGTTAAGGCGTACGTAGTTTTAAAGCCCGAGTACAGGGGTAAGGTTAAGGCTGAGGATATCATTCAATGGGCTAAGGAAAGAATGTCAGCCTATGAATACCCAAGGATCGTAGAGTTCGTAGACTCCTTACCCAAGACAGCTACAGGTAAAATAGATTGGAGATTATTACAAGAGCAGGAGAAGAAGAGGAAGGCTGGTGGTGCGTGATGAGTCGTGGTATGGCGAAAATACCCACCGTTACGGGTGAGATAAGCCCTGACGAGATGGGCGTAACGTTATTTCACGAGCATCTAAGACTGATTACGGAGGTTGTTCGTTGGAATTGGCCCCATCTATACAATGAGGATGAGGAGTTTAGGCGGGCTGTGGATGCGGTGAACGCTGCCAAGAGGTACGGTGTTAGGACCATTATTGACCTTACCGTTGCTGGTATTGGTAGGGATGTTAAGTTTGATGAAAGGGTTGCCAGGGCAACGGGTATTAATATAATCATGGGTACGGGATTTTACACATACACGGAGATACCCTTCTACTTCAAGAATAGGGGTATTGATAGTCTGGTTGATGCATTTGTTCACGATATAACCGTTGGTATACAGGGCACAAATGTGAGGGCTGCCTTCGTTAAGGCTGTTATTGATGCACCAGGTCTCACTAAGGATGTGGAGTTTGCGATAAGGGCTGCCGCTAAGGCGCACATAAAGACTGGCGTGCCTATCATAACGCATTCGTTTGTTGGTAATAAATCAAGCCTTGAGCTAATTAGGATATTCAAGGAAGAAGGTGTTGATCTAGCGAGGACGGTTATAGGGCATGTCGGTGATACGGACGACATATCCTTCATAGAGCAGATTCTCAAAACCGGCGCATTCATAGGACTAGATAGGTTTGGTCTCGATATATACTTACCACTTGAAAAGAGAACCAAAACATTGATAGAACTTATTAAGCGAGGATGGATAGACCAAATACTCCTATCACATGATTATTGCCCAACAATAGACTGGTATCCACACGAAGAGGTTGTAAAGTTGGTTCCTAATTGGTCGATGACATTGATATTCGAGAAAGTGATACCCACGTTAAGGAGCGAGGGAATAACGGAGGAGCAAATAGACAAAATACTCATAGAAAACCCAAGGAGATTATTTACTGGTAAGTAATTATTTGGGTTTTTAAATAGAAGGTTCAATTCCAGCATTATTAATTAAGATATCCAGCCATAATTCTTTACTGTTTCCTTAATCGTATTTTCACAATCGGAAGCATCATTGTTGGCAGCTCCAGGATTAACACATCAAGTGTAGTTCTCCTTTTCTCCACGTTAATTCAATGTTTCTTTATAATCAAATCCGTCGCTTTCAATAAATGTAATAATACGAAAGCTAAGACGCTATTGAGCTTGTTAATCCATGGCTGTTAATGCTAGTAGTGATTCGGATTTCCTCAATTGTTTAGTTACTGGGTCTACCTCGAGTGCTAATGATTCCAGTGTGACCACGCCCATCACTTCTACGTCGTCCTTCTCCGCAAATACGATGATGCTTGTTGCCCTTTCTCCCATGCACTCGATTACTGCCTCGCCCACCTCCCTCTCTATGGTCTTGCCTTCTATTGTTCTGAATTTCCGGATCTTGCTTGGCCTTATGCCTATTGCCTCAAGCTTCTCCCTCCTCACCCACGTATACGTGCTGCCCGTGTCTACGATTAGCTCGGTTTCTACGCATTTTGTGCTATCCTGTGGGTTGCATATCTTCGCCGTCGCCGTTGTGTGGCCCATTGCTGTCCTTAATTTTTATGTTGATGTTTAAAAATTAGTTGTTTTATTGATTGGCGATGGGTATTGTCTTTCCTAAGTCCTTTCGTTTTGGTTGGTCTCAGGCTGGTTTTCAGTTTGAGATGGGTGTTCCAGGTGATGAGGATCCCAATAGTGATTGGTTTGTTTGGGTTCACGATAAGGACAACATCGCTGCCGGTCTCGTGAGTGGTGACTTGCCTGAGAACGGGCCTGGCTATTGGAGTCTCTACCGTGTTTTCCACGGCAATGCCGTTAGGATGGGGCTTGATGTGGCTAGGTTGAATGTTGAGTGGAGTAGGGTGTTCCCGAAGCCAATGCCGGAGCCTTCCCAGGGCAATGTTGAGGTTCGTGGCGATGCTGTGGTTATGGTTGATGTTGATGAGAGGGATTTGAGGAGGCTTGATGAGGTCGTGAATAGGGCTGCAATTGAGCATTATAGGGAGATATTCAACGATCTCAGGAATAGGGGTATACAGCTCATACTAAACATCTACCACTGGCCCCTGCCCCTCTGGGTTCATGACCCTATCAGGGTTAGGCGTGGCGATCTAAGCGGCCCCATTGGTTGGCTTGATGTTAGGACCGTGGTTAACTTCGCCAGGTTCGCCGCCTACGTTGCCTGGAAGTTCGATGAGTTCGTCGACCTGTACTCAACGATGAATGAGCCCAACGTGGTTGCGTATAGTGGTTACATGAATGTGAAGAGCGGCTTCCCGCCGGGTTACCTCAACCCTGAGTTCGCCAGGAGGGCCCTCGTTAACCTTATCCAGGCTCATGCGAGGGCTTACGATGCGATAAAGGCCATAACTAGGAAGCCCGTGGGCATCATATACGCGAACGCCGTGTACATACCACTGACGGAGAGGGATGCCGGGGCTGTCGAGTTGGCGGAGGCCGAGGCCAGGTGGTCGTTCTTCGACGCAATAGTTCGTGGCGACCTCTTCGGTGTTGTTAGGGATGATTTGAGGGGTAGGCTTGATTGGATTGGTGTTAATTATTACTCGAGACTTGTCGTGAGACTTACTGGCGATAACTCATACACAATAGTTCCTGGGTATGGCCATTCCTGCGAACCAAACTCTGTAAGCCCTGACGGTAGGCCGTGCAGTGATTTCGGTTGGGAGTTCTACCCTGAGGGTCTCTATGACGTGTTGGTTAAGTACTGGAGGCGCTATCACCTACCCATCTACGTCACGGAGAATGGCATTGCCGATGCTGCGGACTACCTCAGGCCGTACTACCTCGTTAGCCACATCTACCAGGTCTATAGGGCGTTGAGTGATGGTGTGGATGTTAGGGGTTACCTGCATTGGTCCTTGACTGATAATTATGAGTGGGCGTCTGGGTTTAGGATGAGGTTTGGTTTGTTGCATGTTGATTACTCCACGAAGAAGCAGTACTGGAGACCCTCGGCATATGTTTATAGGGAGATCGCCCTTAATAAGTCCATTCCCAATGAGTTGATGCACCTAAATGCCATACCACCAGTAGGGTCTCTCAGGAGGGAGTTAGCTTTTTAATCAGTATTGATATCGGTTTCTTCCGTGCTCAGCAACGTTAGGGGTGGTTTGAGACTTAGTTCGGAGGCTTGGAGGTACTTGGCTGTTTTGGCTTCGATCTCCATAACAGCCATGTATGTTGAGATGGTTGTTCTGCCTTCATTACCAACTATCGAGAGACAGTTTGGTATTACGGAGTCCGAGGCCTCCTGGGTTTTGTCGTCAGAGACCTTGGCAGGTCTTGCCTTCGCGCCAATACTTGGTAAGTTGGCTGATAATTATGGTAGGAAGAGGGTGCTCCTGGCGACCTTAATGGTCTATTTCGTGGCAGTCTTCCTAACTAGCATGGCTCCCACATACCCAATACTCATAATGTTGAGAGCGATACAGGGTATTGGGCTTAGTATAAACCCGGTCGGTTATACATTGCTTAGGGAGAGGCTGGATCCTAGGGAGTGGCCTGTAACCCAGGGTATACTTGCATCCACATTCGCCGTTGGGGCAGCCGTGGCCCTGCCCATTGGTTCCTACCTGTCCCAGTATTACTCATGGCAGTTTGCCTATGAGACTGCGTTGCCTGTCCTCGTGGTGCTCATTCTCATCGCCTACCTGGTCTTGCCGGAGTCGAATGTTAGGGTTGGCGGTACTATTGATTATGTGGGATTAGCCCTATTATCCATGGCGTTTGTTATACTGGGTTATTCCTTCACCGAGGCTCCAAGGTGGGGTTGGTTATCCCTAAACTTCGCTGCAGGGGCTCTCCTCGGCATTGCCCTACTTATGTTGTTCATACTCCACTCCATAGGTAACCCCAACGCCATAATTGATATTGGGGATTTCAGGAATCCGAACATTGCCGTGCCGCTGCTCTCATCCTTCGTCTCCGGCTTTGGCATGTTCCTAGCGTTTCAATCGCTGGTTTACATATTCGAGTTGCCGAAACCCATTGGTTTTGGTATGACAATACTGGAGACGGGCCTTACCCTTGCACCCATATCCCTGGTCTTGCTCGTTGTTGGTCCCTTGTATGGCGCATTGATGAACGTGATTGGTTATAAGAGGTTGCTCATAACCACGTCTTTACTGTCAACGATTATGGGTATAGTCATGGCGCTACTCGTACCCATGCACAATCTCGACCTGTTCATAATCGCCATGATAATGAGTATTGTTGGGATTAGTGGTATGATGGTTACCAGGGTAACACTGCTCATATCCTCGGTCTCGCGTGAGAGGATGGCTACATTAACAGGCACAAACACGGCGATGAGGTTGATGGGGAATACGCTTGGTCCCGTCATAGCCGGTTCCCTGGAGACTACGTTTAGGACCCCAATACTTGCCTATTACATGGATGGTATGCCCATATTCTACGAGGTGCCTGGCAGGTATGCGTTCATTTACGCATTCATAATATCCGCAGCAACCTCGTTAATCGTTGCAATCATGGCGACTAGGATAACCAAGTAATGGTGCCATTACCAATGATCACAATTTAACCAGGTAATGCGTGAAGTGTAATCGCGTTACCGCACTCTAGGAAAATGGTTTGTGATTCATTGTTCAAGGACTGTTATTCCCATGTCCTCCTCATACGATATTATTGTTATTACCTCGAGCTCCTCATTGCCGATGTTCACTAGGGAGTGTGGTGTGTTGGGGCTTACGAATACGCACATGCCTGGTTTAACATTGACTATGTCATTACCAACGGTCATCGTACCTAAACCCTTTAGGAAAATGAATGTTTCCGCATACGCATGCCTGTGCAGTGGTGCCTTACCGCCTGGCTTAACCACCTGCCTCCTAACGGCGTACTTCGATCCGTCATCCCTCGTGACCAGCCACTGTGTGTAGACACCGATGGCGCCCTTTATGTTGAGTAGTTCCTGTTTTACTGAGGTTATGTCGTTTATTACCTTGTACTGCCCAGACACACCAGCGGTTATGAATACCCCCTTAAACCTGTTTCTGCCTCCAGAAAAGGCTTAAAACCAGGGACGTGGAATCAATGGTCGTGAATTTCGGCGTATTTTTCGCAGCCCTTGGCATCAGTCTCCTGGAGCTTTCGGAGGCTGGTGCTGTAACGGCTATTTACCAGGGAATATACAGGGGGTTTAGGCCCGTGCTTTATGCATTGGCTGGTGTGTTGTTGGTGTTGGTGCCTACCTTCACGGTTGGTCGTTACATTGTCTATCTACCGCTTGACTACGTGCTCGCTGCCTCGGCAGTAATACTATTTTACTTCGGGTATAGGCTGCTTAGGAGTGCCCGTAGATATTTCAAAAGAGCCGCTAAGGGTGGGGGTGGTGAGGAGGAGCGTGGTGACTTGGCTGTGGTTTTCACGGTATCCGCGATAGAGGCCTTTGAGGCTGCGCTCGTCCTGATCGCCCTGATACCCAGGAGTTATGCCTCGGCGTTGGTTGGTACGTTGATAGCCTCCGCAATAGTTATTGTCCTCACCGCATTGATTAAGGACCAAATAGCCAGGATCAGGCTGCCCCACCTCAAGTATGTCCTTTCATCACTGCTCTTCAGCTTGGGAACGCTATGGGCAATGGAGGCCGTAGGCCTTGACGTGACTGACCTGGTCTTGATACCCCTCTTCCTAACCTACCTAGGCATTAACTACCTGTTGATTAAGGTGTGATGCGATGTGGTACGTAGACGCACCAGAGTGCCTACTATGCCTTCTCGAGTCCAGGTACTCGGAACTAAAGAAATTGAATGTTAAGGACCCAGCAATGTACATGGAACTCGGTAGGTACGTGATGGAGAACGCAGGTAAAGGCAGGGTGACAGTATTCATAGAATCCCACATATGGCTTAGGCGCAGGCTCGGGATTAATGACCCACACAATGATGAGAAAGCATCCCTAGAGTCCCTCGCAAAGGACGCAATAAGCAATCTACTTAGTGATTTAGGTGATGATGTAGTAAAATACGTGGAATTAGCGGCAGCGGCGAACTCCGTGGACATACCCATGAGGGGCTACAGGTTCAGTACGGAGGACCTACTGGCTAGGCTCAATGACGAGGTCCGCTGGTTGGGGTTCACGCGGGATGGCTTACGTGAGGTCATTGCCAGGGCTGGCTCGATAGGGTATGTCGTGGATAATGCTGGTGAGTTTCAATTCGATAAGGCACTCATCAAGAGACTTGCTGAGTTGGGTAGGGAGGTGGTTGTTTATGCCAGGTCCGAGCCGTACGAGGTGGACGTTACAGAGGAGTACGTCATTAATGAATTACACGGCCTCAGCAATGTGAAGGTTGTGGGAAGTGGCAATTCGTACTCGGCATTGGTTAATAGGGATTTGTGGCCATCATTGGGGTCCCACGACCTATTGATAATGAAGGGCCTGGACAACTTCGAAACGTACCTAGAGCTAAAGCCCAGGTTGGGCAATGCATTATTTCTACTAAGGGCCAAGTGCCCATTAATAGCCAGGCTTCTCGGTGTACCAACCAACAGCCCTGTTATAGCTAGCCGGGATTATGTGGATGAAATACGTATTCAATAATATGCATTAGGCATCCTAGCCCTGACAACAGCCTCCCTCAATGTTGGATATTCTATTCTATAATTATTATTTACCTTAACTATGAAACCACCCCTGATCAGGTTTGTAATTACCCTATGCATTACCGACTTACTCAACGGCTTACCCAATGCCCTACCCACCTCACTCATGATTTCACTCCACGACAGGCCCATTGGGAAATTAGCCAGTAGTTTAAGCACGGTAATGTAAACACCAGAATTGTACAATTTAACGAATGCCTCTAAATCATGAAGCCACTGGGATATTGCATACTCCCTAGCCCTCTCCAGGGCATCAACATGGCTTTTCCCAACACTCCTCTCTATCCCATACATCACAACAAAACCAGGGATTCCAGAGAGCACATTATGCACCTCAACCAACTCATCCCTCGTATAATGAATACCAGCCTCATTGAATCCCCTCGATAGATACTCCACGGTATCGTCTAAACCCCATCTCTCGATAACGACCTCATCAACAAACCTGGCAAAACCAGCCTCAGAAGCCGATGGTGCAATAACTCTCTCGAGGAGCCCCGGCATTGAGCCCGTCAGTATGACCACTATGTTTGGGTAATTATCATGGATAAACTGAAGAAAGCCCCTATAATTGAAACCCCTTATAAATGGCAAGACCTGGGCTTCATCAAACACCACAACAAACCTATCATGCCTACGACTAAGCTCCCTCATAAGCGTCAACAGGTTCGATTGAAACACTGACGCAGTAACTCTAACGTTCTTAAGACCTAACTTGAGTATTGCAAGGTTGAGTTCGAGATCAACCTCAACCCGCCTATCACCAAACCTCATATTGCTCGGCACAAGGGCTTGGTAACTAACGGACCTGAGGCCCATGTATGGTGAAAGATCAAAGTAGATGTATGGGTAATTAAATTCATTAAGCACGACCCTAACAACACTAGTCTTACCAACCCTACGCGGACCAAGAACCGCCACAAAAACTCCTCTCTCAATATCATCCCTAATACGAGAAACAGCCCTCCTATGCCCATCACCAACTAATAGCCTCAAGCTATTTATCGGTCTATCGCTGAAGTACATTGAGTTCTCACCCAGAACTAGTTCTTAGTGAGAACCTATATAAACTAATCGATGAAACTCGCGGTCAAAATCACCGATGCATTATCGCTGATTTATTACTTCCTTCGATGCCATTAGCATTCCTTTCCTGTTTGGTGTGTCTCTTGGTAGTACGTATTCGTCATTTACCTTCTCTATGAAGCCCATGTTAACTAACCTATTTAATATTTCGTAGACCCTCGGCTCAGGGACTTCACCAATCAACTCGTTAACCACCTTGGTAACCTCGCCCAACGTACCCCTACCGCCCAACCTATCTAGCGCGATGACCACTGTAGAATACCTCCCTGGTGATTGTGAATTTAATTAGGAAGCCTTTGAACTAGTTATTGAGTCAACGTCCTGGTCCCTAAATCTCCCTAACCTAGTCTCAATCTTCACAGCATTGAGTTCAAGGAATGTCTCCTTATCCACACTTAGCACGTTAGAGATGAATCTAATTACCCTACCACCCAGCGTATATCTCTTAATGGCTTCATTAACTCCCTCTAGGAATATCCTTAATGAAGCCGGGCCTTGAATATCCCTTTCTCCTTGGGTCGCCTTTTATCCTACTTAGGTCTAATGTCAAATAACATTACGCCCCCGTAATTATTACGCCCACGTAATGTTAAAACCTTACTCATTCTTACAAGTATCTATGGGCAATGATAGTAATGATACACCCCGGATCTGATAAAACCATTTGCTATATGGATCATAAATAAGTCTTAAACTACCCCCTTACTCACTAAACCAACCCTATCAACATGAGTCATGATTATGAATAATGGCGTTGGAGTAAGCATCACCACTGATGCGATAATAAGTGCGTTACCGAGTGATTGCAATGCCATGATTGGGTTGATGATACTACTCACACCAATAATTGATAATGATGCTATAATTGTAATCATGAGGATCACAAGGCTTGGCAACGCAACCACCGTAAAGGCTAAATTCCGTGTCGATCCAATGCCCGTTGAAATCCTAAAGTACTTAGGTTTCGTAAGACCCACGAACACGCTTAAGCCTGTTGTGAAGAGACCTGTGGATAGCGGTACAAGTATTATGTCAATAATTAATACGTATGGCAACGAAACATGAGTTACAATGAACATAGCCATTACCAATACCTCAGCAATTACGAAAAACACGGCAAATGCTGAAAAGCCAACAATGAATAAGGCTCTGATCAACTCCCCATCCGAGACGCCATTGCCAAAGAGAATCTCGAAGACCCCATTCTGCATATCGGCCTGTATCGTTCCAAGGACTATGATTGATGAGAGCATCGATACAAACATCGCAATCAAAGTCGACACAAACAGGGTCAGCATGTACTTAGTGAAGATAACGGCTAAGTTAGGTGGTAAATTTACTCCATGAACGCTCTCGGGAGTTGCTGAGGAGACACCATAAACCATAAAGGCTATCGTAAATGCCATAACCACAAGCATGATAATGATTGTTGCAAAGTAATAGGCCCTACCGACCTTCCAAGCCCTACGTAGGTAAGCCCTAATCATGATCCTCGCCAAGTAAATCCTCAATCGCGGTACTCCTCACCTCAAGCACCTCATAACCCCTATGTCTAAGATCCTCAATGGTCCTCGGCACTTCATCTATGTTAGCCTCAATGATTAATGTCTCGCGTTCCCTCCTAGCCACAACCTTTACGGCACCGCCGACCTCAGCAATATCGCCATAAAAAACCATGCGGCCACTCTTGAGCACCAAAATGCTATCAGCAACCTCGAAAACCTCAGACGGTACATGGCTCGTATAGATCACGATGCCACCAAGGCTCTTTACGGTCTCCCTAACCCTCCTGGCGAAGAATACGTCAAGGCCATCCGTAGGCTCATCGAGTAGGTAAACCCTGGGTTTGCCAAGCATTGCAACGGCAATCTCGACGAGTCTCCTCTGCCCATTACTAAGCTTACCAACCTTAATATTTAGTAGATCATCAATACCGAGTTTATCCGCAACATCCCTGAAATCCTCAACCCCCTTAACCTCGGCATAGAACTCGAGATTCTCACGGACACTCATACTAGGATCAAGCCCACTGGCATGACTTACGTAACCAACATCGCCCTTACCCAACGGTTTACCATCGAGAGTTATGGAGCCACGTAGAGGCCTTAAAACACCGGCTATGGCCCTGAGGAGCGTTGTTTTACCACTACCATTGGGACCGAGCACAACAGTCCTACCCTCACTAAAGACAACATTAAACCCATCAATAACAACACTATCCCTATACCCAACAACCAAGTCCTTAACCATCAACTCCATAAATTCACAGTGTGTTTGGAATAAGGGAATAAATCTTTTATACACCGCGAGAACATGCCATAGCCTTAAGGGTATAGCTAACCTCTAAGTATTGTTTTTCATTCTGTTTTGTGTATTATTTTTAAATACTAGTGCTATGTTATTAATGAAAATGCTAGTTATTACATTCATCTCAGCCAGCGGTGGGGTTGGTAAGACAATGCTTGCGATAAACACGGCTGCGCACCTGGCAATTGACGGTCACAAGGTCTTGTTCATTGATTTTGATCCGTCGGCAACAGCGACGAGGATACTCCTGGGTAGGTCAATTGAGGATTATAACCTACAGACGCTAATGATGAGGATAGTACGTCAGAGGAAGGGTAAAAGGATGGATCAAATAAATATCGATAATTACATAAAAATACATAGAATACCCAAGACACCAAGCCACGAGATACGCGTACTACCTGGTGGCAATATTTACGAAATATCCACAGACATAAAGAACCTACCCGAATGGGGTAGGTT
>Ga0080003_1001194_pt1 | contig 14282 bp, 18 predicted proteins | sample JossMetagenome_FD_69206 | JGI IMG/M metagenome (GOLD analysis project Ga0080003, IMG submission 69206) | Hot spring microbial communities from Joseph's Coat, Yellowstone National Park, USA - JC2_E (SPADES assembly) (version 2) | ecosystem: Environmental > Aquatic > Thermal springs > Hot (42-90C)... | reverse complement strand
CGGAAATAAAGGATTTCATTGACGGTACTATCATTCGTTCAAGTATTGATTTTCTTTATCAGAAAGATGATTTTGTAACTTATCTCGATGATTTAGGTAAGGGTATTAGCAGGGCTGTTAAATTAATGTGGATGGTCTATCGCTATAAGCCCGACATTTTACTCATTGATGATATCGAGACATTGATGCTTCACCCGTTGCGTTTTAAAGTCTTTCTTAAATGGCTCGTTTCCCGGGACTTGAAAGCAATTCTGTTTACGACGAATAGTGATTCTTACGTCACTCTTGCGGAGACCGATAAGTCTTCGAAGTTCCTTTTACTTAGAAAAGGTGGTCACATTTTGATGGACAGGGACGAAGCTTTGGATCGTATAGATTATGAGGATCTTCGTTTCACTTCATTGAAAGGTAACACAGAGTGACCTCTCTTCCGTCATCACTTACGTACGTGTAGGTAGTCCCTTCCATCTTCCTCATTAATTCGACCCGGTTCTTAGTCCAATCGTGTACTCCTATACACCACTGCTCATATTTTTTCAGCATTTCTACGTTCAGACCTTCTTCACACCCTTCACAGTCCATTACAAAAATATCGACTTCCTCATACTCTCCTTTCCATTCCTTTTTCATCGTCGCTTTTTCACAGATGTTAAAGTACTTACATACTTCCTCCCATTTTTTCCTTAAATGTCCCTCTTTCTCATATTGTACTATGTATTTTGCCCCTCTCATCAGGAAGTATAATGCACTACTACCGCAATCCGCACCTACTATTTGTATTGATTTATTAAAAACGTCAAGTTTACCGTAAGCGTGAGGGTATTCCCTCCAATAATCACACTCCTTTTCTCTGAAATATTCTGCGAGATTCATACTAGTCTCCACTCTCATCTTTCGGGTAATACGTGCAACTTTCTGCGTGATTTTTCTTTATCAGAAATACGAATGACGCTTTTTGTATTAATTCATTTATTTCATCTAACGTTAATTCAAGTCTTTTCGAATTTTCGGTTTTGAGTTCATTCCAAGTCTCATCTTTTACATCTACAAAATATATTTCACTATCTTCGTATGGAAGCCATTCTTTTATACGTTCTTTATCCATTGATGAAAGCCACTCTCTAAATTGTTTTTTATTCAAGGGTTTCATGTTTCTTCCATCCAGTAAATCAGTGCATGTATAGTCCGGCAATTCGAAATCGATTATCATAATCTTCATGTCTAAATAGTTAATTCATTTCTTATTTTTAATGTTTCGTTCCATTTGCTTGGTTACACTTTCATTTTATCAATTTCAAGAAATAAATGTTCTCCTGGCACCAATGGGTTTTTAATCCCATTTTTCAAACATCCTTTTATGAGGAGGTTAAGAGCCAATTTACTCGGCGTAAAACGTCTAAACTCAGTCCCTGTATCTGCAAAAAAATCACTGGAAAACGAAAAATTTGCTTCATATTATATACACTATGAGAAGGAGGGAATGGTCGATTGGTTCATTGAAAATAAAACGGATGAGGACAAATACGTTTCGTTATATCGTGGTACTGTCCTCAAATATGACACTATTCCGTTTCATATCCTAGGTAGTGAATTCGCCGAGGTGTATTTTGCTAAAAATGATTCAAGTTTCATCAATTCTCTTGGGGACTTACGTTTACACGCTTTGGCAGTATTAGATGACGGTTCTCATTTACAAGTAGGTGCCGTCTTCTATTTACCTGCTAGAAGCGTCATACAAATTCCGGAGTTTTGTTATAAAGATATGGAGCAACTTATCGGTGAGGTACTTGAAGTTAAATACGTGGGTTTAGATTTTTATCTAGTATTTTACGATTACACTGAGATTACTGATTACGGACATGAAATATTTCCACCTCATGACCCTTATGCCGTTGAATCTCTTAAGTTCTTTATTGATAAAATAGGATGGATGCCTACATACAGGTACATTGTCCCTGTTAAGGAATTCGTTCATAATAAGCATAATGTAATTACTGAATCTAATATAATAAAAAACAGTTTATGAACTTCACTTGAGCCACCCCCAAAGTTCTTGACCTATTGTTATGTAATGATAACGCAGGGATTTAAACCAGCACTTCCAACTCAAGTCTTCCCACTCTTCTTTTGAAATTTCTATTTTCTTTAATTCATTTATCGAGTCTATCTCAATCCCGCACCCGTACTCCGCATATGCGTGTTTTTTTACGTACACTAAGGGCGTCCCCACGCTCATCGCCTCTACCGGAGGTATGTTAAACCCTTCAGCGTCGCTCACTGCGATATAAAAAAGGGAATGTGACAGTAAGTAGTACTTCATATCCTCACTTAGGCTCATGAACCCGAAGTCTGCGTTCTGATGGTCACTTACTAAGGTAAGTTCTCTTCTCTTCCCTTCAAACATCTTTAGTACGTCATCTATCCTCTTGTACGGTCTGTTCTTTGCTATCATTATGAACCCCCTCCTAGCGTTAAAATCGAAGTTCACGTGTTTTTGAGCCATTTCGTCGTTTATTCCCCTAGGGATCGCTTGTTCTACCTTTATCCCTTTTTTCTCCATGTGTTCTTTCAGCCATATCGACGTAGTTATCACCTTCAATTTTTCCGGAGGTCTGGCAGTGACATCGCTGGGTGTGTCGCACCACGTAATACCGTCGTAGGCTATTTGGAAAATCGTATTACAGTCTCCTATGTAAAAGTATGCCGGTCTGAAATAGGATTTCATCAACTCGAAGTCGTGGTACTTCTTCATATAATAAATAGTCCTGTCTACTACCCACTCGTAGCTACACTCTTTACATTGAGTGTAGACCGATTTCATTACACTATCACAAATGTTATTATTATCTCCAAATATATTGATGCAGTCTTTTGTATGGCTATCGGGAACACTAAGTGGTCTACCAGGGTTCCATTTATCCCCGTCACCGTACCGTTAGACTCGATCAGTTGTGCAGGGAACGATATCCCTGCCTCTTGGAAGGTGTAGCCGTTGCATTGGTCGGGCAAATACGTTGCAGTAAACGTCACTTGATTGGCAGATATCGAAGGTGAAACGTACTGGAAGCACGGATAGATGGGCTGAAACATCCCGGTATCTGTAGGTTGCGGTGTCCCCGACCCGCTACCTACTTCCATCACATATCCGAACCCTCCCGGCATCTGCCACGGTGATACCCAATGTGACGCTATCTCGTTCAGACCTGCGTTCGTCATTATGTTACTCGTTACGAACTCTTTCAGAATTTTACCGGTCTTTGCGTCCCTCACTCTTATCTTCGTTATGTTCCTTATCTTTGCCTTTTCCTCGGTTTTCATGAACTATAATGTAACGGTATTAGTTAATAAGTAAATCGCTATTACGTAGCAGTTCAACGGTGTGTCCAAGTTCAGGTTCGTTATTTCCCACGTTAATGTCCCCTGGGTAGGTGCGTTGAACGGTAGGGTCACGGTTATGACCATGTCAGTACTCGCCTCGCATCGAGTAGGGAACTTTACCGTATAGTTCGGGTATTCAACTATTATCTCCGATGGGGATACCGTCAATTCATATCCCGGACATGAGAAATATAGTTCGAGACTCGTACAGTTAGGGTTCAAGCATGACGAACCCGTCAATATGCACCCCTGAGGTATACATTTTAAACCGCAGTTGCAATTAGCCAACGCACATCCCCCTCCGCTGTAAAACAGACAATTACACGTCGGTTGTAGACAAGGGTCTAACACGCTGGAGAACTTTACGAAAGGTGAACCGTTCAGCACCAAGTTGAACACGGTCTGCTGTCCCACAGGTACTAATGCCTGTAATGTTAGAGTTGTAGGTGCATATACTACGTTTACGTCCTGTATGAACTCTATCGGATGGTTTCTCACGAATATAAATATGGGATACGGATATAACGGTTGTATGTTTACCTCTATGTCCAAACTGTATTGACTTACCGTGTTTCCGTTCTCATCCAATATCGTTATTGTCATCTCCATTTCATCTGACGTAAGGTAATAGCTCCCTTGATCGCAGAAATAGACTACGATCTGATTTATGTTATGTACGGGTAGGTCACTGAAGTTGTATATATCGTCCGGTTCTCCGGTGTTTACGTTGAACGATGCCCAAAACATGTTGTCGTATTGAATCGATACGTTCCACGGGGACAATATTGCCGGGGGCTTCGTCACGTTGGTTTGTACGATATAATTTCCCTGTAGGTTTATCGGTATTATGATTTCGTTGCACCCACCTTGGAATAACGTCACAATCATGCTTTTAGTATTAGCTTCTTAGCTTAATATATGGCTTCTCAGTGTCTACCGTTACCCAACGGTTCATGCGTCCCTTTGCCGAACTGGGAGTGCAGTGATTACCAATGTATGTTACAATGTCTTAATCAGCCTACGTTTGACGCATTCGAGCAGTGCTGTGTTCAGTGCTTATTATCGCAGTACGTTGCACAGGCTAAAGACCATTTGACTATCATTGTGGCTAATGCTGTGTCGAGCATTAATGAGGAGATAATTCCTGTGTTCGATACTGGTAGTATCGTAATAGCACACCTCGAGGAATTGACCGGTTCCGAAAAAGTGAACGTCAATGACCTGGTGAACAGTTTTAAGGCTAAGGTCGTCAAGCAGAAACTGACCGAGGAGATAACGTGTAACGATATTTCCGCTCCCTGTTTCAGTGATACCGGTCTCTGTACACCTCCCTCCCCTACGCTGAGCCAATTGGAAGTCCAGTTAGGTTACAACATATCTTGTTTCGGTACCGGTGTGGGGGGAGGCCCGGGAGGGATAGGGTTCGGTGCGGGGTCGGGGTCGGGTTCGACTTCTGCACCGGGTAAAAGTCAGATAACCGAATCCAACATATCGAGTCAGGTACCTCCCGTTAGCCCTCCTACTACGCAGTCCACCACGCAGACCCAAGTCATTCAATACATCTGTGGTGTTGCAAATACGTGTTATAGGATGTTAGGTATAGAGATAATAGACCCGGCAGACGTTTACTTTAACTATCAGGAAACTCCTACCGGTATCGTTGAATCTGCAGGTTATTTGGAAGTAGCCGGGGCTAACGACCAACTGCTCTTAGAGGAAACTCCGTCTCAGACTACCGAGACCGAGAGCGTTGAGGAGAGCGTTTCGTTCATATTATCTTATCTAGTTACCGCTACTTTGCCGGTACTCGAAGTATCGTTCATATATCCTATCACTCTGATCAGGGAAGTAGAAAGCGTCACCGCTACCCGTTCCGTCCAGACCGTCCATTTCGCTTATCCCGTAGCCAAACAGACCTTTACGGAAAGCGTTACCGCTACTTCGGTCTCTATTCTCGGTTATTTCCAGCCTCCCGTTAAACTCGTGACGCAGAGTGAGGTTACGTCGTCTTCTCAACAAGTTTTGCAGATCAAAATGGCGAAACCCACTACTTTCTATCAGTCCGTCCCGACTTCGGTCACTCAATTGATAACTACTCTCGATATAATTAGGACTGTAACTCCGGAAAGGCTTGCCGAATACACTAATGCGATTGTAAGCGTTATTGACGTTTTAGTCTATCAGATCGTCACTGAAGTCCTTAAGTCGTTCCCTACTTCTGCATCTCAGGAATTCCTAATCGGTCAGGTCTTTGAGACCGTTAAGAAAGTCCTTGTCCCGGAAATCACTAGTTCTACTCAGGAGTTCCTCGATGCTCTAGTTTATCAGACGGTTAAGGAGGTTGTGGAGAGTGTCTTAACGTCACAAACTGAGACCTTTCAGACTACTTATGTTTTTGAGAAAGTCACTCCTGCTCAGATACCGGAAAGTACATTACAATCTCAGACATTTCAACTGACTTACTTTTCGCAACAGGTTTCTCCTACTCTGGTATCGGAACAGACGTCACAAACCGAGACCTTTCAGACTACTTATATATCTCAACAAGTCGTTCCTACTCCAATTCCTGAGCCGTCTTCTCAGACTGAGGAAGTACTTCAGACTAGTATCCAAGCAGTCTCTAACGTTGCATGGTTTAACGGGCAGGACGCTTATGCATCCGGTTATGTTCCTCAACTTAACAACGCCACTACTTTCACTTGGGTAATTTGGTTCAAGACTACTTCTCCTTATGGAATTATTATGGCGACTGCAGATGGTTCTGCATCATTAACCGGACAGTTTTGTGGTAGTGGGCCTGGGTCGTATATTCCTAATGTATATGTGTATAACGGTCAGCTTTATATTAATATTTTTACTAATGGCTGTTATCAATATTCTACGAGTCAGACTGTAAATGACGGTAATTGGCATATGGCTACGGTAGTTATTTCCGGGACGTCTCTTACGGTTTATCTGGATGGTTCTGTTGTAATTTCGGAGACTCTTAATACGAATTATTATCAATATTCCAGTGCATATTTCTGGCTCGGCATGGGTAGGACATGTAGTTGTTGGAGTTCCGGGTCTTTCAATAGTGGTAGCACGTCATCAGTTCCGGTTTTATCTGCAATGTATCAAGGTTACATTTCACAAGTCCAACTTTATAATGTAGCACTAACGTCAAGTCAGATTTCTCAAATTTATAATGCAGGGTATACCGGTCAAGTCACTTTCTCCGGTCTCGTTGCATGGTGGTATTTTCTCAGTCAGACTTGCAATGACCAGAGCGGTAACGGTAATAATTTGACTTGTGAGAACGTTGTATTTACAACTTCGGGAACATATTCTACTTATGCGAATTATTATAACGGTTCTAATGCGTATTCATGGATCCAAATAGCTCAATTGAGTCCTCCTTCTTGTGGTGATTGTTGTTCTCAGTCTTCATTCTATATGACATATGTGTTATGGGTCTGGCTCAGTACGAATTCCAATATGTATATATTGGGAGATCAAGAGGCTACTTCACCCGACTGTACTTGTCACTGGAACGTGTTACTTAGTGACGCTTATGGTGATTGGTTCGGTGGGTATTGTTGTAGTTGTACTTTCTATAACGGTGGTTCTGTCACAGTCGGCGAATGGGTCTTTATTGCTGTTGTTATTAACAGTGATGTTGTCCAGTTTTACTTAAATGGCAATTATGTCGCAGAATCCGGTACTTTCACTCCTTATGTTCCTTATTCTTATCTTGTGTATCTGGGATATGGTGCTAATTGTGGTTGTTGGACTTCCTGCTCAGGTAGTGGTTCCATGTGTGCTACAGGATACTTTAACGGATACGTTGCTCAGTTACAAGTATATAACACGGCATTGAGTTCGTCTCAGATACAGTTGCTTTACGAATGCGGTACATTTCATACTTGTGCGTTTGCTAATAATTTAGTAGGATATCAAGCCTTCTTTAATCAGTCCTGTAGTGATATATCGGGCTACAATAATTCCACATCCTGTATTAATACATCGTTCGAGGTGACTTAGTGACGTACATACATAATATAGAAATCCTGTAGTGAGTTGAAATGGTGCGGTATCTCGTGTACGTAAATGTCGAAGTCTATACATGGTGAACACAACATTTTCATTGCGTCCTTCATTTTTACGTTGTATGTATACATTATACTTGCTAATGCAAACGTGACACTCCTATGTACGCCTGCTATACAATGTATCAATGTCCTCTGTTCCCGTTCGAAATTATTCTTCGTTATGTCGGCTACGAATAACAAATCATTAATGTCTATCGGTACTAAGTCTGGGTATTTCAACCACAGTTTCGCCTTCGGGTTGTAAAGTTCTTTCGCTACGTTTATCGTAAAATACTCCTGTCCGTGTTCCAATCCGTAACTTCCATCACTTTGCCAAATCAACTTCTTAGGGTCGGAGCGGAGGAACATTTTCACCGTGTAATTTATAATTCCTCTCTCATTTTAATAAGCTATGGGACTTACTGTCGCTTCTTATAACGTTTGTGAACAAGTCAATATCGGAATATTCAAGGTCTCAGCATCAGGTTCTGCTTCTCTCTTTCAAGATACTGGAGATCCCTGTAACAATTGCGGAGAATATGCAGGTGTAGGGTCTACAACTTCAACCGGTTCTATGACTATTACGATTCCCTACTCATCTCTCATATATGCTCCGGAAAATATCTGGATAGCCGTAATGGGTGAAATTGCCAGTTTCTGTGCTTCGTCACCTGGAACTTTAACGATTGCCTTTTACAATTCAAGTGGTAATGAAATAGGCTCTTATTCATTTACGATTTCCTCCGGTTCTTCTGCACAGGCGTACTATATCGTTGCCTCGCCCGTTCCGAGTGGTACCGATACTATAACCGTAACCACTAGTGCTGAGGCAGTTAGTTGTGGCCCCCAAACTATTCCATATACCGACATCTCTGTCACAGATATTTACTTTTATTCACAGCCTCCTGTATATTATATAGAACCTCTCTTCTTCTACAATCAGACATTAACTTACTCCATACCTCTCAATATTACCACTAGTGACTACCTAGCTTTATGGGTAATGTCGGGTGGTTCTTCCGGTCTAACATCATATAGTGCATGTATCAGTGCATCTAACGGCACTTTCTGTGCTAATACTCAGTTCTACTCGGGTGAGTCTTCCGTTTCGGCGTTCCAAGTCACCGGGAACGCTAATAACACTTATCAAGTCACGTGGAGTCAGGAACTCGCCCTAATTTTCGTTAATTCGTCGTGCGGTCTCGACAACATATTCCTCTTCGAAGTCACGGGATATAATAACATCCTCAACCCTTCAGAATACACTTTCACGATACAGACTCCATTTAACGGCTCGGCATCGAAGACCTATACCCTCCTAATTCCCGTAGGTTACTTCAAACTCCTGCCGTCCTATTCGTTGTCATGTTCGACGTCTCCGTGCACTTCTGGGTTCACTACGTTCACGATTACCGTAGATATACAGACATCATCCGGTGTTGTCATTGCATCACAACAGGTCGATGTGTTGTCGGGTCAGACGTTTACGACGTTCAACTTAGAGGACTACTACGGTGGACAGACTCTGGACGTTGTAATCACTCTCAACATCGATGCGACGTTAAGTCAGACCGTCACTCTCACTATGAACTTCGAGTACGAGGTACTGGCACAGACATGAAAGTCGTCACTTTTGGGGGTAACTTCTGTTACTTTCCTCTTATGAAGTACGACATGGTGTTCGTAGATGACTCTTTCGTCCAATGTCCCGAGAGAGTATCAAACGGAATCCACCTGGACTCCGGAGTCAAGGAGGACACGATGGAAACTAGGAGGTATAGAATTGCCTACATGCTGAGGGAAATATTCTCACGTGTGAACGACGATTTGCTCTTAGTTGATAGTGACGTCTATATCCCACCTATATCGATAGGAGGGGCAGTTTACACTTTTTGTATCCCGGCTAGGGCGAAACCCTCGGATAACGTGATCCTGTTTTGTATGTCTACCAACCTGTTCATTCCCTCATCTTTCCTTAAGTTCGCTAGGGACGTGATGGACGAGTACCTGAAGAAAGAGATGTGGAAGAGCTACTACGTAGATATCTATCTGCACTCCAGGCTAATCCCGGTCGTGAAGGCAGTACCGGGGACTTACCATATAATATACGGAAAAAAGTGGTTCATTTCCGACTCCTATCTGATAAAAGCTGAGCGATGACGTTTCTCACGTTAGGCGTTATCCTCGTGACGTATAAGTCGCAATTCTCTATCTTCACGTTTTCCTTGTTCCTCTTGACTACGCTTTCGGTCGTTTCCCTAATAATCAGGAGTGTCTGATTATTGAGATCTACTCCTACAAATATTTCGACTTTCGAGTTGTCGTTCACTTCCTGTGTCAGTGGGGTCACACTGTTCAGGAACAGCTTCCCCTTCACTAGAACGTTATCTCCGCTCTTTTGATATGCTAACATCTCATAATGTTCTCTCTTTAATGTACCTTCGACGTCGGTTAGGATCTGTTCACCGCACGGCATGAACAAATCTTATCCTAAGTTATATTTATCCTTTGCTCAAAAGTAACGCATAAAGGTCTTGTAAGTACTGTTTTACGTTATCGGGAGGTATAATCTGCTGTGCTATGGTGTTCAAGTTGTAATAGACCGCACTTAGGAAGCTGTAAAGCAAACCGAAGTCGTAATTTAACAACTGCGAGACTACTTGGGCTATGTTCGTTAATCCTACTACTAGTTGTCCGTTATACGTCGCTTGGATCACTTGGTTCTTTATGTAAATCGTCAGGTTATTGCTTTCAAACAACGTAAAGGTACCTTGAGGAAAGTACTGCAAATATAAGGACACGTCATAGAGGAATTGGTAAATAGTTTGTGCGTAGAGCTGTCTGTACTGTGCCGGGTTCGTAGTCTGTATCAACGTAAGGATGTTGAATATGTCGCTTATGTCTACCGTCTCTTCCTCGTAATAGTAACTCGTGTTCTCACCTCAGCAGTTGGGGTTAATTCCGATTTGCCACGTTATATTCATTACGGAAAAGGCAGTTGCGACGTATTGGTAGCTCACCCATATGAAAGTCCCGGTGTTTACATCATAATACCCTAAAACTAAGTAAAGACCGTCTATCGAACTGCACGGGATACACGATATCGACTGTGTCTCGACGTAGGACGTGCTGGTTACGGTGATCGATGGAGTGAAATTGTACTGTGTTATAGCCTGATAGTTATCATCGAATACGGAAATCGTGTTCGGCATGTATACGACTCCACCGTTCACCAGGGCATTGGCTATTATTTCAGCCCAGTCCCCCGACACCGGGAACTGTGAAGTGATCTGTGTTATGGGAGGGACGTCGTTTATGTAGATGTATTCCGTGACGGTGAGCGAACCGGTTCCCTTACTGTAAGCCTGTGCGTATTGGAATTGGGCTATGTTGTTGTTCTGTTGATCCTTGACAACTATTAAGTTGTAAGTGTAAGTACTCGTAGAACTATCCGTTATCGTCAGGGTTATCACGAACGTGGCACTGGCACTGTCGTAACTCACGCTCGCCGTCACAGTTCCCTGTCCGACTACCGTAGTGTTGTACATGAAGTAAGCGATAGCGATTTTGTACACAGTCCCCGTCGGCAGTACGTTTTCTACCCACGACTGACAGACGCTCACGATGTAGTCACCGTGAACTGTTCTGTTAGGTATACCGTTTGTGACGGTGGTACCGATGTAGTGGGAGTAGTCGATTGAGAGGTCTGACTCACGAACTGTAGCCCGAAGCAGTAAGTGTTACCGTTATTGAGTTCGAGACAGGGCTGTGAACACACGGGAAATCCCGTGACCCCGCACGTGCTAGTACACTGCGGTGGGGTCACTGCGGTAATCGGACAGCATATATCTTTAGCTAACGCTTGTAATGTTTGGATGGGGAATAATAGGTTCGTTACATCAACCTGTTGGTTAGGGAGTACACTATCTATCACGCTCCCCATCAGATATGCGAAGAGCGGTATTGAGAGTCCCATGAGTCCTCCCAGAATTCCCCTAGCTATCCCGTGCTTGATACTGTTGGCACTCGTCACTCCCCTGATCGTGTATCGTAAAAGAAGTTCCTCTCCTTTAGGTGTCACTGCGACAACGAATGCCGGCACCAATTTGGCTCTCAGTGTGGACACTATGTTGTTTATCGTCCCTGCCAACAACTGTACTATGTTCGTCAATATCTGAAGGACGAAGTTATAGATCGACTGTAGGAACGAGAATATTATATCACAGACTACTTTCGAGAAATAGAACGCAACGTATATCATCCAGTTTATCGTGTCCTGTACCAGACACTCGATGGGTTGGACTATGTAATCGTAAAGTGCGGTCTCTACTTCACTCGCCACACCCGAGATGTTTATGTTGAATAACGACATTCAGGTCACAACTTGAATACCAATTTCCCGTTCTCCAATTTAAGCGGTGAGTCTGCCTTATTTAACACGTTCAGGAACACCTTTTGAGGACTCACTACCGTTATAATTATCACGTTATCATGTTTCGTTACCGTCACGTTATTACCGAACTGCTCCCTAAACGTCTCGTTCAACTTTTCTGCCAATTTATCGTCGCTCAGGCTTATCTCCCCTATCTCTCCCATCTTCAACTTTATCCCCTGGTCGTTCTCCTCCAACTCTATGTTACTTATGTTTCCGGTCTTCATTATCTGTACAGTGGTATCGTCTAACTTGACCGCAGTCATCTTACTGAACGTGTTCCTGAACATCTTCCTGAACTCCTTCACGTTTATTACTCCTTCGTAGGTGTTACCGTTCTTCCTCACTTCATACTTAATCCCCAAACTCTGGAACGGCATCATTATGAGCTGAAAGTAGACGTCATCGAGGTTCATCACTCTTCATCACCTACGCTAGGAACACGATAAGTTCTCCTATCATCGTTATCGCACCTACCGGGTCTTTCATGAAGTAATCGATTATCTTGTAATACAGCGACACGATGTGCCTCCATATCACCATGAAGATCTTGCGTAACCATACAAATATATTATTCGCTATATCGGTTATTGCAGAAGTAATACCCTGTCCCCCTATGAGACCTGCTAATGCTTCAGCCATAATTCTCAATATTTATATTCACGTTTTTATCCTTTTATGATATGAAGATCGCTTTAGTCCGTGATTTCATTGACTCGAGCTTTGGGAGACAGGGGAAGTTACTGGAGAGGGGACTTAAGGAACTGGGTCACGAAGTCACTCCCTTTGAAAAGAGTAAGACCACGAAGGAGACCCTACCTCCCGGTTTTAATGACTACATCTACTATACGATCTATAATACTAACCTGTTCTGGAAGGGGATACCTCATCACGGAAAGAACGTAGTGTTCGAGGTGAGCGATACGGATACGTTATCGCACACCGCATTATACTTTTTTAATCACCAACCCGTAGATCAAATTGTGGTACCCTCGGTTTGGACTAAAAACGCATTTTTTACTCTCGGGTTGAAAGTCCCACAGCCCATAGAGGTGATACCGCACGCTCTTAACCCGGACATGTTCTCATATCCTCCTAAGGAACTTCCCCATCCCTGCGTCTTAGCTATCCTACCTCACTCTTGGGAGAGAAAGGGAGGGGATGTAGTAGTCAAAGTGTTTCAGGAACTCATGAGGTCGGGATATCACTTTTACCACATCATAACCGTGCAGAGCATGTTAGAATCACGACTTAGGGGCTTCAACGTAGTTAAGACCCCTCTCCCCGATTCGGATTACTACTCGCTGTTTGCGGGATGCGATATCCTATTTTACCCCGTCCGTGGAGGTGCGTTCGAGATCCCAGTGATTGAAGCCCTCGCACTCGGACTCGACGTCGTTGTTACTGATAAAGGGGCGTGGAGCGAGTATATAGAAAGGGAAGACGCATATTGGATAAAGGTGGCTAGGAAGGTGAAGATATGGTACACTAACCCATTTCACGTCGGCTACTTCCTAGACCCGGATCCTGAAGATGCATATCAACAGTTGATTACTGCGTTAGCAAATTGGTCTCCGGAGAAGAAGAAGGAGAACCTGGAGAACCGTGCAGTACTTTACAGAGAGAAGTACAATTACCTGAACATAGCCAGGGAGTGGGAAAAGAGGGTACTGTGAAGTCATATGTCGTTCGAACTCTATTACATAATATCCAGTTCAGCCTACATAGTCACGATAGTTTACACTATATATCAGTTGAGGAGGTTGTCCGTGAGGGATCACAGAGAAAATATAAGGAGGGAAGTGAGGGAGTACATAATGAGCGACGAGTTCAAGCACGTCCTGATGGAAGCCATGAATCAAAGCGACATAAACAAGAAACTGAGCATCATAGTCCTAGCCTTGTGTACTCACGTACCGGAAATCAAGAAGTCGAAAATATGTGACCAAGGGGTATAAAAAAGAACTTGTTTTATACTCCGTCGTTCTATTTTTAGAGTCCAAGCATGCTCAGGAACGAACCGACAAATGGTAGACTCGAACCGAACTTGGTTATCAAGCCTACCAATATTCCTGCTACCGCTATGGCCACGAAGACGTCGGCGTTCTGTGAAATGAAGGTCGCTACACCGCTCAGGAACCCCGTTATGGCCGTTACGATGGAGGTTACGACGGAGGTTAAGGCAGACGCTATATTGGAGTAGGACATTTCCTGTCCACCGAGTATATGTTACGGTCGAAATTTAAAATATCTAGTGGATACAGAAAGTAATAAACCCCCGTGTGTCCCAGTTATAGTATATGAATTTGGCTTACGTCATAGACCACGACAATAAGGTCGTACATTATAACCCCATGTATAAACATGTAATCCCGACCTCCGATTACGAGAAGTCCGAAATG
>Ga0080003_1001190_pt1 | contig 14308 bp, 15 predicted proteins | sample JossMetagenome_FD_69206 | JGI IMG/M metagenome (GOLD analysis project Ga0080003, IMG submission 69206) | Hot spring microbial communities from Joseph's Coat, Yellowstone National Park, USA - JC2_E (SPADES assembly) (version 2) | ecosystem: Environmental > Aquatic > Thermal springs > Hot (42-90C)... | reverse complement strand
AAGAAAGCATTATTTCATTCTTTAGATATCTTGGCGTAGAGGATGCACTTATAACCAGGATCTTTGCAGGCTGATCAAATGGGAGAGACATTTATTGTAAACAGAATTGAATTAAGGCGAAGCCTTACCATTCTGGGAGTAAGCGAGCTTAATATAGATAAGCTTGAGGCAGAGCTTGATAAAAGGCATAGGCATGTAAATGCTGTTGCATTTGCAGAACTCTTACAAAAAGCGGGCCTAAGAAGGGAAGAGATAATAAATATATTTAGAAGGATAGGAGTTGATGATGTAAAAATAACAGATATAATGAATACACTTGATGAAGAAAAGATAAACGAAGCTTATGGCAGAGTAGTTGAACTTGATGTAGGTGATTAGATAAGGGGCTATTGCATAATCTGTGGCAAGGAAAGGCAAGGTAGAGAGGTAGAAGAAGATTATGTTATAAAGGCAATAAGATGGTTCAAGAGGAATATAACAAAGAATGAACAGGGTAACAAACTAATTGTTTGTAAAGAATGCTATCCTAAATACTTAAAATATAGGAGTAGGTTTGTAAAAAGGCAGATGCTTTACCTTGTGCTGGGCTTCCTTTTTTTGGTGTTTGGCCTTATAGTCTCACCAAGGCTAAGCACACTGCTGATTGGCATTTTGCTTATTCTCTTTCTTTACCTCCTCTCGCTTCTAAGTTATATGCCAAAAGTTAAGGAAACTAGCAATGATAAACAAATTTATACCTTAACAAAGAAATAAGAGTAGTGGTTAAGTGCCTGAAGAAGCAATAACTCCAAAGGTAGAGGAGGTTGTATTTGCAGGAACAATTAATGGAAAGATAGATGATCTGCTACCACTAGTTTCACAGCTTCCCGCTTATACAGCGAAGATAGAAGAAAACAAGCTTGTAATAGCAAGAGTTGAAAGTAGAGATATACATAAGAAACCTTTTCTCTTCTTTGTGTTCAAAATAAGCGAATCAGGGGTAGAGGTTATATATTCGATAGCACCAGATACAAGCGTAAGGATGAGGAGGCTGTTTGTACTTAAGAATTTACTCTCTGTGCTTTCCATAATTTCTGATTACTTCAAGATAGATGAAAAGAAGTTCTACCAATATCTTGACTCTTCTATAGATGATGTATTAAACAGTCTTTCAGAAAACTACAGCACAATATTTAATAGATATGATGCATTGCTAACAGAATATAGGGAACTAAAAAGACTTAACCTTGAGCTCTCTGCAGCGAATAGAAATCTTACAATACAAACCTCACAGCTCAACGAAGAGAACAAGCAGCTTAAGGCGCAACTTGAGGCATTGCAAACATACTCCGATGAATCACTTATGGCTATGATACAGGATTGGATAGAGTCTCACAATAACTCAATAGATATAGACGAGTTTGCAAAGATATATAAGGTACCTTCGCCAAGGGTGGAGCAGATACTTAACAAGATGGTCTCTCTAGGCTACATCGAGCTTAAGGGATAAGCATGAAATACTATGTAAGCATTAACAAAAGAGTCAGGAATGTAAGAGTATATAGGATTGTTAAAAAAGTAAATGAAAATACGAATAGTATATCTAGATTTGTTGCAAAGCTTGTGGATAAATACATTGCTAAAAGGAAAGGGCAAACAGAGATATAGTAGCTAGTATTATGGAAAGGATATTATGAAAGCTTCAAGGATCTTAATTATTGGTATTGCAATCATATTGATAATAGCAGCTTTTTTATTTGAACTCTCAGCATATATACACTCACAGTTCAAAATATCTACACCAGTATATATAAGCTATGGTAAGCCTTATTTCAACTTCAGCATATATACAGAAGGTGTTTTAGGCTATGAAAATAACCAATATGCTGTTCCTTTTGTTGTTTTAAATTATACCGCTTCTAATGTGATAAACGCCACAATCTCTGTTAATTTTTATACCAGCAATCCTGTTAGGAATATTTATTATGTAAGTAGCCCAGCCATGTGCATAGGTTGCTTTAATGACCAAGAGGTTACAGCAGCATTAAGATATTACCTGCAGAGATATGCGCTGCTTAATGATGCCACATTCAATGTGGTAAACATTGGTGCGATAGACTCAATACCACCAAATTCTACTGTCATCTTGGCAACAGGCTTGCTCCCAATTACACTTATGCCAAATAGTGGTTATAATGGAAATACAACACTTCTAACACTTCTTTCAAAGGGTGACACAGTAGTTTATGTAGGTGACAATTTTTCAAGAAGCATTGGAACAGGCTCTATAATATTCAAGACAAGCCCTCAGAGTATACAAATGCTTAATCAGTATGGGATAAGCTGGGGTGTGCCTTCAACAAGCTCTAATTTATTTTATTTTAGTAACCCAACATTTTCACTTGCAAACAGATATGGTAATGTAAGCTATGTAAATATGCTAAATGGGACACTTATAGCCTTTTCAAACCAGCCAACGAGTGCATGGCCTAATGCTAGTTACATGGCCAGGGATATAGCGTTTGCGCTTTATAGCAGGTTCTGGATACCAGAGATAGCATATGGTAATTATACACTTAGCAATCCAACAAGTGGCTCGCTTGGCGTATTTGCGCTCCAGAAATTCATGAATTATAGCAATATTGGTAGAATAAACTATACCTACCCTTTGATAAATGTAGTTGCCAGAAATTCAACAAATTACTCTATAACATATAAGAGGTTCAATATACACGCTGAGCTTAATGGAAGCCTTAGCATACCTTCACCTATAGCAGAAACCCAAACAGTACCTATTGTAATAGGTATGAACATAAACTCGCCAACAAAAAAACTCGTTATACCGCATATTGATCTTTATACGAGCAACATGAGCTATGTTACCTCTATACCTATTGGCTTCTTTAATACCTCTACAGGGATCAACATAATCAAATATGAGTCATTTGGTATGCCGAGTGGCTATTATATAGCAATACTTAGAGACTTCAACAATAGGCCTTATGCAGCTTCTCTATTTGAGCTTGCAGGAATAGAGATAAACCCAATAGATTTAAATTTCAAGAATGGAACGTTTGTGTTTAGTTTATCGAGCCTTGGCATGCCGATAGCAAATTCCACATATTCTATAAGCTTAGACAACAGCTACCTTACAAGCGGAGTAACAAATAATAGCGAGATATTATACAAGCTACCAAAGGGTAGTGTTATAGGCTATGGCACGCAAACATTTGAGATTAATATATTTAATACCAAGTATACATACGTAACACAGTACACAAAAGAGATATTTCATATTCCTGTCTATTACATAGAGTTTGCTATTGTAATAGCAATAGTCATTGTTTTGAATCTTGTCCTCAAAGCACCAAATAGAGATGAATATTATATAGACATACCTGAAATTCCACATTCTAAGAAGACACACGTTGTAGTGCCAAAGAAGGAGATATTGGACCTTTTTGATAAAATAAACATGCATTACCATTGGAAGTACATGCCACTATTGCCAGAAGAGATAAAGAGCGGCATAACATCAAACTTAAGGTATAACAACATGCCCATATCTATAACGCTTCAGAATGTCAATATAATATTAACAAAGCTTGTCAATTCAGGCGATCTTGTAAATATAAAAGATTATTTCGCACCAAAAAGATGGATTGATGAATCTGGCTATAGCATAGAGTATTTGGCAACGTTTAGGAGGCTTAGAGATTATTTTGTAACGGCAGGCATATCATTTACGCCAGATCTTGGCGGAGCACAGGATGCAGATATAGATATAACAAAGAATGGTGTTGAGGCACAGATATTTATATATGCTGAAACAGGTAAAAGGAGCAAGATATGGATTGGTGGCGATACAAAGAAATTTATTGTATTCTTCGATGAAGAAAGAAAGCTCAAGTTTATCGAAACACTCTATAGCTCTTTTGGAGATGAAAGTGAAGCCCTTAAGGTAGCTATAGCAAACGGGTTGATAAAGTTAATAGATACAGAGCATCTTGACCAGCTTATAATATAATTAGCTTTCCTCTTTGCTTTCATTCCCGCTAGCTTCTTGCTCTCCTTCTTGTGTGCTGATAGATTGTTCATCTGTTTCGAAAAGCTTTTTGTACTTTGTATCAACAAGCTTCTTAAGCTTCTCCTCTAAAGTTTCTTGTTTGTTTCCTGTAAGCTCAGAAAGGTCACCTGAAAGCTGTGTTATATAACGCATTATGGTTTTGTATTTTGATTCTGCAAGGCTTCTACTCCTTACATTGCTTATGTAGCGCTGAATATTTCTTGCAGCATCCATTACCGCCAGCTTTATCTCATCTATAATTGCATCTTCTTGTGCTATCGCCTGCTTGCCAACACCAGAATAAGGAACAAAAACTGAAGAAACGTTTACAAGAACACTTACAGGTTCTTGTTCGAAGTCTTTAATACCATATCTCTTCCAGTCTATGCTCCTAACAGCATATGTTATAGCACATGTTGAGCTATCAAACAGTAAAGGTACTTTATTTGCAAACCTTATAATATTGCCACTAGCTTCTTCACCTTCGCCATTCTTTCTTCCAGCGCCGCCACCATATGCAATAGCGGCTTCGACCACAAAAGGAATGCCTCCTCTAAACACCTTTGGCTTTCTTTCCACAACAGAGATAAACTCAGGATTTATGATATTTTTCATAGCAAGCTCCAGGTATTTTTCACCTATCGGCGATACAGAATCAAACTCTGGCGCAACCCATTTCATAGACTTAAATGCCTTTATCAGCTCCTCTGCTTCCTGCCATGTGAGCTCTTTTGGATTTTTTGAGAGATCAAAGCTTACAAGCTGCTTTAATTCATTTATCTTTGTATCAGATACCCGTGAGAAGGTATCAATAAGAAAAGATGATATACGTCTGCTTTCACTTCTGTGTGCAAACTCAACAAGATCACCAGGCTCAAGACCGAGAGGATGAGGCTTTATCACCTTTGGCTTTTTGGGCATTGCGTTTACAGAGCGCAGGAATGTATATTCTTTTCCTGTTGGATCAAGAAGAGAGATGCTTGCATGCGGATTAGCAAGCGCTGTCCTTTTTATATATTCAAAAACACCATGCTCACTATTTTCATATTTTACATCCGCAAATTCGCCATATACCTCTAAGCCCCTAAATTCAAGACTAATATCTTTCATATTTGAAACTACTGGCTTATTACTCTTTATGTCGATAGAGATATCACATTCGTACGACTCTCTTCCTGTTGAAGACCTTACATGTATCGGCTTGCCTGTTGTTATCTGGGCAAAAAGGGTGCAGCCAGATGCGCCTATGCCCTGCTGGCCCCTTTGCTGCATATATCTATGGAACTTTGTTCCGGCAAGTATTGAAGCGAGAGCCTTACCCACGATATTTTTTGGTATGCCAGGACCATTATCCCTTACAAGAACACTATATTTATCTTCTCCTATCTCCTTTACTTCCACCCTTATTTCAGGAAGTATGTGTGCTTCTTCAGCAGCATCGAGCGAGTTAGTAACGTACTCATGAACTATTGTTGTTAGTGATCTAACCTTACCCGCGTAGCCCAGCATCTGCCTATTTTTCCTGAAGAATTCTGCTATCGAATTTTCCTTAAACTCCTTAAAAAGCTCATCAGCTATGCTCTCCATCAATAAACACCAAGTCTCTTTCTAGTAGCTTCCATAACTCTATACGCCTTTTTATGCGTGCCGCCATCTATTAGAACATTTATTGCAGATTCTGCTATTGCAATCTCTTCGTTTGTTCCTATTATGCCTATCGTTCCGCCGAATATGCTCAGCTGTGCACCGCTTACCTCTTCTATATATTTTTTGCTCTTTCCATCTTTTCCTATTACCCTACCTTCTATCATTATTATCCTATCTTTACTCTTAAAGATTTCTTTTAGATTTATTGACTTAAAGAAATAATTTTCTGAGAGAAGCTTGTATGCATTATTGAGATCAAAGCCCCTGCCAAATGCTGTGATCACATTTCTAGCATTGTATTCATCGTACGGCTCGCCGTCTATAATTATCTCGTTCTCATCTTCTATTCTTATCTTGCACTTTAGTCTTTTGCTAAGCTCGGCTAAATGAGCCTTGAGCTGCTCAGCCCTCTTCCTCGGTATAAGAAGCTGCTGCATATACAATCCTTAATATATTTTTCGCACAAATATATAAAGATTTGAGAAGCAAATCAGATACGCTAAGCAATTAATTTTATTCTCTTTCTATTAAGTGGAAGTTATATAAAGTAGCAAAATATTTAAATATCTTAATCATTACAAGTATATGTGATTCTATCATGATTCTTTCATGCATGGTTTGTGCATGCATCATAGAAGGATCATGAAAAGGTGTGGCTGTGGATAAAAAAGAAATCGAGGAGGAGCTTGAAAGGCTCAAGAAAGAGATAAGCAGGCTTAATAATGGAGATAATGCTTATCCTGATGATGCTCAAGAACTTATCAAATATATGGTGGCTGAGAGGGAGAGAACAAATAAGATCCTTGCCAGTATCACAGAGAAGATAAAGGAGCTTAGTGAAAGGTTAGATGAGCTTGATGAAGGACCAGCAAAACTAGAAAAGCCTAAAGAGGTGCCATTATCTGATACAGACGCTAAAATAATTGAATTTGTACAAACAAAGGGTATGGCCTGCGCAGATGAGGTAAAAGAGTTTATGCACTATAAAGGAAGAAATGCAGCCTGCGCGAGGCTTAATAGACTTCATATGCTGGGCCTTCTGGATAGATACCAGCTAGGCCACAAGGTTTATTATAAATATGATGCTGGCAAGGCGATCAATACGCTAATTGTATCACCTCCACAGTAAACTACCTAGGCCTGCTTCCCCCCAAAGCAGGCCTTTTCCCCACTAAACTAAAACTAGCCTTTTATTTTTACTTTTTTATTTAGACAGGAACAGCGTATCCTGTAAGCCTCCAACGCTGTGAGATATTTCTAAGGATTGGTATCTTTATATTTTTATCAACGCATGCTGGATGCTTCAGCAAAACATAAATCTTATTCTTCTTAACAGATTTTATGAAACCTATAGCTGTTGCTGTGCCTATACCTAATATTATTGGCTCGTTCTCCTTTAAGGCTTGCTTTGGAACATCATCTCTTTCTATCAGGTGATATTCTAAGTTAAGCTCATTTGTCTGTGGTGGTAGCTTATTTACTAATCCAACAACATTTCCAACTAGGTTATCTGCCTTTGCAAACGATGGATCAATCCCTGTGCCAAGTGCTATTAAGCCACCTGGTAGAGCCTCTTCTATCTCGCCCATGCTCGTCGAAATTGACCTTATTGTTGTTATTATAGGCTTATACTCTTCTTTCTTCTTGTCCTTGCTTATGTTTATTCCCGGCCTTATCTCTATCTTGTCTCCTTTCTTAAACTTACCTCTTATAAGAGACCCACCAACCACACCACCAAGTAATGCATTTATATCAGTACCGGGCTTATTAACATCAAAAGATCTTGCAACATACATTAGCGGATCAGCATTAAGATCTCTCTCAGGTATCTTTATCTCACTTATAGCTTTTAGAAGCACATCTATGTTAATATTCTTGCTTGCTATTACAGGTATTATCGGCGCATTTTCTGCTATCGTTCCTTTCACAAACTTTTTTATCTCCTTGTAATGCTCTTTTGCACGCTCTTTTCCAACAATATCAACCTTTGTCTGAACTATTATTATATTCTTAATGCCTAGCATGTTTATAATCATAAGGTGCTCCTTTGTCTGAGGCATAGGGCACGGCTCTGTTGCAGCAATAACAAATAAAACAGCATCTATTATGCTTGAGCCTGCAATCGCTGTGGCCATAAGCATTTCGTGTCCAGGTGCATCGAGTATAGAGATTCTTCTTATAGGCTTTGCTTCACCGCCGCAATTAGCACATTTTTCGCTGGTGGTATAAGCCTCTGGACCATTACAATTTTCACACTTCCTTATCACAGCATCAGCATAGCCCAGCTTTATTGTCATACTTCTTTTTATACTCTCGCTATGCCTATCTGTGAAAACACCTGTTATTGCCTTGGTTAGTGTAGTTTTGCCATGGTCTACATGACCTAGCGTTCCTATATTAAGCTCACTTTGCAAAAGCTCCAACTATTCACCTTCCTTCTTAGCCGATTTGAAGATCTCTTCAACAGGAGTAGAGCCATATTCCACAATAACGGTGTTTATCTGCACAGTATCTGGGGCTATTGTATTGCCTCTTACCATCCTTTTTCTTCGCTCACCTTTTTTAGGCTTTCTTATTCCAGGACCAGAGCTAAGGAGAGGCCACGCCTTTCTTGTACCCTCTATCTCTATCCTAGAAGGAGCCCCTGTTTGATCGCTAAGGCCAGTTATTTCAAGCTTATAACCGTCTAATCCTATTATCGAGCCGTCTATCTGCTCTTTCATCTTTTTGCCTATCAAAAGTGCCTCCTTCTCCTTCGGCACATCGCGCTGTGCTGTTTTTCCAGTCTTCCTATCAGAATAAACAATCTTCAAAAAATCACCCATCTTATCATTAAGCATTGCTAATTCTATTGTAAAGCTTGTATGCTTACCTATACATGCTTGTTGGCTCTTCCTTGAACCTCTTTATCCTCTCTGTCACCTCCTTTGGTATTGTAGGCTTAACCTCCTGCAAAGCCTTCTGGAAGTCGTCTCTGGTTACATAATCCCTGTTAGCTCTTATTGCATTCATTCCCGCTTCTCTGCAAATGTTTTCGATTTCAGCACCTGTATAGCCATCTGTCTGATTTGCAAGCTCTTCAAGATTAACGCTCTTGTCAAGAGGCATGTTTTTTGTATGAACCTTGAATATGGCTAGCCTTGTTTCGGCATCAGGCATAGGTATCTCAATTATTCTGTCAAATCTTCCTGGCCTAAGAAGTGCAGGATCTATAGCTTCTGGCCTGTTTGTTGCTGCAAGCACAACAACATTCTTAAGGCCTGCAAGCCCATCCATCTCTGTAAGAAGCGTGTCTACAACACGTCTAGAAACACCAGAATCAAATTCATCTTCACTTCCCCTTGCACTTGCTATTGAGTCAATTTCATCTATGAATATAATGCAAGGCGCTGCAAGCCTCGCCTTCCTAAAGATCTCTCTTACTGTTTTTTCGCTCTCTCCCACATACTTGCTTAAAACTTCTGGCCCTTTTATTGATATGAAGTTTGACTCTCTCTCTGTTGCAACAGCTTTTGCAAGAAGTGTTTTGCCAACTCCCGGTGGTCCTACAAGAAGAACACCTTTTACGGGCCTTATACCCATCTTCTCAAAAGCTTCAGGCTTCTTTAACGGCAATTCCACCGCTTCTTTAAGCTCCTCCTTTACCTTATCTAAGCCACCTATATCACTCCAGTGCACATTCGGCCTTTCTACAAACACTTCCCTCAAAGCACTAGGCTGTATATTCCTTAGCGCTTCCATGAAGTGCTCCTTTGTTACCTGGAGCTCATTCAAAATTTCAGCAGGTATATGCTGCTTGTCTATTATCTTTGGAAGTATAGATCTTAGTGTTGCCATCGCTGCCTCTCTAACAAGGGCGCTAAGATCTGCACCAGTGTAGCCATGCGTTATATTTGCAAGCTCATCTAAGTCAACGTCCTTTGCTAGAGGCATGTTCCTTGTGTGAATCTGCAAAATTTCCTTTCTTGCGTTTCTGTCAGGAACGCCTATCTCTATTTCTCTATCAAATCTGCCAGGTCTTCTCAATGCAGGATCTATAGCTTCTGGCCTGTTTGTTGCTGCAAGCACAATTACCTGCCCTCTCTTTGAGATACCATCCATTAGTGTAAGAAGCTGTGAAACCATTCTTCTCTCTACCTCGTTTGTTGCTTCCTCTCTTTTAGGCGCTATCGCATCGATCTCATCCATGAAGATTATGCTAGGTGCTTTCTCATTAGCTTCTTTAAAGATCATTCTAAGCTTTTCCTCGCTCTCGCCGACAAACTTACTTACAAGCTCAGGCCCTGAGATGGATATGAAATTAGCATCACTCTCGTTTGCAACTGCTTTTGCAAGAAGGGTTTTGCCTGTGCCAGGCGGTCCGTAGAGAAGAACACCCTTAGGTGGCTCTATACCTAGCCTCTCAAAAAGTTCAGGATACCTTATTGGCAGCTCTACCATCTCTCTTATCTTTTGTATCTCGTTCTTAAGTCCGCCAATATCTTCATAGTGAACCTCGCCTATTCTCACAAGCGACTCAGAGACAGGCTCCTCTTTAACAATTAGATCGGTTTCTTTTGTTACCCTTACTATTCCATGTGGAACTACTTGCACAACAAGGAAATTGAATACAATACCAAACATAGGTATTGGGACTACATCCCCTTTTGACATAGGCTTGCCTTCCCACTTTCTTTTAGCATATTCCGCAAAATCAGGCGATAAAGGCATCTTCTGCCCTGGCGGTGGCGCTAAAACAATGCGCTCTGCATCTTTAACATCTGCCTTTGATACAAAGACTTTATCACCAATACCAACACCAACATTCTGCCTTATATAACCATCGATTCTTATAAAGCCAAGACCTTCATCGCTAGGATGTGCTTGCCAGACAACAGCTGCTGTAGATTTTATCTTTCCTTTTATCTCTATTATATCGCCAGAAACAACATCAAGAAGCTTCCTAGATTTAGAGTCTATTCTAGCTATGCCTCTGCCTGAATCTGTTACTAGCGCATCTGCAACAGTAAGCTCTATACCATTAGCCATACCACCACAGCAATCTAATAATATTAGCAAGCAAATTTATATATATTCTTTCAAAACAGGCCACGATAAAAAGTTGAGAAGATATAAGCTATTAGCAGCATGAATAAAAGCCATATTATAAACGAGATTATTGGAATAACAAGTAGGAAGAAGATGAATGTTGCTAGGAGCGTTGCAAAGTAGATAGGCTTGCTCCACCTTAAAATCTTGCTGCCATCTAATGGAAAGATAGGAAGCATGTTAAAGAATGCAACCACAATGCTTATGAAAAGAATCATGTTCAACATGTTTTGCATGAATGATAGTTTATATACAGCATTTGTGGAAAATGTGAGCAGTACATTCGACAAGAAGTGTGGAAATAAGATAACTCCTATTATTAGAGAAAAAATAAAGATCGTGAAGTTTGTCAGCGGTCCTGCAAGAGAAACAATTCCGTCTTCTCGACGTGTAAATGAATTTGTATATATCATTGTTGCACCTGGTATGCCGAAAAGAAACCCGAAAAAGCTTGTAAGGAGAGTTATTGCAAGCCCGTAAGGTGAAGTCCTAAAGCCAGCTATAGCACCATATTTCTCTGCAGTGAATTTATGCATCATCTCATGAAGTATAAATGATAGAGATACAGCAATAAAGGAGATAGGAATGAAATAAAGGAAAACACCAAAGGAATATGCCAAGCCGCCTATGCCACCTACTATAACGAGCGAAAATGCCAATGTTAGCACTAGATCAGCTATGATTAGCTCTTTCATCTCCTGCTTAAATACAATATTTGTCCTAATGTAGTAGTGCATAAAACCGCTTTTAATAATTGAATAAACTTATATTTTGCCCTCAATGAAAAGTGAATTAAAAATTAAAAAGCTATTAAAGTTTAAATATATAGATATTTATAGATATTTGTTAGCTCCATCGTCTAGTGGTCAAGGATAACGGGCTCTGGACCCGTTGACGCCAGTTCGAATCTGGCTGGAGCTATTAGTGGTTTTATGGAAGGCTACAAAGAGCATGTAATTGTGTGTGGTTATGGTATTGTTGGAGAGCGCATAGTCGATATTCTATTAGAACACAAAGTGAATGTTGTAGTTATAGAGATAGACCACAAGAAGGTAGAGCTTCTCAGAGATAGGGGCATACCTGTAGTTGAGGGCGATGCAACAACATCAAAGGCTTTGAAGGAAGCAGGTATAGCCGATGCAAAAGCGATAGCTATAGCAATGGATGACGATGCTAAAAATCTGTTTGCCACAATCACAGCAAAGAGCCTAAATGAAAACATTATAATTGCAACAAGAGCGAATGACGACCTCTTTGAAACCAAGCTTACCGACGCTGGTGCAAACTTTGTAGCAACACCAAACAAATCAGCGAGCGACGAGCTCTTCAATGAGATAATAAAGGGGCTTTAGAGGGCTTTAGATGGCCGAGCTAACCGAAAAATCAGGCAATGTAATAATTTCAGCTACTATAATTTCACTGATCATAATAATTTTTTCTCTTATTGCTCTTCTTTACATAACCCATAACATATATCTTGATGCATATTATATTATAGATACTTTCTTTGATGCACCTAATAGCGCAGCGGCAGGGGATCTTGCACAACTTTCACTCTTATTCCCGCCTCAAAAACTTGCTATAATTTTGAGCATAGTAATTATTGATAATATAGGCAAGTTACTTATAATAAGCTTCGTAATAGCAGCGGTAATTGATATAATTTCATATGCAAATCTTGAGAAATACATAAGTGCGGTACATGCAAGAAGAATGAGGGATCATATTATAATATGCGGTTATAATCCACTCGCAGAAAGGCTTATAAGGAAGTTAAATACTCTTAAGAAAAAACACGAGATCGCTGTGATAGATAATAATGAAGAGATTGTGGTTGAGCTTCATAGGAGGCGCATACCTATTGTGGAAGGAAGTTTTACCAATCCGAAGATTCTAAAGCTTGCATCTGCAGACAAAGCAAAGATCATTGTATTTGTAGAGCAGGATGATGCAAAGAATTTGATAGGGGTTGTAGAAGCAAAAAGGCTTAATAAAGAAATAAAAGTACTTGTGCGAAGCACAAAGGAAGAAAATATGACTAAAATGTATAGAGTTGGGGCTGACATGTGCGTCTTGCCAGAATATATTGCGGGAATAAGCATCGGTGAATTTTTACTAAAGCATACAGGGGCGCATAAATGAGGATTAGAACTGTTCATAAAGTGCTTATACTTGCATTATTTATATTATACATAATATCAGTCTTAATAATTTGGGGTATCGGCTATAGTTTGTGGGTTGCTCTCTTGTGGAATCTGCTAACGTTTATAGATGCAGACTTTCCTATTTTCCATCTGTCTGATAAAGCGAATGCACTTGCATTTTTGAGCAATATTTTTGGTGTAATGGGGAGCCTTATTATTACCATTTTAATTACATCTTTCTTTTACCAGATACTGAGCAAAATAAATATAAGGGAAAAGATTATAATGGGCAGAGTTAAAAGGCTTAAAGGCCACTTTATAATAACCCCAGCTAACCAAATAGCAAGCTATTTGGTTGATGAATTTAAAAAGAATAAACTAGGTTTTGTTGTTTTAGACCCATCGCAGAAAAATATTGAAATGTTTATTAAAGAGGGAGTGCTTGCTGTAAAGGGAGACCCATTGAATATAGAAGCGCTTGAGAATGCAAATATTAAAAGTGCTGCAGCATTGCTTTTGCTAAACGATGATATAGTAAAGAATACGCTTGCGGCTTTAACTGCAAAAAGAATAAACAATAAGATAAGGATAGCTTCAAGGATAAAAAGGGTCGATGAGCTGGCAAAGATGAAAAGGGTTGGAATAAATTATATTGTTATGCCTGAGGTTGCGATAGGCGATGAATTGGGTAACTTCTTACTCAGGCATATGAAAAAGTGAAAAAGGTTAATAATATTAAATTTAATTGCTAAATTTATAGTGTTTATATGGCTGAGGAGATAACAAAAACCAGTATAGATGCCCTGGTAGAGTACCTAAAGGCTCACGGTGAGACAGAGGCCTCGATATTAGCAAAAGCCCTGGGTGTGAGCGAAACCCTTATAGAAGAGTGGAGCAACATACTGGAAAAATCAAACATTGTTAAGATAAGTTATAGAGCAGGAAAGATGTATGTAGCACCTCTTGCGATAACAAAAGAGGGCCTGACTGAGGTTCAGCACAAGATAGAGATCAAAAAAGAGAATATAATAAACGAGGCAACAGCAAAGCTAACAATGCTAAACCAGCTAAACGAAAAGGTTGAGAGTCTAAGTAAGTTCGTATCAGCAGGCAATGAGCTGCTTAAAAAGAAGATAGGGCCGATGAAAGAAAGCCTGGATGAGCTATATAAGATAGCAAATATTGCTGAAAAAAAATATAATGAAGTTAAAGAGAGAAAAAAAGAAATTGATAATATAGCTGAAAGGCTAAACAAAGAGATAGATGGGCTTAGAGAAAGGGCCCAAGCAATAGAGCATTTTCAACTGAATACAGCAAATGCTGAAAGGCTTATAGAAGATATGCATAGCAAGATGGAGCTGATGCGCAAGCTGCTTGAAGAAGA
>Ga0080003_1001189_pt1 | contig 14319 bp, 13 predicted proteins | sample JossMetagenome_FD_69206 | JGI IMG/M metagenome (GOLD analysis project Ga0080003, IMG submission 69206) | Hot spring microbial communities from Joseph's Coat, Yellowstone National Park, USA - JC2_E (SPADES assembly) (version 2) | ecosystem: Environmental > Aquatic > Thermal springs > Hot (42-90C)... | reverse complement strand
GTGGCTTAACCATTGACAGGGATCTGAATGCTGCAATAAACATTAGGAATATGGGTCTCATTAAATTAGGGAAGGGCATTCCCGAATTCACGCCTGTGGAGATACCTCTGGCGGGATACCTGAATCATGAGGGTATTAGCTATGTGTCTTTGAATCAGGAACCTCAAATCCTTGAGGGATGAGAGGATGTCAGGTCCTATTCACGTGGTATCCCTATTTTCTGAAGGTGAGGTTTCTCACCAGCTCCAGCTCGTCTCTGTTTGGTTCAGTCCCGTGGATAGTGATGGCAACAGGCGCCATACTTTTTGGTTTCATAATGGATAGACTGAAGAAAGATTCTCTCCTCTCCGTCCTTTCCTATGCCGTAGTAACTGCATCTCTTGTGGCAATATCATTCCTCAATGATTTAAAAGCGTTCCTCATCTTGATGATTTTCACCCTCTTCTTCCTCAATCCCATTCTCCTTTCGTCCTGGCGTCTTTCCACCAGGCTGAGTGGTGAGATGAGGCCTTCGTTCGTCGGGGGCTGGATGAACTTCTGGGGAAATGCGGGAGGAATTGTTGCCCCGTTCATATCTGCCCTGATGCTCGAAAGGGAGGGTTTCTCAAGAACGTTCCTTCTATCCTCACTTATACCTATCGCCGGACTCCTATGCTGGCTGTCACTCAGGAGGTGGGAGAAGTGAGAAAGAGTGTTATGGACATCCTTTCCCAGAAAATTGGGGTGGATAAAAGGAAGATCAGATTGAAGTATGAGATTGTTGGAAAGGCCATGATTCTGAAACAGCTTCCAGATATAGGCGTGAGTGAAAAATTCCTAGGTGACGCAATCAGAATATCGTTCAGGCTCCGCTCTGTTTACATCCTCAATTCCATTGAGGGCGACACAAGGGTGCCGAGCACGAGGCTCATCTCAGGTATCCCGGGGGAGATCACCCACTCCGAGGATGGCATAATCTACCGCTTTGATCCTTCAAGAATAATGTTTTCAAAGGGAAACAAGATGGAAAGGCACAGGATCGTGGGCATCGTAAGCAGGGAGGAGACTGTCCTTGACATGTTTGCGGGAATAGGTTATTTCTCCATTCCCATATCGAAGAAGGCGAGGGAAGTTTTCGCATGCGAGATAAATCCAGAGGCCTTTCACTACCTTCTCGTGAACAAGAGGCTCAACCATTCTTCAAACATCAAAGCGATGCTTTGCGATTCTTCCAAGATAGGAAAAAGGGAGTTTGCGGACAGGATAATAATGGGTCATTTCTCTTCCCCTGGCTACCTTCCAAAGGCTTTAGAATACCTGAAACCGATGGGGTTCATACATCTTCATGCTCTGGTTCCGAGGGGTGAGGAAGAGAAAGAGCTGTCCTATTTTCTCAACCAGGAAGGAGTTGAAGATGCCGAGTTCCATAAGGTGAAAGGGTATTCACCCAGGCTAGATCATCTCGTCTTTGATCTGTCCGTGAAAAAGAACTAATAGTTCTATCAACTGAGGGGATATTGAACATCTCTGAAATAATAAAAAAGCAGGAAATGTTCAGGAACAGGGTCCTCCCACTTCAGCCATCAGAGAACACCATACCAAGAAAGGCACTCAGGGCAATCTCATCCGATTTTGAGCAGAGATATTCCCTCATCATAAATTCAGATTACAGAAACCAGAGGATCAGAAATGCGTACGCCGGGACAAGGTATTCGGAAGAGCTCGTTGAGGCTGTGGAAAAACTAGCGATGTCAGTTTTCAGGACAGGGTTCGCTGATGTGAGACCCATATCCGGGCACATAGCCGCAATTCAGGTTATCGGCAACCTCATGAAGAGGGGGGACAGATTCCTCTACGTCCCAGTTGAAAGTGGAGGATACGACGGTTATACGCCGCAGTATCTGCCTTCCATCTTCGGAATCAGAGGAGAAAAGATGCCGATGAAGGGGTGGAAAATAGATTACGAAAAAATGCACCGCCTGAAGGATAGATTCGAGGCAGTCATACTTGGCGCGAGCATCTTCCTTCATCCCTACAGGATTGCCGAAGTCAGGGAGGCATTCCCCAGTGCACTGGTCCTTTATGATGCTTCCCATGCACTTGGGCTGCTGGCAAACGGCGAATTTCAGCCTGATTTCAATAAAGCGGATGTAATATATGGCAGCACCCACAAGAACTTCCCGGGCCCTCAGGGTGGAATCATAGTTGGGAGAAGGGAGCTGGAAGATAAGGTGAAGAACGATGCCATATGGAAATACTACGATAACTTCCACCTCTCAAGAGTTTCTTCCCTCGGGATATCCCTTGAATACCTGCAGGGGCACGATTACGGAAGAAGATGCATAAGGAATTCAAGGGCTCTTGTGAAAAATCTGAGGGAGAGGAACGTGAAAATGGCAAATGAACCCGAGGTCACTGAGAGTGCCATGTTTCTTCTCGATTATGAGGATATCCCATTGATATCACGGAGACTGGAGAAGTCCAATATTCTCGTGGACAACATAGGAAGGATAGGTGTTAATGAGGTCACGATGCTCGGACTTGGTGAGGAGCATATGGAACTCGTTGCAGATGCGCTGCATCTCGGCATTAATTCAAAATACACAGAAGCGAGGAGAAAAGTGGAGAAAATTAGATCCCTCATGAAAAAACCCTGATGTAGCGCATACACGGCAGGCGAACTCAGGCGTTTCCTTGTTGGGCGGGGTATTGAATGATTGGACATTTCAAAACCTTTTTGCATAATGAGACCATTTCTCCCTATGTCCGTGAATGCGCCAGTTAAGAGACGCTTCTCCACCATAGCTAATTCGATGAAACCTTCCGCAATCAGACTTCTTCTCAAGGTTGCCCAGGAGCCGGGAATTATTTCATTCGGTGGCGGCATGCCCAATCCTGAATCCTTCCCTATTGAAGATGTGAAGAGAATTTTCGATGACCTGATAATGAAGAACGGGAAAAAGATGCTTCAGTACGGGGCAACAGAGGGGCTATCCTCCCTCAATGAGGCACTTTCAAAGCGGTTGGCTGAGAAGGAGGGAATAAAATGCGATCCTTCTGAGATAATACAGACCACGGGTTCGCAGGAAGCGCTCTACATGCTCGGAAAGATACTCGCTGATCCTGGCGAATATGTTATAACAGAGGCACCAACGTACGTGGGTACAATTTCAGCATTCAGGGCATCCGGCATAAAGATGATAGGGATCGGGATGGATCACTATGGTTTAAGACTTGATATTCTCCGGGAAACACTGAAGAAGTATCCGGATCCTAGATTCATCTACGTGATCCCTAACTTCCAGAACCCGACAGGAATAACTATGAGCTTGGAAAGGAGGAAGGAGCTGCTTGAACTTGCGGAGGAGAAAAACCTTACGATCATAGAGGACGACCCTTATGGAAACCTGAGGTTTTCAGGCCCCCATTTACCTCCTCTGAAGGCACTTGACAAGAGCGGAAATGTGATTTACCTGGGCACATTCTCCAAAGTTCTCGCCCCCGGAATCAGACTTGGATATGTGGTTGCATCAAAGGATGTCATTGAGAAACTGAATATAGCAAAGCAGGCGGTAGACCTTGCAACGAGCACCTTGTCAGAATACATAGCAGAAGCTTACATCTCCGGCGGCTACATGGACAAGCAAATTCCCAAGATTGTTGAACTTTATAAGCAGAAGAGAGACCTGATGATTGAGTCATTCCAGAATTACTTCCCTGAGGACGTTGAGTACACACGCCCCAACGGTGGCATGTTCATATGGGTCACGAGAAGAGGGGCAAACACGGATGAAATGTTCGAGCATTCTCTGAAAATGAAGGTCCTCTACGTTGTTGGTTCAGCCTTCTATCCTGACGAGGACAACCATGAATCCATGAGGCTCAACTACACCTACAGCTCGAATGAAGATATAATTGAGGGCGTGAAGAGACTGGGCAAGGTATTTGAAACTTACGGGAAATAGGCTCAGGTGATAAAAGGAGCAACTTCTGAAGACACTAAACTAGCAACGCTTATCCCAGAGAAGGGACCTTCAACCGTATCCGTGGTGGTTATGCTGTCAACGAATCCTGCATACTTTGATGTGCCAGTGACGAACAGGCCATGAACACAGTATACATTAATCCTCCTGGCACCGTGTTCCTTCAGTATCTTGGATGACTCCAGTATCGTCCCGCCTGTGGAAATAAGATCGTCCGTTAGCGCAACAACTTTACCATCAACGCTGGCACCCTGGGGAAGTGATATCTCAACTTTGGTATCTGAAACTCTCTTCTTGTTCATTGCAATTGACTCAAGTCCCGCAACGGAAGCGATTCTCGCCGCTTCTTCCTGGAAGCCGTCGTCCGGAGAGACAACCAACTCATTTCCGTCCTCCTTTACCTTTCTTCCTATGAGCGGCTCGGCTCTGATTTCTTTCCCCTTACTCCCCAGAAACGCCACACCCTCCGGAGAGTGCATGTTTACCACAAATATCCTGTCGAATCTTTCGACCAGGATCTCAGATATCACACGGGCGCTGACTGCCTCGTAATTCTGGAACATGGAATCCTGCCTGGCATAACCGAAATACGGAACAATCAAGATGAGCTTCCTCGCTCCTGCATTCCATGAGGCATCTCGGGTAAGGAGGATATCAATTATTCCACCATCCGGATACGTGTTACCCACGATAATAGCTCCGTCAATCCCTTCTTCAACTTTCACGTACAACTCTCCGTCTGCAAATCTCCTTCTCGTAACTCTCGCCATTTGAAGACCGAGTATGGATGATATCCTTGAGGAAAGCCCCTCTGAATTCCCCGTGGAAACTACTCTCACGTCTCACTATATCTTCAAGATTTAAAATCTTGCCCCAAGTTGAGTGCCATCAGCTCTTCTATCCTGAACCCACATCTTCTCTGAAGATAGTTGTAAAGCCTCATTATCCTTGGGACCTCCGATGAAAGACCTTTTCTTTCGTAATCCTCGCATATTTCCTCTATTCTCACAACCCTGTCACCCTTAAGAAGGGTGTCGGCATTGCATACTATCTTCTCTTCTATGCTCCTCGGGATATAATCCATATCAGGAAGACCGAACTTTCTCGCAGTTTTTCTCAGGAGGCCTGCCCCTACATGCGTTGAACAGAATCTCGCAAGAACTTCATCGTACCCTTCACCCTTCAGTATTCTGTAACCCTGGACTCCGTGGGATAAATCGTGCGTTACCGTCCTCCCAATGTCGTGTAGAAGGGCACCGGCCTGGACAAGGAGTCTGTCCGCTCCGCAACCCTCAGCTATCTTCAGCGCCACCTTTGCGCACATGATTGAATGATTCTTCAGCCTGTCATCAGCACCGTATCTTTCGAGGAGAGCAAGGCATTCCTTCTCATCCGGTATCCTGAGGACTTTTTTCCCCCTCTCCTGCGGAACTATCCTCAGGTATCCCCTCAGATTCTTTTCTCTATTCAGCTGCTGCAGGAATATTGCAAGGGCAGACACCTCGGAGTGTGGCTGGTTTTTTACTGCAATATTCATATCCGCCAGCTCATATATCTCCCTCGGTACCTTTTCCGACCCGACTACAACCATAATATCTTGAGCCTTCCTGATCTCACTTATCTTCTTTTCAAGAGGTATTCCATACATGGTAAGATGAACCTTGAGACCCTTGAACTCCCGCAGCTTCTCCCTGTAGTTCCCGAATTCTATTGTGAAATCTCCCCCGAATTTTTCAGTTACCTTTTTGACAGTCCCCATAAGCCTGGGGTCCTCCCTGTCCACAATTATCTTGTCCGCCCCGAAAGCCCTTGCAACAAGGGCAACGTGTGTGGTTATTCTCTTGTCCCTTTCGGGCCTGTGGCCAATCCTGAGGACGGTGATCAAGATATCTTCTCCACCTTCATTCCCTTTATGGTGAGATGCTTGCTCCTTTTTATGACCGCCCGAACGAATGCGGACGATTCCTTGAGACGCTCCTGCACTTCCGCTATATACTGCACACCTTCATCTATCATCTTCCTTATGTTCTCGCAATATTCCTCGATCTCGTTATCGTCCATAGATGCCACGTATATCACGTCACCCGCTTCCTCGGTGGGAATAAGGATATTTATCTGTATACTTGTATAATAGTTGTGATAAACTTTCTTTGGTCCCTGCGGCGTATTGGACCACTGTGATTCCACGAACTTTATCTTTTCAAGGTACCTCAGGAACTCAACACCCTCATCCCCGAACTTTGACTTGACGTCGTCCTCGGTCATCCAGACCTCACTCAATGTCTTCAGAAGCTCGCTTTTCATCTTCGTGTTTGAGAGCGTGAAAACAATTACTAGATCTCCTACATCATTCACAACCTTTATTTTGTTCATATACTTCCCCTCAATGACCTCTTCGTTTAAATACCTTCATCCTCCTTCGAGGAATAATATCCATCGTCTTTAAATGATCATCAATAATTCATAGAATTTCTCTCATGATAACTTGGTTTTGAGTCATCTGTGAGTTTTATCCAAAAGCAGGAAAATGTGAGAATGGAAAGGGAATGAAATCTCACGAGATTTCCCGGGCAACTTTGCCGCACCTTGATGAGTCTGTGAAATTTTCGACTGGCAAGTTTGATATATATTCATTGATTCTTGATTCATGACTTCGCCTCTGGAGTACAGGAAAGATATCGATGAGGCACTGGAAAGATTCTTCGTCAAAAAATCCCAGGGAAAGAAGGGGATAGAACTCGAGGCGATCGTGAAACTGAGGGATTTCACACTCAGGGGCGGAAAGAGAATCAGACCCATTTTCATGCTTGCCGGCTACTGGCTGAACGGGGAGATAGATAGGAGGATAATAGATGCATCCATCTCCCTCGAGTTGATGCAGTCATACCTTCTGATACATGACGACATCATTGACAGGAGCGATATGAGAAGGGGGGGTCCAGCCTTTCACAGGATGTTCAATTTCGATGAACAGATCAATGAGGGTCTGGCCATAGTGTGCGCAGACCTATCCGATGCATATTCTCACGAGATCCTCTTGAACTCAGAGTTTCCCGAGGATAGGCTGAATTCCGCAATGAAGATAATGGCAGAAACTGTTGAGATGACGGGCATCGGTCAGCTCATGGATATCACACTTCCTCTTTCCGATAGGGTAACGGAGGAGGATGTAATAGATGTTCACAGATACAAGACAGCCCAGTACACCATAAACGGTCCCATGAAGATGGGGGCTGCACTTTCCGGATACAGGAAGATTGAGAGCATTGATAATTATGGCATCCCCCTGGGGATAGCGTTCCAGATACAGGACGATATTCTTGGTATGTTTGGCGATGAGGCCCAGTTGGGAAAATCCGTGTTGAGCGATTTCAAGGAGGGGAAGAAGACGCATATGATTCTATACGCATTTGAACTTGCGGACCCCAGGGACGCGAATTATATAAGAGAGAGGCTGGGAAAAAAGGAGATAAGAATGGAGGAGTTCGAGAAAGTTAGAAGCATAATAGTGGAAAGCGGCGCACTGGAAAAAACGAGAAGGCTCGCGGACAGTTATTACCAGAGGGCGCTATCTTCCATCGATTCCCTCACAGATGACGGAGAGAAGAGAGCAGAACTCAGGAAGATGGCGGAGATGATGGTAAAGAGGGCTAAGTAGGTTCCCTGACGAATTTTCTCCCTCCACCCAGGGGCATGGTTGCATCCATCGCGACCTTGCAGGTCACATTTCCCTCGTAGGCGCTTGGATCCAGGGATGAACCCCTCTCCTTCTTTATGATGAGACCCCTGTCGGCCTGGAACCTTGTGGCCAGGGCCCATTCCACATCATTCGGATCATAGATATCGATATCCTCGTCGACCACCACCACTCTTTTCAAGCTTCTGTGCCCCCTGAATGAAGCATCCGCTACCTTCCTGAAATCATCCGCACCCATCTTCCTTATCTTCACAACTGCGTGCAGCCATCCGGAGCCTCCTTCGGTCAGCGTCACATCCTTAACTTCCACCCCCTCCTTCCTAATTTCGCTATAAATCGTTGGTTCCCTGGGCAGCCCCATTAGGTTGAAGTGCTCATAAGTTGCAGGAACTAACGCATGATATATGGGATCCTTTATCATCTCAACAGAATCAAATACGATCTGTGGCTGGTCTTCCTGAATGTCGTAAGTGCCTGTTACGTCCTTGAATGGCCCTTCCCTGCTTTTCTTTTCAGTGAGCACAGCATTTATGACGAAATCGGAATCCGATGGAACTGGAAGGTTGAATTTTGACATCGAGAATTCCAGGTCCCTCCCCTTGGACCTCCTATAAAGGGAAGCCGCTATCTCAGTCTCGTCCCTCTCATAGGGTACAGATGTCGCGGCCGCCAGAAGATACTCCAGGGGGGAACCTATAACAATTGACACCTTCATCTCTTCTCCATGGGAGACTGCATCATTGTACATAGCGAGAAGATCTCGAGGAACAAGTCTCACATACCCTGTTTCATGGCTTTCGATGAATACCCTGTGTATTGAAAGATTCCTCTTTCCATTCCTTTCTGCCACGAATATACCGGAAGTTATATAGTAACCTGCATCCCCGTGATGGAACCAGCACACCGGTATATCACTTATGTCCCCCCTTTCCCTGAATTGTTTTTCTCCGAATTTTATCTCCATCCTCTCACTCAGGGAGGAATGGTAATTTTCCAGGAACTGTGTTCTCGACATCCCTAGCTCTTTGTATATCCTCCCCCTATCTGCCCACAGGTTCACTATAGCTCTCCTGCCCTCCAGATTCTCCAGAAGCAGAGGCCTCCTTCCATTTTTCCTGGCAAGCTCCGCCACCTCAAGCTTCCTGGATACCCCCTCCTTGATCACGAGAAAATCATTATTCACATATCTTTCAATCATTTCCCCCTCCCCCCGGCTTCCAGTGGAACGTCATGGCACCACCCTGGTCCTGTCACGGGGGAATAGTGTTGCTTCCCTTATGTTCTGAAGGCCCAGGAAAACCATGGTCAACCTCTCCAGACCAATTGCCCAACCTCCATGCGGCGGCATCCCGTACCTGAATGAATCCACATAAAACTTGAATGATTCAGGATTCAGACCCTTGCTTTTTATATTTTCAATTAAAACATCGGGGGAATGGACTCTCTGGGCTCCGCTAGTTATCTCAAGTTCTCCGTACTGCAGGTCAAATCCCCTGGAATATGTTTCATCATAGGGCTGAACGTAGAAAGGCTTCAGAGCCCTGGGCCATCTCGTTATGAAGTAAAATTCCTTCATTTCACCACCCACCGCTTTGAGAACTGGCGTTGAAAGATCCTCCCCCTCTTCTATCTCTATTCCCTTCTTCCTGGCGATATTTATAAAATCGGAATACGTGATCCTCTTGAATCTGTAATTTGTCTCCGGAATGTTGACGCCAGTTATCTCCAGCTCCCTGCTATTTTTCTCCACCACGGATTTGCTTGCTATCTTTATCACATCCTCAAGTAGATCCATCACCCCTTCATCATCTGTAAAACTCATCTCCATATCTATGGATGTGAATTCATTTATGTGACGTGGGGTGTTGTGCTCTTCCGCCCTGAATGCAGGCGCTATTTCGAAGACCTTATCAAACCCCGCGGACATCATTATTTCCTTATAAAGCTGCGGGCTCTGACTGAGGAAGGCGTTCTTTTCAAAGTACTTTACAGGGAAGAGATCAGTCCCCCCTTCAGTTGCGGCTGCAACTATCTTCGGAGTGTGTATCTCTATGAAACCCTTCTCAACGAAATAATTTCTTATGGAATTGGATATTGTGCTCTGAATCTTGAAAATTGACAGAACTTCAGGTCTCCTGAGATCAAGGAACCTGTTCTCCAGCCTGGTTTCTATGTCCGAGTTTACCTTGTCCACGACCCCAAGAGGGAGTGGAGTTTCGGATCTGTTCAGGATCTCTATCCTGTCGGCCTGAATTTCAAAGCCCGCCCTTGCCTGACTTTCGACAACCGTTCCCTCTACAGAAATCACAGATTCTCTCTGAAGTGATTTCATTTCGTTAAACAGAGATTCCTTCCCCTTCTTCAGGAGAACAACCTGGGCAATTCCACTAACATCCCTTAATTCAATGAATATTATTGACCCCACAACCCTGATGTTCTGTGCCCAGCCGTAGACCAGGACCCCCTCTCCCATCCTTTTCTTAACATCGCACAGTAGAGTTCTCATTTATTGGTCTATAACCTTTTAAAATATAATCTTAGATGGGAAGTGATAGATATCAGGAGTCAATGCAGTATCCATGGAAATAGGGGTCATCGACATTCAGGGAGACGTAACAGAACATGTGGACATTCTGGAAAATATAGGAGTGAAGGTGAGACGTATCCGCCGTGCTGATGAACTGGACGGGCTTTCCGGTATAGTTATACCGGGAGGGGAAAGTACAGTCATTGGGGGGATAATGAAGTTGAGAGGCATAGATGCCAGAATAAGTAAACTTGGGTTGCCAATGATGGGCACCTGTGCCGGGATGATCCTGATGTCTGAAAAGGTCGACGGTAACGCGGGACTGATACCCGTTCTTCATGTAGAAATAAAGAGAAACGGATACGGAAGTCAGAGAGAGAGCTTTGAGGCAGACCTCGATATAAAAGGTATAGGAGTGTTCAGGGGGGTATTCATCAGGGCGCCAGTGGTAACCGCCGTTCATAGAGGAGAAATACTGGCTGAATACAATGGCCGGGCGGTGGCCGTAGCAGAGGGAAAGAATCTGGGGCTCTCCTTTCATCCTGAGATATATGGAGATCCAAGGCTCCACAAATACTTCCTGGAACTAATAGAAGGGCATTAGACCATCCTCGGTTTCTTCAGTATTGCATTTCCTTCCATGTTTCTTAATTGTATCGTTATATTGGATTCAATCTCCACTTCCGAGCTCACGTAACCCAGCCCGATGCCTCTGGACAGTGATGGAGAATATGTACCTGAAGTAAGCACCCCGATTTTCTTTCCATCCTTTTTCAGAACAGCACCTGGCCTGGGAATAAGCTTATCAAGCGATACCACCCCCCTGAACCTTTCCTTAAGGTCCTTCCTTCTTTCCATGAGCTCCTTCCTTCCGATGAATTCATGATCCCAGCTTATTATCCAGGATATACCTGCCTCTATAGGGGTCCTGTCCTCGTTGAAATCCTGCCCTGAAAGAAGGAATCCCTTCTCCATCCTGAGGGTATCCCTTGCCCCCAATCCGATGGGCTTCACAAGAGTGTTACTGAGAATTTCTTTCCAGAGAGGAACCGCATACTTATTCGGTATTATGAACTCAAACCCGTCCTCTCCAGTATATCCGGTCCTTCCAATGAGGACAGCATTTTCCAGACCCTTTTCAGGATACTTCTCCCACGCGTTCATAAAAGTGAAATGATCCAGCTTCAAAGCTTCAGGTGCTATATTTTCCATAACCTGCGGTGACATGGGACCCTGAAGGGCCAGGCAGGAGATTTTGCTAGAAAGGTTCTCCACGTTGACCTTGTGGTTTCCTATGTGGGATAAAATCCATTTGTGCACTTTTTCCGTTGTTGCGGCATTGGGTACAACAAGATATCTGTCCTCCTCAGATTTGTAAATTATGGTATCATCTATCATGTTTCCATGATCATTAAGGTAAGCAGAATATATGGCCTTACCAATCGGTTCCTTGGAAATATCAGTGGGGAAGAGATAGCTCATAAAGTCAGTGGCATCCTTTCCCTCAATTGTGATATCACCCATGTGGGACACATCAAACAGTCCCGCCTTGGACCTAACATGGAGGTGTTCCTCTATTATCCCGGAGAATTGGACTGGCATTTCCCATCCGTGGAAATCGATCATTCTGGCGTTCATCGCTACGATTTCATCATACAGGGGGGTTCTCATACCTTCTTAATTGCAGCGGGGTCTATTAATATTAGGATTCCAGTGGAAATGGAGGGGGGAGGGTAGTATGCAAGGCTATGAAAGGGAATGAATGAAAATGACTTGGACATCAAAGTATTTCTAAGGGATACTGATAATCTGTAGTCACAGGCCGCGGTAGCTCAGCTGGGAGAGCGCAAGACTGAAGATCTTGAGGCCGCCGGTTCGATCCCGGCCCGCGGCACTCTTCAGTATTTTGAGCAGTACTTTTTAGAGATATCACCCATTCTAACCTTGAGCTGTAGTGCGAGTGTTTATTGATTCCGGGGCACACATCATAAGAATATCCTGAACGCGGGGATGGGAAAATTTCTAAAAACGCGGATCTCTGATTGATGCTTCTCAGAGGTGGTGGATCGTCACAGACATCTTTGTTTAAAGTGCCGTATCTCTAGGGCAGCCATAATCCAAACCCTCCAGGGTGCCTCATTCCTCACTTGAAAAGATAGGGATATTGGAACACAGGTATGCCAGGCAATGAAATAAGTGTTATTAGGGTTTCGCGAGAAATTCAAATCTGTCATTCGCTTCGAAAAAGAGATATTTTTGTCACGAAGATCGCAGAATTAAAGTTGTAAAAATCTTTAACTCCGGTATCCCTTTCTGGTGTGAGCGGTAAGCCAGGCAGAAGGACTCTGCTTTTAACTACGTCGCTGGCAGCGTTCATGACGCCCTTCATTTCAAGTGCCATATCCTTCGGAGTACCGAGAATTGGCGCATCTCTACACCTAGATTTCTACGAGGCCGCCCTACTACCCATTACGATTCTTATACCGCTCGCATCATTTATGCTTCTGTTCGGGAAACTCTCTGATGAATTTGGGAGAGTGAGGTTCTTCAGGATTGGGCTTGTTATATTTTCCGTAGCTGCCCTGGCAGTGCCCTTCACTGGAAACTTCTACGTGCTGGAGCCCGTTCTCTTTATTCTGGGGACAGGATCCGCAATATTGAGCACAAATTCAACAGCCATAGTGAGCTATGCCTATTCGGGAGGTGGGAGGGGGTTTGCTCTCGGGATAAACGCTATGTCCGTCTATCTGGGACTCACGCTAGCACCCCTTCTGGGAGGATTCCTGATAGAATTCTTCGGATGGAGATCCATTTTTTACCTTGTGGTGCCTGTGGCTCTCATCAGCCTATCCATATCATTTTTCAGTTTGAAGGGTCTGGAAATAAGGAAGCCGGGTCCCAACGTAAACGTTGCAGGTTCAGCACTCTTCGCGGTTGCCATACTTTCTATTGCCTTCTTTCTGTCTCTAGGTTATATCGTGGGATTTCTGAAAATATTATTCCTCTTACTGATATTTGCGGTGTCTCTACTGCTTTTTCTGAGGGATGAGATCAGGTCAAAAAATCCGGTGATTCCGTTAGACCTTTTGAAGGGCAACAGGACTTTCATCGCTTCAAACTTTACAGCCTTTTTGAATTACGTTAGTACGTTCTCCATAGTATTCGTTTTCTCAATTTACCTTCAAATCGTAATGCATATCAGTCCATTCCTTTCAGGTATTCTGTTGCTTCCGGAACCGTTACTCATGGTTGTTTTCTCTCCTGTTGCAGGGAAGCTTTCAGATACTTTCGGTTCAAGATCCATAGCTTCCGCAGGAATGATAATGATAGGCCTTTCATTTCTATTATTTTCATACTTCCCAAGGCTTGACAAGATAGAAATAATACTGCTACTGGCGGTTCTGGGTACAGGATTCGGACTATTCTCCGCTCCAAATACGAATTCAGTTATGGGATCGGTAAAGATGGAGAACTCTGGAATTGCGTCGGGGTTTCTAGGGACGATGCGGTTCATGGGACAAATGGGGAGCATAATCCTTGCTACCATAGTCCTATCGTCATATATGCCAAAGACATTGATCATCGGGATGTTCTCAGGGATATATGAGGAGATAACACCTCAGTATTTCCACGGTTACCTTAGCGGTTTCAGAATCGTAATGCTTATCTCCGCAATATTGAGCTTTTGTGGAGCATTTACCTCTCTCCTGAGAAACAAAGGGGTGGTTACAACCCCCGCTCGCCCAATCTGAAATCTCTCTAGTCCCTCAGTTGTATTATGAGCAGGGCTTCCTGAGTTCCCTGGATTGGAATCAACAAGACAACAGTAAGCGATGCCATTGCGAGAGATAACGAGAACCATGGAACATGCCTAGCTGGCTACAGTGCCCTCATTCATTCGCTGTGAGTTTCACTTGACACAGGCGGAAACGCCCCGGAGCTTGCTTGTATTTCAAAACTTTCCTTTCAGATTTATAGAAATGTTAGGGGCTTGGGGGAAGCGGTAAAACTACGATCTTTAGAGAGGAGATACACGGACTTCCCCCAACAGAAAAGCTTATTGATTTGCTTTGTTCCCTAATAATAAATGTTCAGAACCATTAAACTGAAACTCCCCTATGACAGAACACTCA
>Ga0080003_1001188_pt1 | contig 14324 bp, 11 predicted proteins | sample JossMetagenome_FD_69206 | JGI IMG/M metagenome (GOLD analysis project Ga0080003, IMG submission 69206) | Hot spring microbial communities from Joseph's Coat, Yellowstone National Park, USA - JC2_E (SPADES assembly) (version 2) | ecosystem: Environmental > Aquatic > Thermal springs > Hot (42-90C)... | reverse complement strand
CTAGGGTTATTAAAGCGGTGAACTACCCCGCCCTCACGGACGGGGCTTCCCGGTTCATCGATACGCTTACGCCTGGAATACCGCGGGTATTCCATCCCGCATCGCAGAGGCCTTCTCATCCCCGGGCTTCTCCCCTACGTTCCATGGGGAAAGCCCCATTTGGGCATCAATAGTATAAAATTTCTTATATAAAAACACTTGTGTAAGGGGGCTATCCATCCCCCACCTTACGGAGGGGGACTTTCGCCCCCTTAACCCCCATAAAGTTAAACCGAATGAAAGCCATTTTCGCAGGCAGCGAATCGTTAATGAAGATTGAAAGCTCAAAAAATGAGGTTTTAGGCTTTCTACGGTAGGCACCTTCAATTTCGGTCGGTCGCGCTCATCCGCGTCGTCGAGCCGGTCCAATACGCGGTCGGATTTTGGCGCGGTCACGAGTATTCTAACAGCAGATTGAGGAGCTCCGAGTCGAGCGGTTCTCCCCAGGGGGTCCTATCGGTCGTCCACTCGTCCCTTCCAGTGGAAAGTATCCCGAAAGCGCCCCTTAGGTGCCAGAGGGCCCAGCCAATGTCGTGTTCTTTCAATATGGTTAGCGAATCCCTGTACCAATTCATGGCTGTGGTCCTTTTGGCCATCTTCGAGTACACGCCAAATTCGCTGCAGTGAGTTATTTTTCCCAGGTCTGCCAGATCCAAGTAGGGCTTCAGCACGGACTCGATCCACTTTTTATCGGCGTACACGCCGTCATACTTCAAGAACCAATCTCCGGGAAACTCCTTCGAGAACTGTTGGAGATCAACCTTTCCAGGGTAGTCCGGCCTTATTCCCCTGGTCCCGAGTTGGTAGGCGAGGCCTGCCCAAGGAGCTCCCAGGTGCGTCACCCAAAGCGGTTCATAATGGTGGAAAGAATGGACCGCGTGCAGATCCCCAACGCTAACCGGTGAGCTAGCGTAAACCCTGTTCTTTTCGTTTCCCTCTACGTATACGGTGCGATCTTCGTCTTCGGCTCTTATCGTCGTGATTAAGTCATCGTAAAACTTGGAGAGTTGCTCGTCGGTTACCCCGCCCGGCTCGTTGAGCAAATCGAAGGCTAGCTCCTCTCCGTAATCCTTGTACCTCCTGGTTAGGTACCTCCAAATCTCCTTCGTCCTTTTCTGTTTTTCCAAATCGCTCCAAAGAGAGTGGTCTGGCCTCCCTATGGCGTAACCCGGCGCGGAATGTAGGTCGAGCAGAACGTGAAGGCCGTACTTGCTTGCCCAATTGAGTGCCCTATCTACAAGGCAAAGGCGGGCCTCATCGTATTTATAAGGTTCGACCTCTATGAAGGAGTAGTCCACTGGCAGCCTTACAAAATTAAACCCCAAGTCGCTTATGAACTTCAAGTCTCTTTCCGTATAGAACGAAACCCTTTCGGGGGTGAACTCGGCTTGAGAGTACCAGTTCCCCAAGTTGAAACCGCACAGTCTTTTCATGAGCGAAGTTCCCTTTCACTTAAAGAGTTATCCCTTCTGGCTGGGCAGCGCGTTGGCCTCGATCCCACTCGGCTTTTTCGTAGGGAACCTTTGCCGCTCGGCGCTGACGCAAAGGGCCCAGCTGAGGTCGGGCGTCCTAAGGGTAGAGCGGAGGGGGAGGGGAGACGAAGCTGTTGACTTGGTGCCGTTGGGTTCGTCGGAATTTTGGCTTTTTTGGGCTGATTTGGTGGCTTGTCTTCATCCCGGGGCCACATTAAGGCGGTCTTGATCACTAGCGAAGGATTCCGGCTTTTTTTGGGCGTGCTAGACTTTTAAGCGGATGCCGCAGCATCGTATGAAGTTCTCCGTTCAGGAAAATTTAGTACCGGGGAGGGGAATGGCTGAAAAGCTCTCAATCCTGGAAGAACTGGGGTATGAAGGAATCGAGCTGTGGGGGACGCAGGAATTAGGACAGCAGTTAAACGCGTACAAGGAGCTCTTGGGCTCCCACCGGGTGAAGGTATCGACCATTTGTTCTGGGTACAGGGGAGATTTGCTATCCGCCTCCAGAGCGGAAAGGGATACCGCCGTTGCGGACATAAAAGATAGGTTGAAGTGGGCCTCGGAACTCGGAGCGGTCGGCGTAATAGTGGTACCTACCTTCGGGGCAAGCAAAATTCCCGATCTTTCCCCGTATTCTTCGGCTTTTGAATTGGAGAGGGAGCTTTTGATAGTCGAGCTCAAGGAGCTGTCGAAGTCCGCCCTAGATTTGGGCGTCTCCGTACTCCTCGAGCCACTCAACCGCTACGAGACGCATTTCCTTAAGAGGCTGGAGGATGCTTATCGGATTGCGCTGGAAGCGGGTGAGGGAGTGGCGGTGATGGCCGACTTTTTCCACATGAATATTGAGGAGGCCGACATGGCAAGCGCTATTAAGAGCGCTTTCCCGAGGCTCCTTCACGTTCACTTGGCCGACAGCAATCGTGTGAGGCCGGGGGCGGGCCACACCGATTTCAAGCCCGCGTTCAAAGTATTAAGAGAGATGGGGTACGATCACTACGGCGCTCTGGAATGCTCGCTGGCAGGCGAACCAAAGAGAGAACTGGCCGAGGCACTCGCGTACTTGAGATCTCTGCGAAGGTTTTGGTCCGAAAGCTCTGGCTCCTTTCTCCTGCGGCGCTCTATGTGCAATGCACCGAGAAGCTCCTTGTAGCATTTACTTTTATTTCGGGTGGCTCTTTTTCCCATCACTACCTAATTTCGTGATGCTATCGAACGTGATAAATTAACGACAAACCTCTCCCTCCAAGGCGGGGAGGAGTTCAGTTGGTTTGGGGTTGCTGTGAAGATCTTTTGAAGAAAGTCATTGTGAAGGATTTTCGGTCGAGCCATAGTCTCTTTCTCGAATCCCCAACAAAACTTAAATCCGATTTGCGAATACTTGCCCATGAAGATAATACTCGTTGTAATGGATACACTGAGGGCGGATCACTTGGGTTGCTACGGATACCACAAGAATACCAGCCCGTTCATGGACCGTTTCGCCGCCGAGGGAACCCTATTTGAAGACGCTATACCGACCGATGTCCCAACTCAACCCTCGTTTACTTCTCTGATGACCGGGGTCAGGGGCATAAATAATGGCGTAGTAACCCACAGCCCGCTTGAAAACATCGATGACTCTGTACCGTTGCTGCAGGAAAGGTTGGCCTCCTCCATGACGACGGCCGCGGTTTCCACGTTGTACGGGATGAAAAAATACTTCTCTAGGGGTTTTCACTATTACATGAACCCAGTGGCTGGGAACCCTTCCAGGTTACAACTGGTTCAAGCGGAGGAAATAAACTCCTTCGCCCTGAGCTGGCTGAGGACTCATTATTCCGACGACTTTTTCCTTTTCGTTCATTATTGGGATCCGCACGCCCCTTACCTGCCGCCCGAAAAGTACAGGTCGCTTTTCTATGACGGCGTTTACAACGATCCGAATAACCATAGCTTGGATCAGCTGAAGAAATCGCCGCTTTGGCAGTTTCACCTTCAGTACAACCTCGTGTGGCTCAAGGAGCTCGCGGGCGACTTAACCGACGTCAATTACATCGTGGCTCAATACGACGCCGAGATAAGACACGTTGATGATGCCTTCAAGGAGCTGATGGAAGAGTTGGATTCCTTGGGGATAACTGACGAGACCATGGTTGTGTTGACCGCCGATCACGGCGAGAGCCTCGGAGAACACGGGTTTTACTTCGATCACGCAGACGTCTATCAAACCACCATCCACGTCCCGCTAATCATAAGGTGGCCTGGGCACTTTCCCAAGAAGAGGGTGAAGGGTCTGGTTCAGAACTTAGACATCACGACTACCATTTTGGGAGCGGCGGGGCTCAGCGTTAAGGGTATGGAGGGCATCGACCTCAGGGAGGTCGCCTACGGCCGTTCCAAACCCAGGGACGCGGCTTACTCCAATCAGGCCGTCTGGACGGCAAAGAGGACGATGATAAAGGAGCTGGATCACCGTTACAAGGTCATATTGACGTATGACCCGACGTTTTGGCCTACGCCTCCGGTAGAATTGTACGACCTGACCTCTGATCCCGACGAAAAGGTGAACCTGGCGGACTCTCGGCCAGATCTCCTCGACTCCCTCGAGTTGGAACTCAGGAGATGGGAGGACGCCCAACTCAAGGGAAGGTTGGATCCCCTCAAAAAGGTGACCGATATGGGGGTTCCCGCCAAGAAGTGGGTTCAAAACGTCGCGGTGACCGAACGGTCCACGTATGAGGAGTTCAGGAATAAGATAGACGCGCCTAAACGAGAGTTGGTGCAAAACGGTCAAATCCCTAACCACCGCTATCTCCCCCGCACATCCCCTCTTCATATTGGGCGGGGCTGGACCGCAAGATTCGCCTGAGCTAGCACATCGGCTCTGGGGCATGATCCCTGAGCAATTGCGGGAATACTCGGCCTTTCCATTCGAGAACTACGATCCGAAGACTGCAGACGAGTGGGGCGCTTACGCCGATGAGCACGACTTTCCGCTGGTGTGGCAGGTCAGGACTTGGGTGCCGCCTTGGCACCCCGCCTGGAAGAACGGGCGCACGGGCCCGGGAGTCGACTCTGACAAGGTGGCCGAGGTCCTCGATAAGCACCCGAGCATAAGGGGTATACAGATATGCGAGCTCAACAACTTCGGTTTCTCCACCGAGGAGAAATTGTACGTAAGCGATTTGCTCAAGGTGGTGGCAGATGCCGGCCGCTATCTTTCGTGGAGGGAGGGAAACGACGGCTGCAATATATGGGTAGAAGTTGGCCTAGAAAAATGGCTCAGCGACGATATAAAGCGCTACGGAGAGTACGTCTTGCCTCAATGGGAAATGAACATATCCCGTAACGCCTACCTCTGTCACGACAGCGTCTTAGGCCTTTGGCTAGCTGGTTGGGTCTCCAATTGGGGGGTTGAGCCTCAGTCTTGGTATTGGTCGGAATGCGGGTTTACTGACCTGAACACGCCTAGAGAAAATCACAACAGGGGATATCGCAAGGGTGATAGGTCGAAGTTTCCGGAGACCATGTGGGGGCAGATGATGCTCCTGGGGTTGAATTCAGGCGCAACCGTTTACAACTTCGAGCCCATGGAGGATTCCCTATTCACGAGGGATCTGAGGTACGCGTCGGCGGCCCTCAGGGTTGTGTTCCCGTTGCTGGAGGACATCGTGAAGCAGCGCTTGATCCCCTCTAAAGAGGAAGTAATGAGCAAAATCAAAGTGGCGTACGTGGCTGACTTCGAGAGCGGTGAGGAAAGCGAGGCCAGCGACGTCGACTATTACAGGGGTTACGCGGCGGACAACGTTTTCTTCGGGAGGCACCGGGAGAGAGGGCACGGTACAGGGACCATATACAAGGCCACTTACGGAATAGAGCATGAGCACGAGATGATACCTGATACTGGCAGGTATTACTGGATACCCGTTTTGCCGAAGTACACGAGGATGGAGTTCATGAACGAGTTCGAGAGGGTTTTGTGCCCCAATCAATTCACCGGGGAAACCGAGGCAAAAATCTTCTTCGACGTTTTTTACCCACCGATTCAGGAGGGAAACGGCTACGTCGTATTCGTTGGTGACGAGGTAATGGCGATGAACTCGCTTGAGAACATGGACTTGCCTCAGGAGTTCTCTTTCAAAATGAGCGGTCTGGAATTCTCGGGCAAGTTAGACGAGCACTCGTACTTCTTAGTCAAGAGGATCGCCGACGGTCTGTTCTTGCACGCCAACAACAGGGATTGGAGGAGCACGGTAATCAGCATCAAGGGGTTGCCCCCGACGGCCAAGTTTTCCTTTGAGCCAAAGAGCGGGGGTTCGGTCATCTCACCCCAAGAGGGCAACGTCGAGTTGCACCTGAGCCACGCCTCCGGGGCCGTTAGGGTATTCGTCGCGTGGTGAAGCGTGCTTCGGCTTCCGACGAGGGGCTTAGCGGACCGTTTTTCCCTTGTTGGGCGGATCAGAAGTACTGCCCTTCCGGGTGAGTTAAACGCGGATCGCTTCTGGTCAACGCGGGTCGGTTTTGCTTTAGCGGGAAGTTTTTATTCGGCGGTCACGGTACCGTGTGATTCAGCGTGAAGCCAGACGTATTTCTCGTGGTGACTCACGACACGGGACGGTACTTTGGGGCCTACGGCCGCGGGACCGAGACGCCCAACTTTGACGATTTGGCGAAGGACTCTTTAATTTTCAAGAATTATTTTGCGGTTGGCCCATTTTGTTCCATCAACAGGGCGGTACTTCAGACGGGCAAGTATCCCCATGCCAACGGGGTAATGGGATTGGTCAATCCCCACTTGATCTGGACGCTGAATCCCGGCGAGAAGAATTGGGCCAGGCACTTGCACTCCGCGGGTTACGAGACCTACCTCTTCGGTTTCCAGCACGAAACGAAGACCCCTCAGGAATTTTACGACCACGTGGTTCCCTTTCCTGGAGACCACGCACAGGACGTGCTTCCGGCCGTGGCCGACTTCGTAAAAAAGAAGAGCCGCGACAGCCCCGTCTACGCATCCATCGGCACCTTCGAAACCCATAGGCCCTTTTACGACGCCTATTACGAGGTCAACCCATTTTGGAAAAAGACGCCGCACGACTCCGTTCAGGTCCCCCCTTACCTGCCAGACGTGGACATGGTGAGGTACGATTTGGCTGGGCTTTGGTCTTCCGTTAATTACTTCGACCATTACTTGGGGGAGCTGGTCAAGGCTCTCGAGGAGTTCGAGAGGGAATACCTCCTGGTGGTCACGGTAGATCACGGCATCCCGTTCCCGCGTGCTAAGTCCACCCTTTACGATGCGGGGCTAGAGACCGCATTGCTCATAAAGGGCGACCGCGTGAAGGAAGGGGTTAACGAGGACCTTCTGAGCTCTGTCGACCTTCTGCCGACCTTGCTGGACTACCTGTCCTTGCCCATCCCTCAGGATTTGCAGGGCAAGAGCTTTCTACAGTCGTTGACGGGCAAAGGTAAAGGGGACGAATACGTCATAGCTCAGAAGAACTGGCATGACGACTACGACCCCATCAGGGCGATACGCACTAAAGATCACAAGCTGATATGGAACTTGGAGGAAAGGCCGCTTTTGTCCCTCCCGCTAGACCTACTCGAAAGCGAGACCGCTCAGGCCATGAAGGACGATTTCCTCCGCCACAGGCCAACCTTTGAGCTATACGACCTCAGGAACGACCCATACGAATTGCATAACTTAGCGGATACTCCCGCTTATCAGGGCTTGAAAGAGGAGCTTTTCGGCAAGCTGCTGAAAGCCATGAAGGATCTCGGAGATCCGTTCTTGGACCCGCTTTACGGCAGAAAGCTGATGGACGCTTATCCGCTGGGGCTTTACAGGAGGGATTTGTGGAAGGGAGACATAAAGTACACGGTTCGCCCCCTGCGAAGGGCGCCCCTCTGATGAGGACGCGGTGGGGCCGCATGGCGAGGATGGATACCGTTGGGCCTTCCGATCGGATTTACGCCAAACGGGCGTCTCTTCGTTTGCTCGAAGTTAGGCGTCCTGAGCCAATGCTAACGGGAAGCCCCAGAGCCGATCCTATAGCCAGGCTAAGGTGACTTGCTCGAACGGTGTTGGAGCCGCCCTTTCGCCCGTTTCGTAGATCCAACATGGTCTGGCCCGCCATTCGGTCGGGCGAGTTGAGAGGGCTCCCTTGAAGCGATGGTCCAGAAAGGGTCAAAAAATACACGATCGTCAAACCGGTCGCGGGTAATAGGAGATCTTTAGTTTGGATAGCACCTCGTCTATCCGCTTGAGTTCGTCTGCCTTCAGCTTCCATCCAACCGCTCCAGCGTTCTCCTCGGCCTGCGCCTCAGTCTTGGCGCCGGGTATCGGCAATACATCACCTTCCCTCGTTAGCCAGTTCAGCGCCACTTGAGCGACGGTCTTTTGCTCGGCCTCCGCTATTTCCCGCAGCACTTGCAGAAGTTTGCTTATTTCCGCCAGGTTGGCATCGTTGAATAACTTGTTGCCGCGCCTTATATCGTCGGACGGTTTGTGAGCGGTGCTGTACTTGCCGGTAAGGGCTCCCTGTGCTATGGGGCTCCACGCGATCAGGGTTATCCCCTCCCTTCTGCAATAGGGCAGCACTTCCTCCTCCACCTCCCTTTGAACCATGTTGTACCTGACCTGGTCAGAAGCTATGTCGACGTGCGAGAGGTGCTCCCTCGCCTCCTTCAAGTCCCTAACGGAAAAATTGCTGACCCCTACTGCCCTGATTAAGCCCCTATCGTAAAGCGACTCCATGGCCTTCATGGTTTCCCGAAGCGGTACTTGTTCCCAGGGGTCTGGCCAATGGACTTGATAGAGGTCTATCTCCTTCACGCCCAATCTCGCCGCGCTGTTCTCGGCGGCCTTCACCAGGTCGTCGGCGTGGAGGTGGCCGCCGTGCACCTTAGTGGCGACGACCACGTTATCGCGCCCTATCTCCTTTATTGCCCTGGCCACCACCGTTTCAGAGTGGCCGTCACCGTAGGCCTCGGCGGTGTCTATGAAGTTAATTCCCAACTCGTTTGCCCTGATGAGCGCCCCCACGATCTTGTCGTCCTCAACGTCCTGACCCCAGGACTTGCCGGAGGCCTGCCAAGCGCCGATTCCTATCATTGAAACCTTCATGCCGGTCTTTCCGAGCTCGATGTATTCCATGGGTCACTTTTGCGACTTCGTTTAAAAAGGATTTGGCCAGTTCGCCTTGGCTCGGCCCTTTTCAGGGGTTTAAGGCCATCCGGTAAAACACTTCGGCGTCGGCCATTAGATCCGATATCCTGCAATACTCGTTTGGTTGATGTGCTGTTTCCACGGCGGTTGACCACGCGACGGCCGGGTAGCCCCGCTTCCTCAGCACGGCTGCGACCGTCCCTCCCCCGATGCCTATGAAGCGCGCTTCGATGCCGCGAGTTGCCTTCAGCGTTTCTTTGAGCCTTTGCGCGACCTCGCTGTTCTGATCAGTTGAGGGAGCGGGGTCATCGATTACCACTGGTTCCACCGAGATCCCCACGCCGTTCTCCTCGGAGGCCTGCCTGGCAAGGGCCATTATGTCCCCCAAAACTTCTGCGGTGCTGTATTTGGGGAGTATCCTGCAGTCGAAGTAACTCACGTCCAGACCGGGAACTATGTTTATGCTGCCGACGTTGGGCTCTCTTTTGGTCGGTTCGAAGGTGCAGCGGGGCGGAGCGAAGAGTTGGTCTTCAGCGGTGTATTTCTCGTGTAAGGCCTCGTCCACCCTGAGTAAGAGTTTCATCGCTATCCTGTTCGCGTTTTTTGACGGGGCCGACGCATGAGATTGAACGCCCCTCACCACGAACTTGAGCCACAGCACCCCTTTCTCGGCGATCTCTATATCCTTACCATCCGGGCTTCCGGCATCCGGCACTACGTATAGGTCGGTGGGGCTGAAGGGGTACCTTTCGATCACGTACTTCAAGCCGTAGACGCTGCCTATCTCCTCGTCTGCCACAAGGCCCACGGCGTAATCGTACTTCAGTTCCGGCTTTTTGTCTTCTAAGGCCTTCAATGCGACCAAAGCGGAGACCAGGGCTTGGCCGTTATCAGCGGTTCCCCTTCCGTATATTTTATCCCCGTCTACTACGGCCTCGTAGGGGTTCGTTTTCCAAGCTGAGATGTCCCCTTCCGATACCGTGTCCATGTGGGCAAATACCCAAAGGGTTTTCCTATTCTCCTTTCCCTTTCCCTTGCTCAGCTTTACCAAGATGTTGGGCCTTCTGTACCCGGCTTCATCCTTTGTGTCCAGTTGAGTTATCTCTGCGTCAGGTGCTATCTCCTTTACCACCGAGAGGAGGTAATCAGCCCTTTTGCCCTCCCCCTCTCCGCCCGCCGCAGGGCTAACCGCCTTCAGCGGTATCATGTGCTTCATGACGTCCACGGCAAAATCCCGGTAAGACGAAAGTTCGTCCATGGGATTATCGGCTCCAGTGAGTAAAGGATATCGTTTCTCTTTCCCGCTCGGCAAAATGACGGCGAGCATCGCGGCTCAGGGCGGGGAGGATGTCGGCTTAAGCGTTTGCTCTCTTTAGGGCATCGAAAAAGTAGCCCAGCGACACACCGTAAAGGGGAGCGAAGAACACCGCCGGGGTCGCCATGTAGAAGTAGCTGTTCTGTCCACCTATTAGTGCTAGCGCTGCAGAAGATATATCCATGAGCCAAAGCGAAAGGAACACGCCCTTCTCCATCGAGCTATTACCGGGGATCTTATTGTGGTAAAAGGCGAAAAATAAGCTGAGCGCGGCACCCGCGCAAAACGACAGAAGCGCGACCTCGAAGAAGTTAGGCCTACTCGATGGCATGAAGGGCATCGAAGAGTACCACGTGCTCTGATAAACTGGAAATGATGAGAAAGCAAACCAACCGAATGCGGAGACCAGAAAGGAGTATATAAGGCCCGAAATCAGGCCAGCCGTCACGCCCCTTTCTACTTCATCGCTATACATCCATCAGTATAAGACTACGCCTTCGATTATAAGCTTAGCGCGCCCTTGCGTAAGCCTTTGAATTAACTAAAAATAATTAGCTAATGAAGACGTGGAAAACGGAGGAACCGGTATTTCAAAAGGTTTCCATCCCCGATTGCGGTTTCATATTTTGTTTGATGTCGTGGACGCAGGAGCGCTGAGCGATACGTTCCTCGACCAACTCTGGCTTGAAGCGGTATGTTTATTCTAAGGGATGCTCTGGCATGAGGCGGCTCTTGCGCTGATCCGGCGTCCCCTTGCCAACCAATGGACGAAATCGGATGAAGTGAGGTCAGGAAATACGCAACACCAATATATCTTCCCCGTTCTAACGTGAGCTATGCGTCCCGAAGAAGTACTAGAAGAGGCGGAAAAAGCCGAACCTCAGGCTTGGGTAGGACCCACAAAATCTCTCATAATCTTGAAGGGGATTAGTTCCCATTACGCGGTAAACGGCGATGGGAGCTACCCGAGCCCTGACCCAGAGGGAAGATCGAGGACGGGTCTGTGGTTTGATTACGTGCAGCTCTTTTCTTCGCTGGACGTCGAGCTGGACGGCCAACCCTTGTCTTCCATGGCGGATAGGCTTGTCTACGATCCCGATTACGCCGTGATTTACTACGGGAAAAAGGGGAGGATGGCGGAGTGGTTCGAGGGAGATACCTTGAACGTCTACTTCGCTCTTCAGGGAGATTTGAGCGTGAGTTTTACCCCCTCGATGAGATTGATGTGGCCTTACTCTCAAGTAAAGCTGAGGGTAATTGGTCCCTCTGCGTCGTTGGGTGCCTTGGAGTTCTTCGGGGTCCTTGAGGCGGGAGAAACGCTATCGGTTCGCATATCGGGCGACGGCCTTTCCTTCAAAGGTTGGAGAGGACAGGGCCGTGGGGAAGGGGCATGGTTGAGGATAACTCCCAGCTGGAGAGGCAGGAAGAGGACCGCGAGTCCGTTGCCCTTCGCCGAAATCAGGACAGGGCTACCCAGGGTGGATATGGCTCTTGGCGCTTGCGAGCGGGTAATCCTCAAGTACTTCACTCCCTCTTCGGTGGGCGGGGGCTGGTTCTCTGCCATGCCGACGTTTTCCTGGTACTTGACTAGGGACGGGATTTGGGCTTCCCTTGCCGGGAATAGGCTTGGGGCATATCAGCAGGCGAGGGAGCAGCTGTCGCTGATAGCCAAGTACCAGATCAGGCAGGGTGCCAAAAAAGGTTTGATGCCAAGCGAAATCGTGTTGAACCCGGCGGCGAGCCCGGATAAACTCGAGACCGGCTACGCAGCGGCCGATTCCTCTTCTTTATGGGTAATGGCCCTTGCCGACTACGTAGCTTGGAGCGGGGATTACGCCTATCTCAGGGAGGTAAGGGCTAACTTGGATATGGCCCTAGAATTCATAGAAGATGAGCGGCGTTACCTAAATGGGCTCTTTTCAAACGACCCACAATCGTTGTTGATAGGTTGGCCCCAGAGCTGGGCCATGGACAGAGACGGCCCCTCCGTCGAGGTCAACGCGGTGACCATCAGGGCCTTGGAGGGCGCTGCCTCTCTTTATTCCGCGTTGGGCGATGAAAGAAGGGCTGAAGAGTTGTATAAGAGGGCTGCGAAAATGGCGGTTTCGCTGTCGTCCACTTTTTCTTCGGGACACGGGCTGCTTTACGATCACTTGGACGCTAGCGGTAGGCCGGTCATGGTTTTAACGCCATATTCCGCGGTTGCCGCGGCCATGGGCGAAATACCGGCCGAGCAGGGCAAGGCCATAGTGGAGAGGTTAGGCAAGCCCGATTTCCTTACCGATTGGGGGATTAGGTCCATTTCGAAGGAAGATCCGAGGTACGAAAAGGACGGATTTTACTCCGGTGCTGTCCACCCCTCGCTTACCGCTTTTTACGCCCTGGCCTGCTATCGTTACGGTTTCCATGAGATGGGTTGGCGGGTGCTGAGAAGGCTTTTGGATTTGGCGTTGAGCGACCAGGTGGGATTCATAAATGAAGTTTACTCGGGCGACGAGCCAGTTGGCATAGGGCAGCCCTTGAGCGTGGCTGCTTGCGCTTTGGCCATTTTGGCCTTTTTTGATGGCATGTTGGGCGCGTCTCCTGTTGCCCCGCCATCTTTTTCACCGCACTTGCCAGAAGAGGTGAAGGAGGTGAAGTTCGTAAGGGGGGCTCAGGAGTTCGCCTTGAAGTGAATGAGGAAAGCAGCTGAAGCAAGGGGAGCGGGCGTCCATCGAGGAGCGGGGCTTCAGCGTAATGCTTGGTGAAGCATCGCGCGATGGGTCGCGCGTTGGTTTCTGCGCCAAATGCGTCTCGCTTCGCGCGGATCTCTGAGGCAAAGTCCGTAAAGGCCGCGACGCCTGAGACCTGGGGGAGTACCCACGTTCGATGGCGGTAAGGAGGTCTGTTACGTCTACACGGACGGGGCTTCGCGCGGGAACCCGGGGCCGGGCGCTTGTGCTTACGTCATAGTCAAGGGGGGGCAACTCTTGAAAGAGGGTTCACGCCTGCTGGGGCTTTGCACAAACAACGAAGCTGAGTACAATGCCGTCCTCGACGGGCTAAAGCAGGCTTCAGAGCTGGGGGAAAAAGACGTGGTCGTCGTATCTGACAGTGCCCTTGTGGTGAATCAACTGAATAACGCTTGGCAGGTGAAAAATCAAAGGATGAAGAAGTTAAAGGAGGCTGTCGACGAAATCGCCAAGGGTTTTGTGAGCGTCAGGTACATTCACGTGCCAAGAGAAAACCCGTGGATATCAAGGGCCGACGCGCTTTGCAATCGTGCTCTTGATAAAGCGAACGGCAAACAAACCTCGCCCCTTCTAGGGCGGGGAGGAGGTTAGGAGATGTAAGCGGTCCTGGCCGGCTTATGCTAGTTTATATCTATCTTTGTTTATTGGTATTATCATGACGTATTGTTTCAGCCGTCGAAATAAGCGGGTTCAAATTGCCTTAATAGATAAAAATAAATGAGCATGCCTACTAATATGCTTCATTCTAAATGCTTCGCGCTTTTAGGGATGAAGGCCTTTGCGCTTCTGTTAGGGTCGAACCGGTGGCGCAAACGTTCCAAGACGCGAGCAACGCGCGCACAGAGAGACCAGATTAAGACAGCTATAATAAGGGTACCGCAGGATCAATGGGCGAGATCAGAAGCGGGAGGTGATGGATGAAAGGACGGCACGTCTCGCCCTTCAGCGCGACGAGGAGGACAAATTGGGGTTTCGCTCTACGCAGGTGCACGCGGGTACGCATCAGCATACCCCTCGTGCGCTTAGAGCTTGGGCTTCAAGGCTTCACGCAACTCCCTCGCGAGTTCATCGGGAGTCTTCCGCTCCGCCCCCTTCAGGGCGCACCCACCCAGGAGTGAAGGTGGGACCGCGCGGTCCCACCAATCGCGCTGGGAAGCGCCCTTCACCTTCAGTCCCCTTCCCTCTCTGCGTGTGCACGTACCCCTCCTCCTCTTTCCAAAGGAGGTCTTGGGTCTTTGCAACCACCCCACTGCCCATGCACACAGAGATCGTTCATATCCAATTATATATAAACCTACCTATTTTGAAACTGCTGACTACGGTGCCTCAGAGATCTTTCAATTGCACCGGGGGTGGCCTTTAAACGAAAAGCTCGCTGGGCTCCAGCTAAGCAAATAGGTAACGCGATTCTCGTGGTTTCGCTATTAGTGGCTTATTTGTTGGTGCATCTTCGCGTGACGCTGCCCCTTTTTGGCCCGGATTTCTTTTTCCCCGTCGCCCGAAACGCCTATTGTCTGCCTCCCTTACGACCATATGGATCAAGATCGGTTTGCCGAAGAAGGAAGAAGGCTTGTGGCTACGTACATGAATATGCTCTACTCAAGAGGTCTCGTAAC
>Ga0080003_1001187_pt1 | contig 14335 bp, 16 predicted proteins | sample JossMetagenome_FD_69206 | JGI IMG/M metagenome (GOLD analysis project Ga0080003, IMG submission 69206) | Hot spring microbial communities from Joseph's Coat, Yellowstone National Park, USA - JC2_E (SPADES assembly) (version 2) | ecosystem: Environmental > Aquatic > Thermal springs > Hot (42-90C)... | reverse complement strand
GGTAAAATATTATTATCCTTAAAATATTTTGCCAATAATATTCCTAAAACAATTCCATTTCCATTATCTAAAACTCCTCTTCCATATATTTTATTACCTTCAACTGTAACATTAAATGGATCATATTTCCATAGATTTAAAGTTCCTTCTGGTACAGTATCCATATGTGCAATTATCCAAAATGTTTTTTCCCTATTTTTTCCATATTTTATTGCAATAATATTTGGTCTTGATTTTTCTTTTACTCTTTCATCAGGTGCCTCAATTATTTTAATTTCATCAAATAAATCTTTTACAATATTATATAATACTTTTGCCCTTTCCCATTCACCTTCTCCATTATTATCCGGTCCGACAGATTTAACTGGTATAAATTTCTTATATAAATCAATTATATAGTCTTTGTATTCTTCTATATTCATAAATAACAAATATTCAATATATTTATATGAGTGTTATAAATGGAGAAGATGCAAAGAAATTTGTAAAAGAATATGTAAAAGTAAATCCTGCAGGAATTGATATAAAACCTAAAAAAATATATAAAATACCCATTAAAAAAATAAAATATATATTAATTGATAAAGATAAGAGAGGATATTTCTTTGATTATAATTTGGATTATGAAGATTTATTAGAAATTGCAATTAATGAAAATAAAAGGAAAGAATTATTAGAAAACTCATTTAAGAAAATTCCTGATTCATTTATTGAAATAAAGCCAAAAAATAATTATTGGGTATTAAATAGAGGATTATACTATATAGTATTTCCTGAAGTTGAAATTCCAAATGATATGATTGCAATAGCATTACCAAGGTCTACATTTAATAGATTGGGAATATTAAAATTTGAAAGTGCATTATTTGATCCTGGATATAAAGGAGAATTTACACAGACATATTATTTTCCAATTAATGCAAAAATAAATATAGATGAGGCATGGATACAACTAATATTTATTAAATTGGAAAAGGAATCAAAAGAAACATATAAAGGATATTGGTATGGAGAGAAATATTGAAAAATTTAATAACTTATTATATTTTTCTTTATTTTCAATATATTATAATTCTGTTAATCTTATTCTATATTTAATTATTTATTATAATCCATTAATATTATTCAATGAATTATATAATATTATTTTCTTATTAATTACAATTTCCTTATTTTTAATATCAATAATATTATATTTAAATTTCAAAAATAATTCAAGTATAACTATATTGCTATTAATTTATATCTTAGCAAATTTTCTATTATTCTTTAAATATCCTTATATAATATATAATATTCTGCTTTTAATAACCTCTTTTTCATATTTTCTAATTTATTATTTGATTTACAAAGATTTATACAAAATTCTATCATTTTTCAAAATTTTAAAATTATATAAAATATTTAATATATTGAATTTTTTCTATTTTATGATTAATATATCAAAAATTTTCTTAAGAACTTTTATTATAAGCTCTTTTGAATATATAATCTTCCTTTCAATTTATTCAATAATTTTATTTATTATTTTATATAAAAATATTTATATTTTAATAAAAAAGTATTCTACTTACTATGTTTCTTAAATAAATCAAATATTTCTGGTGGTACTACAACTATTTTCTCATTTTGACTATTTCTTAATATATCTAAAAACCTTAATGTTATACCATAATCACTTTCAGATAATATTTCTGAAGCTTTCTTAAAGTTTTCTGCAGCTTGCAATTCACCCTGTGATTCAATTACTTTTGCTTGTGCTAATCCTTGTGCTTTTAATATTTCTGCATCTCTTTGTCTTTCAGCAATTGCTCTTTGAGTTAATGCAGATAATATTTCTTGAGGAACAATTAGGTCTTGTATCTTTATTGCAATAATATCAATTCCCCATTCTCCAATTTCTTTTTGGATTATATCTTTTAGTTCATTTCCAATTTCTTCTTTTTTCTGTAATATATCATTTAAATTATATTTTCCAAATATATCTCTTAAATTTGTCTGTGCATAATTTAATATTGCTCTATTTAAATCTCTTATATTCATTATAACTTTTCCAGGATCTACTATCCTATAAAATACAGTACTTCTTACTGTAATATTTACATTATCTGCAGTTAATAATACCTGTTCTGGTAAATCATAATTTATAATTCTCATATCTACTTTAATCAATTTTTGAAAACCTGGCAAAATATATATTAAACCACCAGAAAGGACTCCAGAATAGTATCCTAATGTAAATATTACTGCCTTTTCATAATTATATATTATTCTTATTCCAGTCAATGTATATATTAATAGTAATACTCCAAATATTATTCCCAATATTCCAAGAAACTTCATTAATAAAAAAGACACTAATAATAGTATAAAAAATATTGCCCATTGTCTCATATTGCTATATTCTTCCATATTAAGAATATTTTAATTTTGCTTAAAAACTTTATTTTAAAATATTCAATTATGAACAAAGATGATAAAAAATTAAAAGAAATAGAAGAGATATATAAATCAATATTACCATTTTTTACAAAAGAGGCAATTGATAGATTATCAAATATAAAGGTTGTATATCCAGAAAAATTTATGCAAGTTGTTCTGATTTTATATCAATATATACAATCTGGAAAAATAAAAAAGATAGATGATGAATTATTAAAAAATATATTGTTAAAGTTATCTGAAAGAAGAGAACCAAAAATAAGATTTATACATTAACTTAATATTTTTTCTAGATGTTCTAATTTATCTGGTAAATATTTATCTGCAACAAACTCTAATGAATTTGCTGCTAATGCATCCTGCTCAACTTTTATTCCATAATCTAACATTTTTCTAAATTGTCTTTGCCAATCTTTGGATTTCTTAAACCAAGGATAATTTGCTATTTCATTTATTCTTTTTATATCCCTCTGATTTAACTTTATTACTGCTCCTTTCTTTCTTAGATCGTATTCATCTATATCATCAATTGTCATTCCTATAAATTTAACATCTGGAGTAGCCAATAGTTCAGAAAATTGTGATAGATTCATAGATCCCCTCTTAATTACAGAATATATATAGAATCCCCAAGGATCTCCATCTGTAAATACATAAACTGGTAAATTTTTCTCCTTTCTTAGTCTATGAATTAATCTTCTAACACCTCTTGGAGGTTGACCTTTACTAGTAACTAATATTGCACGATGTTTTTCTGGAAATCTTTCTTCAATTAACCTATCAAACATTGCCTCTTTTTCAACCACTAAAACAAAATCAGCATTTACATCTCCAATTTCTATATCCTCAATTGTTGATGGAACACTCCAACCACCTCTTCCCAATTTTGAACAATTCCATTCATCACCTCTTTTTCTATCCCTTAAATATATATCCCCATATATCGCACCTCTCCCTTCAGCTTTTATATGAAATTGTTCTCTTATTGCTTTTATTGCTCTTTCTAGATCTTCAATTACTGCATCAGATTCTTCCTGTTCTTCTATTGTATTTACATTTAATATTAGTATTGTATGCTTTAATTGATAATAAACTTCTCTTAAGCTTGCAGTTTTATCATTTTCTACCAACTTTTTTGCTAAAGAAGCAACTAATAATGTTTGCATAAATCTTCTTACATGACCCAAATTAAAGAATTCCCTAGATCCAATTTTTTCTTTTAAAGTAATTATATCCCTTTTTTCATCATATTCAATATTTTTTATATTACCTTTTACAGCAAGCTTTATTGATGGATTTCCAGAATTAAATTCATTATATATTTCTTCAGCTAATTTTTTTATTCTATTTAAAACTTCTTCTCTAGATAATTTTTCTGTATATTGGACCATTTTATTTTATTATAAGTTAATTTAATAAGCTCAACTTATTCTTTTTGGCATCATTTATTACTTCTATTATTGTATCCTCTAATTCTTTTTCACTTAATAGATTGACCTTTACCGCATCTTTTAGCATATTTTTAATTAATGCTACTGCTCTATCTTCTTTTCCTTCTTTTAAATAATTTTTTACTTCTTTAACAGATTTTAATATTTCATATATATCATTTACTAATTCTTTCTTTATCCTTTCTTTTATTATTTTTTCTACATTTTGTTTTTCAATATCTAATATAGAACTTAAAGAATCTATAATTTCTAATCCATATCCATATAAATTTTTATATTTATCACCAATTATTTCTAAAGCTTTCTTTTTCTTAATATATATTGATAATTCTCTCAAAGCATTTTTAATTCCCAATTCAATCTCTCTTATTATTTCATCATATGGTGCAATTGCTTCTTTTGATTCTGAAGTAAATGGTAACCAAACAGATGCAACATGAACTAATATTGCCATTGGATCTTTTGGAAATTCCCCTTCAACCTCAAATCCATAATGTTTCCAACTAATTTCCTTTAATGCATGTGTTATTGCATCTTCTCCAGGTTTATATAATAATGGTACTCTATTTGCAAATCTATAATATTGAAATTCAGTTATTTCTCCACCATATGCAATTCCAACTTCTACTATAAATGGTATGCCTCTATACAATCCTGGTTTTCTTCTTATTGCAGCCATGTATTCTGGCTTAAGTATATTTTCCATACTCTTCAATATTATATCGCTACCAAGAGTTACGATATATTTTGATGGAATTGCTTTTAACCTTGCATTTTGTAATGCGTTATATAACTTTATAATCTGATCGTCATTTAAATTCTTCGGATTTGTATCGGGATCTATTTTTACTTTTTTTAGTATTTCTACTGCAGTATTTTGTCCTACAGATGAAAATGTTTTAGTTAAAAAATTTAATAATGTTTTTTTATCTGTTTCTTTTATTAATCTATCAAAATATCCTAATTCAATTCCATAGGGGTGTGGTTTTACTTCTTTTAGTTCTGGGATCTCATTTATTATTCTTTTATAAATAAATTTCTCTCCATCTGGATTTTTATAAATTATATTTGCATGTGGATTTATCAATGCGGTTAATTTAATATATTCATCAACAGATTGCTTACCTTTTATATATTGGCCTATTATCTTTGCCTTTATAATTGTTCCGCTTTCTTTTTTCATCTCAATTTCTTCTTTTTCTACAATTAATGGAGTATTTGTTTTTACGTCAATCTTTACTTTATATCTTATTCCTTTTTCTTTATTTTTCATTTTTGTAATAATTTCTACAGGTTCTTTTGTTGTAAGTTGTGAATATAAAGTAACTGCTGAGGCTCCTATACCCTGTTTTCCCCTTGTTGATATAAATCTATGAAACTTTGAACCAAATAAAAAACTACCAAATATCTCTGGAACACTTTCATACGGTATACCTGGTCCATTATCTTCTACAGTTACCTCATAAACATCTTCTTCTAATTTATCTATTTCAACCTTTATATCTGGCAGTATTTTATATTCTTCACATGCATCTAATGAATTATCAACATATTCCTTTACTGCAATTAGTAGTGCTTTTCTAGGACTATCAAATCCTAGTAGATGTCTATTTCTTTCAAAAAATTCTGCCACAGATATTCTTTTAAATTTTTTATATAATTCATTTTCTTGAACATTTTGTTTACTTTTTTCTTTCATTTAAAAAATATTTATTTTAATATTTTAAAATGTTATTTGATATATCTTGCGAATTCCCTATCTTTATTCCTTAAATTTTTTATATATTTATCCAAATAATTGAATACTGTACTATGTTTTTCCCCTTTTATTATTCTTTTTATTCCTTCATATGCTGATTGCAACGAAATGCTATCTCCAAGTATGTATATATATTTATCTTTAATAATTATATCAGCATTTGTCCTATTTCTTAATTCTTCCAACACCTTTCCTTCTTCTCCAATAATTCTTCCCTTTACTCTAATTATATGGTTCATTTTCTTTTCAAATACTTGTTTTAAATCAATTTCTAATATATCCCAATCATTATCTAATATATTTAATATTTCTTTAATATCAAAACCAGCCTTTAATCCTTTTACAAACTTATCAAATTTATATAAGAAATAAAAGTCCTCATAATAAATAATTATTTTATTTTTATTTCTATTATATTTTATATTTCTCTCTTTCAATAAATTTTCAAGTTCATTTACTTTTATACCATTTATATCAAACTCATACGTATACATAAACAATATATATTGTAAAAATTTTTATACGGTTATTTGACTCAAAACATCTAAATTCAATTCTCTATTTATTTTATAAAAAGATTGTACCTTCAATCCTTCATGCAATGTAGTTCTTGATACTTTATAAAATATACCAACAGGAATTTTTGCATCTTCTCTTAATGTATAATCATATTCCAAAGCTTTTTTTAATGCTTCATCAAAATTTGTTGGATTATGTCCAATGTCTTCTAATTTATACATATGTGCTTCATAATATTTCCTTGTATCATGCTGAACAGTACATGGCTGGATTATATCTACAAATGCAAATCCCTTATATAATATTGCTTCCTTCATTATATACTTTAGATGATCTACCCATAACGCATATCCCCTAGCAACAAATGAAGCGCCAGATACCAATGCCAATGCAATAGGATTTAATGGTTTTTCAAATACTTTCATACCTAAAGATTTTGAATAGAATCCTTCTTCAGTTGTAAATGTATGTTGAGCCGTTGTTAATGCAAATACCTGATTATTATGAACAAATAACTTCACATCTGCATTTTCTTTACATGAAGAAATAAAATGATCTATTCCCTCATTATATGTATCTCCATCTCCTTGAAATACTAAAACAGTTAATTCTGGATTCCCCATCTTTATTCCAACCCCCAATGGTAGTGCTCTACCATGTAATCCACTAAATGAACTTAAATTTAGATAATTATGTATCTTTGCTGCGCATCCAATTCCTGATGCAAATACAATCTTCCTTCTATCAATTTTTCCTTCAGATTCCAATTCTTTTAAAGTAGAAATTATTGCTGTATATATACCAAAGTTCGTACATCCAGGACACCAGGTAATTTGATAACCAGTTCTTAGATCTTCCATGATATAGATAATATATACCTAAAAATAAAAGATTAAAGATTAACTAAAAAGTGGAAATTATTTCGTAATTCTTATAATTAATCCATTAGAATATTTAACTCTATCCCAAATTAAATACTTATATCTTAATTCTGCTCTTGGTAATTCTATATTTTTATATTCCTTTATATCTTTTGCTTCTAATGTATAAGAAATAACTATTTCTTCATTTCTTCTTATATTGTCAAATTTCCAGTTCAAGCTGTAGTTACTATCTACTTTATAAACTGAGGATGGTTCTACAATTTTATATTCTTTTACTTTTAATGGTGCGTTTACTCTATCTATTAATTTAACTTGATTTAATGGAAATATACTTTTATTTTTTATATTTATTGTTATATCTACAGTTTCTTTATCTAGATCAATCTTCAATATTTCTTTTGATATCTCTAAATTATCTCTTAATAGTACATAGAATACTACAAATAATATTATTAATATTGAAGCTATAATTTCGGCTAATAATAGATAATTAAAGTTTTCATATATTGTATAAGATTGTCCTGGTAATAAAAATACATTATATATAGCATATTTAGATCCATTTATATTACCAGTATAATATTGATTTGGATAAAAGGTAGAAAATATTCCATAATAACTTTGCAAATAGTATGTATAATTAATTGGATAATTATATAGGTTTGTTATATTTATTATATATTCTAATCCATTTTTATTTATTTCTATTACTGGGGTTGTATTTAATTGAAAAACCGTGAAATTTAGATAATATATATTATTATTTGAATATATTACTAATTGGTGATCTCCTACAGAAACATTATTCAATATAAATATTGGAATTTGATATATATTTACTCCAGGACTCAATGTCTCATTATAAAAAGCCGAAAAATTGATATCAGAAGATATATTAATTGATAAATTTTGACTGTAATTATTTGGGTTGTTTATTATTCCTATTAGATATATAAAGCTATTTTGAGTTACTGTTGAGCTAGATAATTCAAAGTTTACTGATAATGGTAAAATTGTGGTTGAATTTGTCATAGTTGGTTGATTATAATACAATAATGGAGTAAATTGAATTATATCTGAATAATATTCTGAGGTAATATTTATATTATGCAAATATACAACTATTTCAGGTATTTGATTAATAAAACCTAGAGGTCTCATATATATTTTTATGTTCTCTAATTGATTAGGATATAAGTATCCAGAAATCATTGTATTATTTTTTCCTATAGTAAAGAACCATTGAGAGGATAGTGGAGAAATATCATAATAATATGTATAATTTGTTGGATTATATATATCTATTTCATATACTGCATAACTATTTGGATTAGATATATTAATCTGATTATTTATTACCACTGGATATCCAACTATTGGCTGCTGCGAATATATTTCTAACATAGCTGGTATCATTAACATACCCAACAAAAGCTTTCTCCAATCCATGTATATTATGTTCTAATTCAAATATATAAATTATTATATTTTAACCATATACCAAACCTATTAGACCAACTATTATTGCTATACTACCGAGTATATAGTCGATATAATATATTTTTTTACTTTTTGCTAATTTCATTAAAATACCAATGGTTAGATAACCAACTATGAATGAAACAATTATTGCAGTTAGAATTCCATAATATCCTATACTAGATGTCACATACATGATATTAGATTTAGAAGCTAATATGGTTAGAAAGAATGCTCCAAGGGCTGCTGGTATATATAGAATATATGAAAGAGAAAAAGCAAATTTTGGATCATATTCCATTAATAACATAGTTGATACTGTAATTCCAGATCTACTAACACCAGGTAGAGCAGCAAGCCCCTGTGCAATTCCAATAATAATTATATCTCTTAAATTAAGATCCTTTTTATCCTTTATTTTTATCTTATTCCTTGTATAGTATATATAGATTCCATCTAAAATAAGTATTGATCCCAAAATTATTATTGGTATGGATATATTATATGCATTTTCCAATAATTTATCAGAAATAATATATAAAGGAGCGCCAACTAACCCCGTAAAAATTATTGCAATGATTATATAGTATAACATTTTTTTATCCCTTAATATTTGGTATATATCCTTCCTAAAGTATAATAAAGCAGACAATACCGTTCCAATCTCCATAAATAATCCAAATGTATATCCGATCGACGCACTAATATTTAGTAAATAGTTTGAAGCTATTAGAATTTGTGTTTTACTACTTATTGGCAACCATTCACTAATACCTTGGATTATTCCCAATATTATTGGATATAAATCCATTCTTCATACTTTATTAAAATATCTTTAAAAATTTTATTAAAAAAACTAATTTATGATTAAAAATTATATATTATCATTAATTTTGTATATAGAATCTTCTATAGCTTTATACTTTTCCTATATATACTCCCTAGATTTAATAAATAATTTATTATCCTCAACAATAAATTATGGTCTTTTATTTATCTTATCGATTAGTTTGATATCTTTTTTAATAACATTCTATTTAGGAACATATTTATCAAGAGAAGTAGAAAATAAGGCCTTCTATTTAATTGTTGGAATTATATATTATGTTATTGGTCTTTTATTGTTTAATAATTTTATAAACATATATATAACATTTTTATTATTCTTTGTATTTAAAATAATAAAAATTGAATATTCTTTTTTTACAATGTTAATCTATTTTTTATCTATTTTATTCATTGTTCTTAACAGTTCAATATTCATTAATATAGTAAATCAATTTGTGCATAATAAGTTAGAAAATCTTTATGTTTCAAACATAAATGATTTATATCAAATGTACGAATATCAATTGTTGAATACATATATTGGTGGTTATGAAACAGCAATAAATATTTTAGAAAATAATGGTGATACAAATGGAGCATATATATTATATAACAATTTAACATATGTAAATCAAACATTCTTAAATAGCTTAAATTCAACAATAAATGAATATCTAAATCAATATAATCAAACTATTAATTATAAATTAGAAAATATTATAGATAATTTTTCATTTGAAATAAATATATCAATCGCCATCTTCTTCATTACCTTATTTTGGATATTTTTGGGAATAAATAAAAAAGTGGAAGGTTTATAAACATTTCTACAATATAAAATATTCTTATGAAATTTTGTCCAAAATGTGGAAGCTTGATGAAGAAAGAAAATAACTATTTGGTATGTCCAAATTGTGGATATAAAGAGAAAGTAAAAGATGCAAATTCTTTATTACTTACAGAAAATATAAATAAGTCTTCAGAAATTACAATTATGGAAAAAGATTATAAATTGTATCCAATTGATAATGAGATTGTATGTCCCGAATGCGGAAATAAGGGGGCATATTTCTGGTCTATTCAAACAAGAGCTGGAGATGAAGGTGAAACAAAATTTTATAGATGTGTGAAGTGTGGATATACATGGAGAGTATATGATTGAAAAAATAAAGAAACTAATAGTAAGAATATTTTTTGGAGATGATTATTTAAGCGATATATTATTTCTAATATTTATATTTATTGTATATTTTATTATTCAAATTGTATACCCTCCTTTATTTTCAGTAATAGTATCACCAAGCATGGAACATTATTATTTTAATTTCCAAAAATATGAGCAATATAACATTACACAACAAGAATTTTCTCAATTTCCATATCCAAATGGACTGTATGTTGGAGATATAATAATAATTTTACCAATTAATACGCAATATTTAAAAATTGGTGATGTAATTTTATATAAAGGATTATCAATATATGAAAATGAGGACATTTTTCATAGAATAGTTGGTTATAATAATAGTAACTTTATAATTATGGGTGATAATAATCCCGGACCAATAATATTTGAAGGAGAAAATAATATGGATCCAAATAGAATTATTGGGATAGGAATATTAAGAATACCTTTACTTGGATATATTAAGCTTTTGATTTAATTTTCTATATATTTCTTTTATCTCATAATAAGAATCTTTTTTTGATAAATTTCTAGTTAATATTCCAAATTTTGCATTATATCCAAAATCCCACTCATAATTATCCATCAAAGACCAAATAAAGTATCCTTTTATATTATATTTTTTTCTATTTTTTACAAAATAATTTAAATATCTTTTAATAGTTCTAACCCTCAGAAATTCATCTTCAGTATTTAGTCCATTCTCTGTTATAAATATTGGCTTATCCAAATTCTTTAGAATATCATCTAATATAGATACACTAAAGGATGGCTTTCTTTCATATATATCCTTTATATCTTTATATAAACCATAATAGTTTATTCCATAGAAATCTATTTCCTTTGGAAATATTAAATTAATATTTGAACTTATTATATCCTTTAATAAAAAGTTAAATGGTAATTTTAATAATGATAAATTTTCTGTATATATCAAATAAACATTAAATTCTTTAGTTATTTTATATAATTCTTTATTTGCATAAAATATATTATCTAGTATTACTATTGTATTCTTTAAATCTTCTATTGAATTTACTTTCTTAAATGGGGGCCATTTACCAAAGATATAAGAGGATAATATATATATCCATGGTTCATTAAATGATATAAAATACTTAACTCCCAATTTCGAAAATGTATCAATTATAAAATATGAATAATCAACAAAATATTCTATATTTTCTTTATTCTCCCATCCACCCAAATTATAAAACCATAAGGGATTAACATAATGCCACAGGGTTATAAATGGTTCTATATTATTTTTTATTAATTTATCAGTAAATTCTACATACCTTTTCATACTATAATAATCTATCTTATTTTTAGTAGGATATATTCTAGCCCAATCTATTGAAAATCTAAAAGCATTTGCATTTAGATCAATTAATATTGGAATTATATCTAGATATTTTTCCCATAAATTACAGGCATTATCTATTTCTGGTAACTTTCCCTTTTTAATAAAATAATACCAATCTTGATTATTATAATTTCCCTCTGTTTGAAATGATGCTATTGAAAATCCTAAATAGAAATTATCCATATATTTTTAATAATCTACTTATACCATTATAAATTACTCTTTCATTATATCCACCTTCTAGTATATATATAACCTTATTGAATTTTTTTAAATAATTAAAAATGTATTCATATGATTTTAATGTAATATTAAATACTGATAAAGGGTCTTTTTTATGCATATCAAATCCTAGAGATACTAATATAATTTCTGGACTTATTTCCTCAATTATAGGAAATACTTCTTTTTTTAATAAATCAATATAATAATTATCATCTATATTAAAATCTAATGGAAAATTAAAATAATTATTTTCAGATTCTAAACCAGTATTTGGATATATGTTTTTTGCATGAGTAGATATATAATAAATATTTTTCTTATTCTCAATTATATCCTGAGTTCCATTTCCATGATGAAGATCTATATCAAAGATTAATACATTTTTATACCTTTTTCTTGCATACATTCCAGCAATTGCAATATTATCAAATATACAAAAGCCAAGAGACTTATTATTATTTAATGGATTTCTTGGAACATGATGACCTGGTGGTCTTGTAGGTATAAAGATATATTTATCATTTATTTCTATACTTTTTAGTACACCTTCAACAGATTTAAGGACGGAATAGAATGATAGAGGAGATATATATGTATCAGAATCTAAATAAATAATTCTATTATTTTTATATGAATCTTTCCAAATTCTTTTTATCATCCTAATGTATTTCCAACTATGTGCATAATTTATGTATCTGTATATATCTTTCCTTATTCTTCCTATTTTCTTATAATCATTTTTTATCAGTTTTTTTATTACTAATAATCTTCTATTATTTTCTATATGGTTTGGATCGTTATGATATAATAAATATTTTGAATATAATATTAACATAACATTATAATAATTTCTTATAATAAAAATATTTATGTATAATTGCATATTGATTGGTATTGATGAGATATGGACAAAATCTGAAAAAATAAAGAAAAAGATGATAAATATATTAATAGACGATATCAAAAATAGAATAAATTTTGATAAAATAGAAAATAAAAGAGGTAGAATAATAATATGGGATTATAAAGATGATTGGATAAATATATTAAGAAATATTCCAGGAATAAAAAATATATGTCCAGCTATTTATTTTGAGACATCTATAGAAAATATAAAAAAATATTCCTCAGAATTTTTGAGCAATTTTGTTGGAAATATTAATAGATTTAAAATATCTACAAAAAGAATTGATAAAAACTTTCCTTATAAATCTATAGAAGTTAATAAAATTATTGGAGAAGAAATTTTAAATAAATATAAATTAAAAGTTGATGTAAAAGATCCTGAAAAAATATTATATATTGAAATTCATCAAGATTATACATTTATTTATGATAGAATAATTAAGGGACCCGGCGGATTACCAGAAGGATCTGAAGGCAGAGGAATTTTATTGTTTTCTGGTGGATCAGATTCATCGATATCTTCATATATAATTTCAAAAAGAGGATTAAAAATTGATTTTTTATTTATTAATATTGCCGGAGATATTTATTTACATTATATATACAATGTTTATAATAAATTGAAAGAATATTTTCCAAATTCAAAATTATATGTATATGATTTAGATATAGGATATTTATTTAATGTAAAAGAAGGATATAAACAAATATTATTTAAAGTAATAATATATAAAATTGCAGAAAAATTTGCAAAGAAAAACAATTATGATTGTATAGTTACTGGAGAATCTTTGGGACAGGTTTCTTCACAATCAATTGGTTCATTAAAAATATTAGATAGTCTTGTAGATATTTTAGTATTAAGACCATTAATTGGATTTAACAAAAGTGAAATATTAGATATATCAAAGAAAATTGGTATATATGATATAAGAACACCATATATATGTAAAATTGAAAATCATCCATTAACAAAACCAAAAATAGATATAGTAATTTCTGAACTAAATAAATTAAATATAGATTTTGATAAAGAGGTTGAAAAGATTAGAGAAGTTAATAATATAAATATTGAAGAATTCAATTTGAAAATTCCAGATAAAAAAGATCTAATAATTGTGAGATTTGAAGAATTTTCTAAATATAATTTTGAAAAGGGTAATAAATATTTATTAATATGCGAAAAAGGAATACTATCTAGATACTTTGCTAAGAGATTAAGAGATAGAGGAATAGAAGCATATTATATGGACGAAAAAACTGCAAAAATATTGGGATATATATAACGCT
>Ga0080003_1001186_pt1 | contig 14351 bp, 19 predicted proteins | sample JossMetagenome_FD_69206 | JGI IMG/M metagenome (GOLD analysis project Ga0080003, IMG submission 69206) | Hot spring microbial communities from Joseph's Coat, Yellowstone National Park, USA - JC2_E (SPADES assembly) (version 2) | ecosystem: Environmental > Aquatic > Thermal springs > Hot (42-90C)... | reverse complement strand
CGATCTATTTGGGGTACCCCCCCCAAAAACCCCCAAACCCACCCACCAACCCAAACCCCAAAATATACCCCAAAACAAAACAAAACAAACTACTCCTAACAGCTTTTCCCTTCCCCCGAAAAGTTTATATGGCGGGAAAAGGTTTTCTTAATCATGGTTTGGAAAGCCATCTTCACCTTAGCCCTAATTAGGTTATTCCTATTCACGGTAGGTATATACGCGGTTCTAGAAGGAGTAGAGCTATTATTACATCACGGTAATCTATGGTTAATAGCGTTTCTATGGTCTTTAGGCGTTATACTAATATTCCTGAGGATTGATATTAATGTTGAGAATTAGTTTCGGTGAGCTGTCTTATGTTTATAAGACCATGCTTTTGATAGGGGTGGTCAAATGGTAAAGGTTAAGGTAAAGGAAGTCCCCAAGTCAAAGGTAAATCCAGATGAACTAAACTTCATAGATGAGTATCATGCACTGGAAATAAGGGATGGGATGATGAGGGTATACTGTTTTGAAAAGGGAGACAAAGTAAGGATAACTACTTTAATGGGGTATAAGAAATGAAGGATGAGGTCTATATTCCAGTCTCTGGTAGAAAGTTTAAGGTAACCAAATTCGGCGTAAGGTTCTCCACTGTATATATCAAGGTGGAGGTGGAGGATTATGGAGAAGAGTGACATATTAAAGCAATTGGTTAATAGCCTAGACTTCATATATCTAAATCCATATATCATAAACAAACACCACATCCAGGCAATATTTCTAGGGAACTATAGTGCTACCTTCTTCATGAACGGTTTCCGAATAGTCTGCGATTACGGCAATAACGAATGTGACGTAATCATGAATGATAAGAAGTAACGTTTTTTTAGGTTGTTTTCCAGGGCTAAGAAAACTTTATAAGCTAGTTTTCCTATTTTTTATTACCATGAGTTCAGAAGAGTTTAGTCCAAAGCCAACCGATTTAGATATCATAATAGAGAAGAGGAAAAAGGAACTTAAAGATTTGTATAAAGATTTTGCACCTTATGATGTGTTCGTAGAGAAGTTGTTTAAGGTTTTTGATGTCTCAACTAAAAAGACTGATAAATCAACATATGCGTTAATAGATATAGATAGCTTTTATTTGGTTTTCGTTAATCTAAATGATAAGGAGATATATCATATGAGGACTTCATACCTAAGAAAGTTCAAAGTTAGGGACCCAATGCCAGAAGAGGTTATAATAATTAGGGATGCTGTGGAAAGGCATTACAAGGAAATAGGATTAATGTGAATTTCTGGTTTCTGGAAAAGGAAAAATTTTTATACCTCTTTTTCTACTTTATAATTAGGTGGTACAGGTGGTAGAACTCAAAAAGTTCGCCTCCAAATGGATAAGTAGGTCAAATATAAATGAGTTTAAAGGTAAAATAGCTATAGTTCAAGATGTAAGACCAGAAAACGGTATGTATGGAGAGAGCCTAGTGGCTCAAATAAAGATAGTTGATGGTGACTACCCAATACTAAGAATGAGGCTAAACTCCTTAACTATAAGAAGGTTAACGGAACAAGGTATTAAGGACTCTGATGAATTAATAGGTAAGAAAGTAAGGATTACCGAGGCTGAGTTTAGAGGGATGATAGTGCCTTCTATTGAATTAGTGGAAGATGGAGAAGGGATAGGGCATGAAGTTAGAGAAAGCCCTAGAACTATTAAAGCAAAATAAACCAGTGGCTGTTATGCTGAATGATAAGATTGTGGTATTAAATAGCATAGAAGACTTTCAGTTAAATGGTAAAGTGGTTACATTAAAAGGGAGGTACAGAATATATATAAGCCGTTTGGCTGGGAAAAGGTTCTTTGAAGTAGTCTAACTTTTTTTAGTCTCTATTTCTAATTTATTTTATGAATAAGGGTTATATAGCTTTAGGTATATTAGGCGTTAGTCTGGTAGGGCTTACTGTGGCTAAATATCGCTATCCTTCTATTTCTACTTTTGACCCTGTGGCTTATCTGAGGAAATTAATTACGGTAGTCAAGACTCAAGTGGTTACATCTACGCAGGCTGTCCCATATTATGTTTACATAGGTGAAGTAACTACAGTAACCGAAACCGTGACTAAGACTAACTACGTTTACATTCCTTACGTAGGCTATGTCTATATTCCTTATTATATATATTTATATGAATATAGCACATCAGCCAGTGCTTTGCCTCCTAATTTCACTATTACGTTTGATTTTGGTGCTTCAACTTCCAGTAGTACACAGATAATGGTACAGGTTAACTTTCCTCAGAGTATGTCTCCAGAGGACCTATTGGGTTATACCTTTTATTACGCGGGTTCTCCAATTTATGCCTATTGGGAGAGCTGTAACTCTCTTATGACCGAATGTATACTATGGCTTAATTTCCCTAGTGGAGTACCCTCTGGGACAGTTAATGTAGTGGCTGAATTTACTGGGTATCCTAGTTCAACTACTGGAGTTAGTCCTTTATTTGGTACTTGTGCTTATGATAACGGGGCTAACGTATTTCCAGTATACTATAACTTCTGTAACGGTCTTCCTTCTGGGTGGAGTGCCGAGGCACCTTACGTTATTTATGATAGCGTTTTAGCTGTAGTAGGGGCTTCTAATGGAGGGTGGAATGGAATAGGTAATAGTAGTGCTATAACTATGCCTAATCCAGGTATTGTAGATTTAATAGGGAATATGTATAATACTGGCAATAGCGGGGCTAGTTTATACTTTGGTGTAGGAACTGAAAACTATACTAATTGCGGTTCACCTGGTGGAGATGATTACGGTTACTGGTTAGGAGAAGGTAACGGTTCAGCACCATTAACGCTTTACTTTGGTAATACAACATTTAACCAGACCAGTACAGGTGTAAACGATACCCCTGTTATTAAGGTTTACAGTATCCTTTATAACGGGTCTACCGCTATAATCTATGTTAATTATCAGCAGATATATAGTACTTCTACAGCCTCTTCATATGCACCTTCATATTTCCAGTTATGTGCTAGTAACTGTACAGGTTGTTCTCCACCTTATGTGGCTATCCTTTATGCTTATGTAATTAGAATTAGGAATATTCCGCCTTCCTATACTTACTCCATAAGCTTTTCCTAAAATGGGAAAATTTTTAAACTAGTTGTCCTAGTTTAAATAGGGGGAGGGTTTGGTAAATCAACGCACGAAACAACTGGCTCTCCTTTATAAGCTAATTGAAACTGAGCCTAATTTATCTTCTGCTCAAATAGCCCGAATGACCAGGTTACCTTTACCAGAGGTAGTTAGGTACAGGAATAATCCTAATCTTCTAGTTAATACAATAATTGAGTCCTTTGTTGAGAGTTTAAGACCAGAGGATATAATGCAATTAAGGAATATTGACATTTATGATGTCAATCAGATGACTAAGTTTACTGGAGATAGAGACTTAGCTGAGTTTCTCGTAAATCACCCAGGGTGGATTGAATACTTACCCCAAATTCCGCCAGAAGAAGAGGAGTGGTGGGAGAGAAAAGTAAAACCTATGGAGTTACCTACTCAGTTTTGTGGAAATGATTACACCAGACCTTTGCAAAACTGTTACTCTATTGATTTGATTCTCCAAATTTATAGTTACATAAAGAATGGGGGGAATGTAAGAGGAGTTATTAGGGTTTTAAGGAATATAAATGATTCCTACGCCATATATAATTGGGTTACTAAATATGACTTTGACTATAGATACATCTTTTATCTACAAAATATATTTGTAGGAAAGGAGGAGAGTGAAGAAGTAAATAAAGAGGTCTACGTTAACCTGTTTCCAGTAGATTTCAGTGCTAAGTTATCTCAATACGCTGAGTATTTACTGTTTGAGTTTTTCCGCGGATGGACCCCTTATATTGATTTTATGGGTCTAGAAGAAGTACCAGAATTTGTTTACACTAAATTAGGGGTGCTGGAGTATGTACAGCCAGTTGAAATTTAGGCTTAATCCAATATATATAGATATTGACTATATGTTTGATGTCTATAGTTTCCCTTTGCCGTTTAATGCCTACAGGGTTTCCTCTAAGGGTATCCACTTAAAGTTAGATATATGTGAACCGATTAATTTATATGAGCATTTCATGATACGTTTACTTTATAGTGATGACTTCAATAGGATAAAGAATGACCTAAGGAGACTTTCCAAAGGTTTGCCAGAGTTTAATAGGATATTCAAAGCAAAGCTCAAAGGAGGTAGATGGGTAAAATACGGGGAATGGATGAATGTAAGAAAAAGTTGTATAAAAAAGGAGGAAATACTTAACGATTCTTATGAGTTTTCTGCTGAAGTAAAATACCACCTGCTACCATTAGTGCTAGAAATCCTAGGGCAATTAAATAGTTTGGAGTTGTTTGACTAACCACTTTACTGGTATCAACTATCTCATTCCCATAGAATGTCTGGTATGCTAAAGCACCAGGCACATAGGTTATGCTTTGCTGTTCCTCTACACTAAATGTTCCTTCATACAGTACCGTTAATGTACTTGATACCAGATAGCCGTTTTGTTGAGATACTCCCTGTGGTACAACAGTGACATTATTTACCTTAAGTATATATCCGAATAGGTTATTAGGAGATGGGGTTACGCTATTAAATTGGGTGACTGGAATTATGTTACATTCACTAGGCTCATTATCTGGATACCAGACATCAGTACTCCACCTCTTCTTATTACTTGTCTTTACGTAAGTGTTAGGTGCAATTGGTACTATAGTGTTGTTATTAGGATTGAATAGCCACCCGCCTAACTTAGTGGTTCCAGGTAGAGTTAATTCGTAATCCATGAATTGAAGGTATACATCATTATATGTAACGCCGTTTATGGTGACACTTGAGGCATATATCCAATTGGGATAGAAGAAGTTGAAGTTCTTATTAGGTAGTTTTAGCTTTTGCTGACTCAATAGGGCGTTTACAGCCTGTAACGTTACTTGATTAGCATACATTAACGTAGGATTACAATTGGGGAAGGCTATACTTAGATTACCTAAGCCTAAGTACTGTATAGCCTGTGTAGGTGTGGTTATGCCGTTTGTCTGTAATAGATTGTATAATTGCTCAGCGAAATTAATAACATTACCAAAGTAGGAGTTTAGGAACTGAAGATAGCTATATACTCCATTAGCCCACTGGAAAGCGTATGTAGGATTGAAACTGGCACTTACTTCTATAGTACTACCTGTGTTGTTTTGTACAGGTATCAATACGAAAGTAGGATATTGAGTATACCCGTTTGGTGCGTCTAAACTTATTCCGATTTGTACGTTATCTATGGAATAGCTTATATAGCCTGTTATAGCGTAAGTGTCTAATAATTGAGCTAATAGTACTCCTGTTAAGGGGTCTACAAAGTACTTATAGTTTAGATAACCTACTACTGAGGCACCTAAACCAGGGAATGGGTTTAGGTTCCCAGTTACCACACTGTAGTAGTTTAGTGAACCTTGTGGCTGAGACCATAGATATACGTAAGTGTATCCTCCACTACTCGTAACATAAAGACCATAAGGTACATAGAATGTATAGCCGTAAAGGTCTACCATTCCTACTACGAGACCTGCATCAGTTACATTAAAGTTACTTAGGCTTATCGTATAACCATTAGCAGTCTGGAAAGTCCCCGCATTTTGGATTATGCTTATTGCACTCTTTATAGTGTTGTATATTCCAAATACGCTATTCTGCAGACTTTGGATAAATTTGATATAAGATTTGTAGAGACCACTTATAAATAGGTTTATGTATTTCTGCACGTAGTTACTTACAGCATAGAAGGGCTGGTTTATTGATGTGGCTACTATCCACTCTATATCATATTGTATACCTTTCCCTATTACTTGGCTGTTGTTATAGATGTAGTTTATGAAGTTAGTTAAATCGGTCATCAAGTCAACTACATCATTAAACTCAGCAGTTAGGGCTGAAATTAAAGCAGTTATAGTTAATGCCGTTTGAGCCGTTACGCTGTTCTTGTTTGCCAAAACAAACATAGCACAGCCGAATGCTGTGGCACCTAATATTATTCCTAAAGCCACTGAGGCTGGTGGTACACCTACCGCTACTATACCCAAACCTACTAACATAGTTGATATTCCGAAACCTGTGATAGCACCTGTTACACATTCACCAAATACATTACTTATACTGCTCAGTCTGAGTCACCTCCTGTGTTTGTTTCTTATGTTTCTTGTAATACTCTATGGCACCTCCTCCTATGATTATACCCGCTATTATTCCTAGTTCTAGTAGGTTAATGTTCTTTATCGTTACAGCACCTGGTAATATACTACTGGTATCTATGACTATTCCGTTATTGGTACTTATGGTGGATACTATGGGTATGTAGAATACATCACTTGAGGCTATATTATTAGGAGTGTTTATTTGTAACTGACCCTCGTATTGTATGGTGTTGTTTTGCCCTAATACGTAACCAGGGTAAGTATTGCCGAATCTGCTTACCTTGACTGGATTGTTGATGTTTAATACGTAACCTATCATATTGGGATAACCAGGACTTAGGTAGGCAAATAGGGTTACTGGTGCATTATTAACGGTCTCGAAATCTGGAGTCCATATATCAGATGAGTATAGTGTTTTGGTAGGGGTCCTAATTTTAGTTCCAGGTTCAAGTATTGCAAACCCGTTATTAGCATACATTATACCTCCAGGCACTGGGGTGTCTCCATTAATCACTAGGTATGGCGTTTGTAGTTGTAACAATACGTTAGTATACATTTGCCCGTTTACGTAAAGTATATCAAAACTCTGGAAAGCAGGCGTTACTACAATAGGGAATGTCACATTACCATTTAACCACTGTTGGATAGCAAAACTTAACGCATCTAAGCTTTGCCTGCTTATCAACCATGGGTAGTCATCTGGCACGGCTAACGTTATTTGTACTGGTTGTAGACTTTGGTTTACGCTTTTACTTATGTAATCTACCAAATAGTTGGTATAGTAAGGTAAGTTGAGGACTGATATCAAATCATCAGCCCAGTTATAAGTTTGGTCTAATAGAGGTCCATAGTAACTTACCGCTATGCCTCCAGGGTATAATATTACATTATTTTGAGTTATTACATCACTTGAAGTGTTAACATATGCGTTAGTATCAGTTTGCAAAGCATAGGATAGCTCTGATGGTATCAGCCAGAAGAAGTAAGGTATAAGCGTTTGCCCGTTAAACGTTATTGGAGTAGTACTTATAGCCTGTACATTCTCAGCGTAGATGTTAGCTAAACTTGCATAGTTATCGGTTATCTTAGCACCAGAACCTATCAATTGGTAAGGAGTCCCAGGGTTTTGTATGTAACCATTAAAGTTAATTGGGAACTGAGGGAAAGGTACTATTGGAGTCTTGTTAGTATTGAAGTAGTAGTCTAAGTTGTTGACATATTGTAAAGTACTCCCGTTATTTCCGTATGGACTTCCTAATATCAATAGGTTTAGTACATCATTAGTTGAGTGTATGAAGAACACTTCATTATATTGAGGAAATGTATTACCTACAGCATACTCAATAGGTAAAGGTAATGGTAGACTTACATTAACTAAAGCGGTACTTATGGTAAATGTGGCACCGAATTGTCCTTGTCCTGTTGATGTGTTAGCAGTTCCAGTATAGCTTAAGTTAGGGAATGTCTGGTAGGTTAGAGTAACTATAGGATTAAATAAGTTGATTAACATACCAGAAATTATCAAACTAAATATAGTGTTTTGACCTGTGGCTTGACCTACATTATAGATTGGGTAGTAGTTTCCGAATCCTACTCCTACTATAATGTTTTGCCCGTTATAATTAGCCACTAGGAATAAGGGATAAACTGGATATTGCCCGCTAGGTATGGTATAAGGTAAGGTAAATGGTCCCGCAGAGAGGTAATTACTAAATGCGGTAGACCATACGTTTGGAGGAGTGTTCTTAAACAAATCTACAACAAGGTTAACTACATAGTTGTTCCATGCTGATATTCCTATCATTATATTGCTCAACACTTTATTTATCAAATTCTGTACTATGGTTTGGTTTACATTAACCCCGTTAAGTGATAACATCTTTAAGTCATAAACAACACTGTAGAATAGCACATTACTGGATAGGAGTCTCTTCATTATTCTAAACGCGTTTTTAATGCTGTCATAAAAGGTCTTCATGTTTTGAAGGAATCCGTTAGTATCTGTGGCACTTATAAAGTTAGGCTGGTTTTGGGATAGGTACTGGTTTATACTGCACCCTATAACCCCGCTAATGAAACTTGATAAAGCGGTAAATTGACTATTTCCCGCTATACTCTTCAGTGGAATGACAGCGTTATTATAAGTTAGGCACTCCTTTAAACCCATGATTAAAAGTTAGAATCCCAAAATAAAAATTATACCTTGTAAAGTTATAAATTGATTATTATTTTTTCTGGTCTCTTCCCTTCCAGTCTTGTCTCAACTTCATCAATCGGCACTAACAGCTTAAAACAGAAGACATCATCTGATTTAAACCTTTGTATAAGCCCCATTTCCTCCATTTTATTCACGTAGTATCTTATCAGTTGTGAAGGGATACCAGTAAGTTCATTTATGTCCCTTATGGGTCTGCACTCATCTGCTATAGTTTGGGCTATGGATAAGTAAATTTCTTTTTTCATATGCTAAGAAAAGTGAAAAAAGTTTAAAAACTTTACTGTCTATAAGAAGATATGGCAATAGACCCTACAGTTTTGGCTAGGTACATACTAACTGAGATGAAGAACAGAGGGATAAGCAAAATAGAGGTTATAGGGCATAGAAAAAGTAAATACGTGCAGTTAAATATTTACTGCGATAATGAGGAAAGCTATAAGTTTATTCTGGAGAGGCTAAGCATGTTACAGGATATTGAAAAGGGATTAGAAACAGTTTTAAACGAAAATAAGGATAAGATAGCAGAGGCTGTGCAGAAAGCTAGTCGTCAATCTCAGTAACCTTAGTATGTCTCATCTTAACAGCTAAGTCAATAAGGTTTTTTAGTTCTTTGATTTCTCTTTCCGCCTCTTGACCATCAGAGAGGAAACTGCTTAACGCATCAAGAATCATAGCCCTAAGAATCTTTCTCCTAAGCCTTTTACTGGAGGAGACTATGAATACAAAGAGGTAAAAAACAAATGTTGAGGCTTCAGATAAAAAAGCCAAAATATCATACATCACACAACACCTAATAGGAATAGTAGAAGAAGTATAGGAACATGGAAACCTATAGTAGGTTGGTTTGACTTAATCACCTTTGGTTTATCAATCTCAATAAAGAAACCATCTACTGCTATCATACCGTTACCGTTTATCTCTGTGCGTTTAGGTAAGAATATAGGGTTCTGTATCATTCCCGCTATCATCCCGCCTCACCATCAACACTCCATATAACTTTCTTAACTTTTTCCCTTTGGTACCCTACTACATGGTCTTCTTTTAAGCATAAGAATAAATTGGTAAGTGTATCAAATAACATAGCCTGGCACTCTACATCACCTTCATCAGTAACCAAAATCACTTTTAGGCTTTGCTGAATCAGTGTCAGTAATTTGCTTTGTCTAGGGTTTAACTGCATTTGGTTAGGAGGGTTTTGCTTCATCCTATCCCCCATTCATCTAGTATATATTTTATGGTTTTATACTTTTTCCCTTTGGTGAAATTTTCAACCACATAGTCCCTTAGGTCTTTGTCTACCTTTTTCTCGAAACTATTGATATAATCTATAAAATCATCTAGATTATCTGGTCTAAATGTAGGATTTAATACCCCGCCCATTCTTACCTCTTTAGGTAGGACAAACTTATACAACTTGTCTCTTTCTGGGTACCACTCGTTTAATGGTGGTACATCAAAACTTATAACTTGGCTACCAATAGATGAGGCTTCAAGAGGCGGTAAACCAAATCCCTCATCCCCGCTAACCCATAGTAGAGGTTTACCATACATCATACTTTTTATCATACCTTCACTCATGTTACCAAACCCTGTTATGCATTTAGATTTTTCAGTATTTAATCCGTTGCAATTATTGGTAACAACAAGTACCTTTTTCTTAAGCTTAGGGTGGCTAACTATCTTTCTGAGCAAATCGGGGTTTTTCCTGGCTAACTCAAAATAAATAGTAAAAACATCATATTCGCTAAAACTATCGTTATATTGGGCATCATAGAATGAATCAGCCACCTCATGATGTACAACATAACAATTATAACATCTACCTAGGAATCTACTCCAGTATGAGGCAAAAATTATAGGCTTTTCCTCTGCCATAGCGTTTAGTTGATATACCTCATTAAAATCTAAAACCCATTCTACTACTCCATATATAACTTTATAATTTTGCCAAACCCTAGGACTCCATGGTCCCATATACCCTAGTTCCTTTATTGGTATCTTTTTGTTTAGGTCCTTAGTAACCTTTTGTGTACTTACGGCACCGAAACCAATCCACATTACTTTACCACCTTCAACTCTCCCAATTTCTTAAGTTCCTCTACCTGTTCCTTTGTGAGAAGATTAACCAGACCGAAAGCGGATAAAGTAGTTTCATTTATGTACTTGAGGTGATTCATATGAGAAAATTAGATTAAAAATAAAAAAGTTTTACCTTAGGCTACTAGGAACAAGGCAAACGGTAAAGCTAAGGCTAAACCGCTTAAACCAGGGTGAGTCTTCACAGCCTGTAACAAGGCTAATGTTACGCTGGCACTTAATCCTTTAGAGTGTATTACGTAAACCTTCTTAGTATTAACAGGGTACTGTACTTGACTTCCAGAACTATTATATAAGGTATAGTTGAATTGCCCATCATTAATGAAGACTACATTATTAGCTTTCTTAGTGGCTGTAACAACAACAGGGTCAACACCAGATACTACTATTTGAGGTCTGGAATAGCTAAACGCCATAGTTTGCGGTGGTACATTTTGCTCTACCTCAGTACTACCAGATACGGCTGAGCTGAGTTGATTACTTAATATATTGGTAGGATTCTGTCTGACCGTAAGAACATCTACATCAGTACTACTATTGTTAACTATTATGGTACCATTTTGTGGTAAACCATAAGTTACTCCAGTAGGTACTATCTTAGGCTCTGATACAGTAGGTGTATAAGTAGGGTAAGCAGTTGTAGATACCCATGGTTTGGTTATCACAGGTTCATAAGTACCGTAACCATACTCATACGTAGAGCTGAATATGTTGTTTTGAACAGAGTAATTAGGACCTGTGGTACTAGGTATTCCCGCGTTATTCTCATACTGTATACTGATTTGAGGTAAGCTCTGCGTAGTTTGCACCACTGGTTTAAATTTAATATATGGAGTTTGGGATAACAGGTTTTGCTGATTAATTTGCACTGGTTTTATTGGCTGGAATGTAGGTAACTTTACAACTACTGGAGGAGGAATAGGCTTTAGAGAGGCACCTGCATAACCGTTTTGCTTAGTAGGATATAATGGCGGGGCATTAGTCACATCAACTCCTTTAAACCCTACTTGTACTACTGGATTCTTAACGATTATTGGAGACTTTATATCTATAGGGTCTATTTGAGCCTTAATTAAATCTCCAGGATTAATGGGGATACTCCTATCATATTGGGTAATGAGTACATAGTTCTGCTGTTGTACGTTAAGTACAGGCATAACTAAAGTAGGAGGATTCTGTAACTTTGATGGGTCAGTTACGTTATTACTCTGTTTCTGCTTAGCATTTTGAGCCTTTTGAGGACCTACCAAATTGCTTAAAGCGTTATATAAATCATCTGGATTTGTAGTATATAGCGGGGCTGAAGTACTAATGGGTATATATCCGTTTACCACTCCAGGGCTGACTACGCTATCCCAATCATAATTATCCTCTATGTAAATATCAGCTATGTAGTATCCACTGGTATAATAGTTAGGTATAGCTATGACTATTTGACCAGGCTTTTGACCCCATTGAGTATAAGTACTACAGCCTTGAACAGCACTAGCAGGATTACTTAGAACTGGCTGGCTGTAAGGTTGGTTACATATGAATACTTGGGCATACAGGTTATAAGGTACTGGATTACCTTCATCATCAAATATGAAGTATAGTAGTTGGCTACCAGGTGCCATAGATGATGGGTCAGGACCACAAACTATATAATTAATCCCTGCACTGGAGGTTTGTTTTTGGCATGTAACTGGTGCGTCTTTATAACTACCAGTAGGATTAGAATACGCTAACTGGAAGTTCAACCACTGATTTACGTTAGTACCTAATTGAGATGGGTCTAGTACACTGCTTACATCATCTTTGCTAACATCTGCTATGGTGGCTATTATGCTTATCAATCCTTCCAGGAAATTCTTATCAGTTGTATCCAATCCGTTAGGGTTGTATACAATTACGCTTATATAATCTGGTGAGGAGGACTCTATGATTACTTGAAACGCTAAACATACATTATTCTTACATGCCACATAGGTTAATGGAGAACTACCACAACCGTAATAGGCGTAAGATGGTAAAGGTGAAGTAAATAGCTCTCCACACTGACCACTAGCTAATCCATACTTAGGCTTATTGACTAAATTTGAACATGACCCCTGTGAAGTTATAGTACAGTTACCTACTGTGCCACTATCGAAAAATTGCCATGAACCTACAGCACCTACTAATCCCATACTCTCACCTTATACTAGTTATAACACCTCCAATAATTAAACTTAGTAATGCGGAAACTGACCCTACAACTCCTAAGTCATTAATCTGTCCTACTCCTACAATTGGACCGAAACTATTAGCAGTATAGGTATTATAGTGGTCTTGATAAAGCTCAATCTGTGAATTAGCCTGTACAGTGTTAAGAGAGGCATTAGCGTTATTACTATCCGTTACGATAGCCTTACTAGTACTACCATTCGTTATAAGCCCTACTGAAGGAACATATACGTTATAGGCTGAAGGTCTTGTAGGCTTTAGTAAAGTGTAGCTTATCGGCTGATATCCTACTAAAGTTCCATAGGGACCTATAGCCTTATAGTAGTGATATGTGTGGATAAAATCACCGAATAAGTAGGAACCAGATGGAATTAATATAGGTCCTGAAGATGTTAAACATATCCCTCCATGAGTATACGCACCAAACTTATTAACATATAGGAAATCATCATTAAGCCATAACTGGTTACACTGTACCGTATAGTTGTATCCATTCCCTATTACCGTTACGCTAACATTCTGGTTTGGATTGCCATGTATATTCAAGTCAACACTAGGCGGTGATGTTACGTTATTAAGACTAGGTATAACCTTACCTAAGCTGTTAACAGTATTGGTATTGAGAGCATTAAACCTCGTAAGTAAAGCATGTACTCTAACTACATTATACAGGTTCTGAGGTAATGAACCCGCAGATGGGTAGGGATACTCAATACTATTATAGGTACTTGATACGTAAATAGCAGGGTTATAACTACTACTTTGAGTATATGTGGAACCATTAGGTAAGGTTATCGTAGAGGCTGTTATTGCCGTAGATGTGGCTGAGTAGGAAGAATTCGTAAACCCTTGTATTATGGCATCAAGTAACGCATCACCGCTGTAAGTGTTTTCCTGTACAGTACCGTTATAGTATAGATTGACATTTAATTTTGTACCTATCTCAGTAGTAACCTCATAGGTAAATCCATTAGCATTAGCTACACATAGGTCAGTAAGGTCTGTATACGTTTTGTAAGGATATTGCACTAGGTAACAGTGTATATCCTTAGGTTTGGAGTTACTTAGATAGAACCCTATGAAAGCAGGATACGCCCATAAAGTACCGTTATATGGATTGGTTATAACTTGAATAGGTAAGATTATCTCTACACCGTATGGAGTTACGCCATCAAATACGATAAAATAGATAGGCAAACCCGCAAACCCTATATTAAAGTTACCATTACTGGTACCTAAAGTAGGCGTAAAGCCGTTAAACGTTACAAAGTAGTAGAATACCCATGCCCCTAACCTGTGCAATATACTCTTTATAGCCTTCTGTCTTTCTTGTTCATTATTATAATAAGGAATATTGGCTAAAACCATGTTGTCATAAGGGGCTATGTTTGGCAAATTGGTATACAAAGTGTTAACAACATTAGCGTAATCCGTTAACTCCACTACGAAATCATTCCATACAACAGGAGAACCTATAGTTATCTGCTTTGCTGAGAAACTCCTCATGGATATTTCCATTCCTCTCCTTAGAACTGTAGGAACTAGTAACTCTGGCATTTAACCACCTCACAATATTGCTATTAGCACTAATAGGAATATTCCAAACGCTAGGAG
>Ga0080003_1001183_pt1 | contig 14372 bp, 16 predicted proteins | sample JossMetagenome_FD_69206 | JGI IMG/M metagenome (GOLD analysis project Ga0080003, IMG submission 69206) | Hot spring microbial communities from Joseph's Coat, Yellowstone National Park, USA - JC2_E (SPADES assembly) (version 2) | ecosystem: Environmental > Aquatic > Thermal springs > Hot (42-90C)... | reverse complement strand
AAGCAATTCAAGGCTTATTATTGCTTTTCGTTTAGGTCCAGAAGACGCGGAAAAGCTCGCGAAGGCTATGGGCAATTTGAATTTGAAAGAAACGCTCACGAACCTTCCTAACTACACGGCTCTCGTAAAATACATCGATAAACACTACATAATGAAAACAAGGGACGTTCCTCAAGGTAACCCTGAAATCTTGAAAACGTTATCGAGAAAAGTAGAGCTTAACGAAGACAGGATCCCTGTTTATTACGTAACAAAATCAAAATACCCTGCGCCTCCTTTCACGCCCTTAAGGTGGACTGTCTTAGCTTTTATTTATACTAACGGTCCTCAGGTCTCTTACGAGCGCGTGAAGAACGAAATGTTCCGCAAGTACGCGTGGGACGAAAGCATAACTCTCTCTGCTTTGAATTATTTGCAGGATAAGGGATTAATAAAAGCAGTAAGGACAACGGACGGGGTATTTTACGAACTCGCGCCTTATGCTCTCACGTATTTCAAGCCTCGTGACGTGTTTTCGAAAAGAGCGGGAGGAGCATTGCATAACGCGATGGTCGGCGAAATTTACAGAAGATCTATCGAGAACGGTTATTGGGTTGAAGTTGACGACGGGAATAGCTTTGAAGAAAAGCCCGATCTTCTAGTTTTTATGCCTGCTGAGAATACTATTGTAGAACGCGGAGGGCTCGTAAAGAACGTTCGCAGTTTGGAAGAGTGGGGAATACCTGTCGCTTACGAGATAGAGACGCTTTCAAACTCGCCAGAGCAAATAAAGAAGAACCTATACAAGAACTTGAGCAAAGGTTACCGTGTTGTGTTTGTCGTGGAGAACGAAGAGAACGCCAAAAGAATTCGGGACATACTAGGCGAGGGAAACTATGAAGTGATAGTTCTTTCATTGCCCTAAGAGGCGATGCACATGAAGTTAGACAAATGGGATGCGATCTTTGGGGTTCTTATTGCGTTTGTCGAATCAGGAGCGAAAGTTCTCACGGGTTTTGCGCTTTCCATAGGATTTCGAGAAGCGAACCCTTTTATGCAAAGCCCGACACACGTTCTTTTGGGTCTTGCTCTAATTGTTCTCGTTATTGTCGCTCTATTATTTCTATTAGATCCATACAGGAAATTAGGACTTTCGACGTTGTTAGGAATTGTGAATGCAGACTTTGTGCACGACTTGATGCTTTTGCTCGGCTTCGGTGAATATACTACGTTCGTGTTCTCCGTAGTTTCAGCAATACTCCCGCTCTTCCTCACGGCGTTCGTTTTGCTTTTTGAAAGAGACCCGAGGAAAGAAGAATTGAAGAAAAGAAGGAATTGGAAAATGTTCAACGTTTAGAAAACCCTTTTTCTCAAAGCGTTTTTGAACGTGGACTAACTCTTTTATTCGGAAATGCTTAAAGAGAAGACCCCTCTCCCTAGCGGTTCTCCCCCTTCCACGAAAGATGTTCTAAACTAAGCGAAACGAAAAACCAAAAAAATAAAGAAAAAATTTTACGGAGTTTTTTATGAATACTTACTGCGACGCTTTTTTCTTTACCTTTATTATTACGGGGGTTTTGCTGTCTTTCTTTACAAAGAACTTATCATCTTTTATTTCAAATTCTCGCGGTAGTTTTTGCGCGATCTCTGGGTCAATTGTAGCATATACACTAGTTCCATTTTTTGAAGTCCTGAATGAAAGAGCGTTTACGAGACTTTCAAGATTTATCTCGTTAGTATTTTGTTTTTCGGTGCCAACATAGCTGTTCTTTCTTTCTCGCGTGTATTCCAAAAAGACCGTAATGCGCTCCTCTTTTTCTGCGTTCGGCATTTTTTCCTTGATCGTTTTCATGATTTCAATAAGTTCTAATAGTTTTGGGTCGACTTCTTTTTGAGTTTCCTTTTTAGTTTCTTTTTCTTCTGTCATCGTAAAAGAACATAGGAATTTGCTTTAAAAACCAAAAACGCTCCGAAACGCAAGATCTTGCCTTCCCTGACATCCTCCTTTCAAAAAACGACAAACAAAAGCGCGCTTCGGGGGGAACAAATCGAGAAGGGGTAAGATCCTTTATAAGCGTTTTCCGTGCAAAGAAAAACAACACATAACGAAACGAAAGATCTTTACAAAGAGAGCGACGTTCTTACGCTCGCGGACGCGTTCTCTGACATTGCAATAGCACTTGTTTAAAATAGAGGGTGGTGCTGATGGATCTCAAAGAGCGCATGGAGAAGGCGGTGAAGGCGAACGATCACGAATCGCCCAGGCGAGCTGGTGCCGATCCTTATATCGAAAGCCGGATATCGTCAAGCGCTTTGTGAAAGGTTTAATTATAAATGAGCTCCTAGGAAGCCGTTGCGTTGGTTGATCTCCTGAGAACGTTAGCTTCAATTAATTCAAATAATATATTTCCCATCTGCTCAATTTTTTCTCTGACATCCTGAGGGGCCATTTCAACGCACTCAGGCACGATTTCAGGCTTCAGTTTCCCGTACTCCGTGCACGAAATGGTTTCCCCATTTTTATCTTTATATGATAGTTTCATCCCAAGCCCCTTTAGGAAGCCCTCAAGCTCGCATTTTTCAGATTTTTTCTTGCAATTATTGTCTTTATCTATACATTTATTACAGTTTTCCAGCAGGACGCTTTTCAAGACACTATCATCGTTGCAGTCGAGTTGTTCAGGGACGCTATCGCCGTCCAGCAGAAGAACGTATCTATATCTACTTAACTTACCCGACTCATTTAATTCATTTAACTTACTAGGCGTTAGAACCAATAGTTCCTTGCATTTACATGCGTTGTATAGCGGATGATCCTTACTTTCATCCTCCTTCTTATATAATAACACTTCGCAAAGGGTGTCAAAGTCAAGGACCGCTACGTAGGGTATATCCAGATATCTCAGGACTCTATCATACACAGTGAGGTTATTCTTACCGTTCATCCCTACCAGCTCAATATTGCTCCTAAGCAAATCGTTCCACTTCTCCGAGTTATTCGAGAGGCGCAGTACCTCCCTCAGGAACGCGTGGTCAGCGGGTCCCTCGCAGAGCACCACCCCTCTGGCGAAAAGGACTCTGGGGTCCACTACCCTGAGGTCCTTGACAAAGGTGACTTTGGGATCTATCCTGCCTTTATACTCCTTATCGAGCTTCTCGTGATGCTCATCATACAGAGACGGCGAGAGGCGTTGGATCCCCGAGGCGCCATCGCCTTCGTTTATATCCACCCTGATTATCGAGAGATCCGATATGTCAGACAGACCTTCTTCCGCGGGGTTCTTCTCGGAGGCGCCGACGTCCGCTTCCATGAATATTTTAGCGACTACGGGCGAGTGCGTTATCACTACGATCTGATTGCGCCCGAGCTCTTTGGAGCAGTTGCCGTGTCCTAGGAGATCCATGAGGAACTGGGAGAGCAGCGTCGGGTGCATGTTGCTCGCGGGCTCGTCCAAGAACACCACTGACCCCGGGCGCCCAATTAACGCCGTTAGCAAGGAGAGGAGTTCCCTGAGGCCCTGCGCCGCCATGTCGAGCGGGGTCGCCATCTCCCTCCCACCCACTTTCTCCCTCAGATAGATCCTAGGATATTGTAATTTCACTGTGACGTTTTGCAAACTTGCAGAGAGTTCGTTAATGAGTCTCTCCACAAGTGTGGACTCGGTCTCGGGCCGAAGCAGAGCCGGACGAGGCCGCAGCCGCGCTTCAAACTGCTCCAAGGTGACCTCAACTTCCATAATATTATGAAAATATTTAGAGAAGCAATCTGATATCTTCTGGAAGCGCTGCCTTTCTCCGGGATCGCTCGAAAGACAAAGGTGCGCCAGGAACGGCTCCACATTCCTCAGGTAGGCGTCGAGCGACGCGCTGTTCGCGCCCACCTCATTTAGTATTTTATTAATCAAATCCTCATCCATCACCAGGTCAGAGCTATGAAAGCTCCCATTTAGGGCCGCCAACTTGCTGACGCCTGAGAGCGGCTTCTCGGAGCCCGCGAAGAGCAGCCCGCCTAGGATGATCCTAAGCAGTAGGTAGACCATCCCATATTCTATATTCGAGCCTGGTTGCGAGATGTTCGCCATTTCAAATATCTTCGAGATAGACGATTGTATCTCCTCCTTATTTATCTCATCAGGAGCAACATTGTCAGAAACGACGAAGCGCTCCCCCATGCAGGAGCGCATGGCATCTTTGAGCGCTTTTTCGCGCTCTTCGCCGCCAGAGGCCTTAAGGGTATCCAGAAGTTTCTCCAATAGCTCCTTCTTATTGCAGGCGGCATTTACCCCTGGAGGCACCCAACGCTTGGCCGGAAGTTCCTGCCAAGAGTCAGGATCGTAATAAGCTAATGCATAGTCATTCCTGCTACTGTAGAATTCGAAGCCCTCGCTGAGAAGCAGCCTCAAGTGTAGAGCCGGGAATGCCAGCTCATGATATCTATACATCGTGTGCTTTGAAGGATCTACATGCTGCTTCTTGGCCCATGACATGGATATGCGCGCGTTTGGCAGAAGCTCCTTCAGCTCACTCTCGTGCTCCCCGAACTCGTACAGCTGCGCGATATACCTAACATTCCCAATTCCAGCCCCACCAACACGGTAATAGCGGAGCAGGTCGTACGCAGCGTCGACCTCCTCCTTTGAAAGCGTCACATCGAGATCTATACCAGCTAACGGCTTGCTCGGATCGTGTAGGTAGTCGATAACATTGGCCGGCTGGATCTCCTCAAGGTCGACCGCTGCCCTCAGGAGGCGTAGCGCCCTGATTATGTTCGTCTTCCCGGAGCCGTTCGGGCCGACGATCAGAGTCCTCCTCCCCAGCTCTATCCAGCCCGAATCCTCGTAAGTCAGGAGGTTGCGTATCCTCAGTTTCTTTATCTGGGGCATAAACTTTGATGTGCACCCATACTAAAAAGGTTTGTGTGGGAGCTTGATGTACTCGTGGGCGTCATAACATCTAACTTCCTTGAGGTGATCAGATCCGTGGGGAGGCATGGGCCATTCAGGACGTTGATAGGGCCCACGCGGCCCTCGATCCCGCCTCCAGCTATAAGAAAGGTAGCCGAGACAGCGTCCGAGGTCGTCCAGATATCAAGCATCGTTCGCGATGAGCCCAGCAGATATAAATTCGATGATGAAACCGAGGCCTCCATTAATAATAGTAATAACAACGATGACGTTGTGGAGGCCGCGGAACGCTGGCGCGGCGCCGGGGCCGACATGAACCTTGCAGACTGACCCCTTTTGCCCTGAAGGACGAGGTTTGTCGTTCACTTTATCGCGTTTTGAGTTCGTAAATTACCCCGCCCTTAGGGACGTGTTTTCTCGTGAAAAAAGGTTAAGTTGCTTTTCGAAAATAGAAACTTGTCAAGGAACGTTTCCGTAACCTGGGGTTCTTATTGCCGAAATCGTAGTGGGACCGTCTATCTGAGGAATTATTAAATATTTTCCAACTCCCACATCACTCCCGTTCACGTACCATTCTGCATTATGATTTGCATAAACAATCCAAGGACCCGAGCCTGCTGGAACGTAATAAACGCCTCCAGGTTTATTGAGTTCTACTCCTAACCCGATAGTGCTTACAGGAACCAATTGCGTCGTTACGTTCGCCATGAAAAGACTCCCGTAGTTCGTAAGAACGCCTGAATCCGAAGTCCCCGTCGGAAAAGTAACATATTGTCCCGTCCCTAAAGTAATACCCACATGCTTAAAATTCAAAACCCCGTTCTGCTCTATAACGACGTCCTCGATGATCACAGGTATCCCGTAGTTGAAAACAATAATCCCGCTCTGCCCTGAAGGAGGCAAAGCTTCAACGTAACTCACTGAAATGTTTTGCTTATTGACTTCTGCTTCATATTCCAACGCCTCGTGATAAGCAAAAGAGTTTGCAAAGTAAGAACCCGTCGCGAGTAGTATCGAAAACGCAGAAAGAAAGACAATTATTATGAAGAAGAGCGCTCCTACAACGTCCGCAACCCCTTTTTCTTTTTCACGCTTAAGAAACAACAACCGTCTTCACCCCTTCGCTCGTTTCAATCGAAACCACGCTTCCTTGCTCTAAGTATTTGCCTAGAAAAATAGGGATTGTTTGTCCTTGAAGAATAGAAGCTTGAAACGTTGAAACGTAAGCGTTGCCGTCAGGTTCTCTTATGAAAATGTTCTGCACGTGAATTATCGAGCCTCCTACGTTCGTTATGTTGAAGTATCCTGTTGAAACGTTGTAAGAAACTTTCAAAGCGAGAGGAGGTTGTGTTTGCGGGATCGGCGGGTATTGCATTAAGTAAAGGAGAGAGAACAAAGTCCCGAAAGTGAGGATCACGAGGAAAAGAGCGATGAAGACCGAAGAAACGGCTTTTCTTTTCACGTAACAACCACCTCTAAAGACGAAGACGCAGAACCTGAAGGTGTTGTAATTACTGCGACGACCGTGATGTTCTGTCCTGCTGTAAGAGTGACAGGCATTATATAAGAGAGCGTAACCGATTGTTCTGTATTAAGGAAAATAGAATTAGGAGCGAAAAACACTTGAGAACCTCCCGAATAAACGCTTATTGAAACGTAGCCTGAAGAGCCTACGTTCACGAGCGAAACTGTGAGATAAGTTTGCCCGTTCGCTAGAGGTGTTGCTTGAGCTGAAGTAATCGAAATCGAAGCCCCGCTTTCAACTTGAGAACCGCGCAGAAAAATGTAACCTGCAACGACACCGCTCGCTATTATCACGATAAGTATTAGAATCAAAGCCCCCAGCATGTTTCCTTCTGCTTTAAGCTTCATGTCTTTTAAATGCGTTTTTGCTTTAAAAGTCAGGCTTGCATTAAAGGGCATGGACGCTCAGGAGATTTTGTGGTGGAGGGTTGAAAGCACGTGGGAAGTAAAATCAATACCGATAGGCGACTTCCTTTTTTCGGTTAGAGAGCTTGCTTTCATTCTTACTTTCGTTCTGATAGGGTCTTTGATTGCAATTTTCGTTCCGTACATGCCCTTTAAACTTCTCGTTTTCTTCGTGTTTCTCTTAATCGGTTTTATGCTTTCAAGAACACCTGCAAATACTGTCCCGTGGGAACTTACTCTAGTTTATCGCTTCATTTCTTCAGGAAAAGCACAAAAGCCTGTTCTTGTTCAAACTCCAAAGATTGCAAAACAGGAAGAAATGCTCGCAACAATACCTAGCGTCCCGATAGCTTTCACGGGAGAAGTTAGCGTAGAAAAGCAAGAACAAGTTACTCTTTTCGTGGACGGTCGCGAAAGGGGGAGCGTTTTCGTTTCGCCTTCAAACCAGAAATACCGCATCTATTACATTCCTGAAAAGAACGAAGGAGGCGTTCACGAAATCGAAATACGGCTCGGGAATGAAACGATTACGCGAACAAAAGTGGAGGTGAAGCGTGCATGAAGAAGGCAATAAGCGACGTGTTAGGTGCAATAATTCTAATTGTTATCGTTATTGCTGGATTCTCATTCTTAGTTTACCCTTTACTCATTCGCGAATATTCAGCATCTCAAGGGGCTTTAAAACAGAACCAGCAAGCGCAAGCAAGCGCTTCAACAATGATTCAGCTCGTGTATTATACCGTTTCGCAGAACTCACAAGGCACTCAAATAACTCTCTATCTATACAATTACGGGCAGTATCCTTTCACGCCTAATACGATTGTAGTGAACATGCCTACTGCGGGAAGCTGGACTATTACGAGCTTCACAATGCAAGACGTAAGCACAGGGAATGCAGTTTCTCAAATAAGCCCTAACGAGAACGTTGAACTCAGTTTTACTGTGCCTTATACGGGTTCGATTCCAACGCTTTTCAATGTTAGTGTAATCGGGAATAATCAGGTGTTCACTTGGGAGATTTAGAAAAATTGTTATTTTTCAAAAATTTGTTGTTTCATAGCTGGTGCAAGTCAGGGTCTGCGCGCTAACCTCTTTTCTTGTTCTTTCAATTCTTTGATGGGCTCAAGTTCGTTCATAAAGTTTTTTGCTTCGTTATATGTAATTCTTTCTGCGTTTTTCCATACACGAATATAGTTTACGCTAACTCTCCACCGTTTTTTTCTCTCTTTTTTGTATATTAAGCCTGACTTTTCAAGCAAACGGAGTAAGTATGTAACGCGCGGTTTGGGTAAATTAGTGTATTGCGTAATGTAGTCTAAAGTGTCATCTCCTTCCAAAATGCTTAACACGATTTTTATTGCATCTATTTCATTTTGTGAAAGCGACCTTATATTCATATTCTTCACCTGTATTTTATTCTTATCTTTTTGCCTGCTAATTCCAATTCTTGCCCGTCTTTCACGCGATACGGTTCTATTCCGCTCGCATCTTTCACTAACATGAACCTGTGTCCGTTGATGATTTCATATTCAACATCATGCTCCATGATTATAATTGTTTCTTCTTCGCTAATTTCAGAAGGAACTTCTTCTTTTGTTTCAAAAGACATTTCTTCTCTTCCAAGCTTTTCAACTTCTTCTGGCTGTTCTTCTGGTTTTTCTATTTCAAGGGGTTGTTCTTCTGCGCGTTCAGGTAAGAGAGTTTCTTCTGTTGTTTCAAGCTTTTCTCCAGGTTCTTCTTTCTTTTCTTCAAACTCTTCTTGGATTATTTCTGCTTGATATGGTGGGGCTTGATATATTGCAATAATTTTATCCACGTCCTCTTTGCTGAGCCCCGCGATTTCTAATTCTTCAGGCTTAAGTTTAGGCGCGTTTAAAATTGCATACTGTTTAAAGTTTCCTGTTTCAAAAAGTCTCACGTGAACATTGTGAACGAGGAAAAAGATTGCATAAAGTTTCCTTTCTTCTAAAGAACGCAGTTCTCTGAAAAGGAATAAAATTTCTTGAAGCGAAAGGTGGTTTTCATGTCCTTTCGCCTTTGCCCTCTGTTCTACAAGCGCTAGTTCTTGTATATCTTTTTTAGGCTTTCCTTCCAGGGCTTTTTGAACAGGAACGATAAACCTAATATCGAACGATGACAAAACTTTTTCTGCAAAAGGAAAATTCAGTATTATGTGTACTTTGTCGAGCCCTGTTAAGTCAGAACGTTTAACATTTTCCTCGCGAATAAGCTCGTAAAAGTTCTTCGGCTTCTCTTCAAATACAAAAGCTTTGAATACTCTCGGCTTTCCTTCTTTCGCATAAAGCTCCTTGACAGCGAACAGCCTTCTAATACCCACAAAAACCTTGTATTTATCCCCTGACTTGTATGCATAACCAGGCGCTAACTGTCCTACCTCGCGTATGCTTTCAACTAAGTCTGAAAAGTCGTAGTAGACTCTAATCTTCGCTTCTTCGTCTGCTTCAACGCTTTCAATCGGAAGCTCTTTATATTCGGAAGGTTCTTTTTCGTTCATGCTAACCCCCACCTCCTCAAAACTCGTTTCATAACAAGGCGCGCAACTGTAAGTTTTTTCTTTCCCATAAAAGAAGGATCGTGAAGAGCCTTTGCGTATTCTTCATAGTATTCTTTTTCCAGCGCGTCGCGCTTTTCCTTTGAAAGATTAAAAAGTTTTTCGGACACATCAGGAGGCAAACCCCACCCGAACGGAACAACCTCCTCGCGCCTAACTTTTTTTAAACCGTTTTGATAGCATAAAGAATATAACCTGTGAGCTGTCATTTCAATTTCCTTTCTTTTCAAGTATTGCAAGATTTTCTCGACAGGATACCCGTGAGCGTAAAGAGAAACTGCTAATTTAACAGGAAGCGCTCCGTAAACTTTCTTCGCGTCCCTCACGATTATTTCCTTTTCGCTTTCAGAAAGGTCTGTAACAAAAGAATTAAGCTCTCTCCAAAGCTCTCCATCGTTCCCTCTTGTTAGAATGCGTGTGTCATAAAAGGGCCTCCTCCCATGTATTAGCTCGTATTCTCGGTAATTAAGCACTGGAGTAGATGGAGAATGATCTTCGTTCGACATGCTTGATAATGCAAAAGGGGTTTTTAAACCCAAAACAGCACCTTCATAATCGCTTATATTAGAAATATTATATTGCATAACAATTATATCTTTTATATCATATATAACAATTTTTGTCTAACATTTTTTATGCTTCGTGTATAATTATGTGATAATATTTATAAATTGCAATATACGTTATAACTTTATGGCAAGAGGTTTCTTAGCAATAAGTATTTCGCAAGAGAATAAAAAGAAGATTGAAGAGTATTTAAAATCAAGATATCCAGAGTTCCCGCCTCCGATTTCTACGTTCGTTGCGAAAGTGGTGTTTGATTACATTGAAAAGGACGAAATGATGCGCCAATACGGTCCTTACTTGTCTTATGCTGGCAACAACGAAAACACAATATTCATAAAGGATGAAAAGAACGGCAGGGTAGCGCCTGTAAGGGTCGTGATAAAGGAAAACGGGCAGTATGATTTGCTATGCGAACTTGATGAAAGGGATGACTGCATGCACGTGGGTTTTGTTTTTGCGCTTCCTGAATTTTACAAAATACTGAAGGAGAAGGGGGTAAAGCCGAGAGCTTTAAAATAAAAGCAAAATAAAAAAATTTATTTTTTGCCTTAATTATTTTATATTAATTGAAAATTGGGAACCATTTTTGATCTATAAACTGATAGCTATGGCCCAAAACAAAGCTATATGGCATTAAACCAAATTAAAAACCAAAAATCATCAATTATATCTCTAATTGTTATGAAATATCAATACATGCGGGAGTACTGTAGCTTATTTAATGATTAAATTTGGGAATTTATGGTCAAAACCACGCCCAGCTAAAGGTTTATATTATTGAAAATTGCTAAAAAATATAATTATGGATAGTCAAAAATTTAAACTAGCTAAAACTTTAGGCTGGGTCGCTATAATGGCTTCTGCAGTGAGTCAAGAATATGGCGCGGGAATAAATGCTGTTGCTACTACAAGCATTGGTACTTATCCAGGAATAGGAGGATTCGTTCCTCTTGCAATGTTTATGGCTGGACTTTTATTAATTCCAAAAATTTTCATGTTTCAAAAATTTGGTTCTGTTGCTAGCAGTAGTGGGGGCGAATATACATGGATAAGTAGAACTATTCATCCAAGGGTTGGGTTTTACATACACTTTTTATATTTCATTGGAGTCGTTGCGGGCTTGGGTTTCATAGCATATACTACTGGTTCAATTCTTGCATCGACACTTAATTTGCTTGGAGTTTCTTGGGGGGCTTGGTTTGCGTCTTTTTATGGTCATCTCATTATTGGGTTAGTAATTATTTGGGCAATTTTTGCTTTCCATATAACAGGAGTGAAAAATTATGGATATTTGGTTATAGCACTACTTTTATTTGTGCTTACAGCCGCCCTCATTTCTCTGTATGTTGGTTTTGGTACAACAAATGTAGCGATTTCATCTGCTCTGTCTGATAAAGTATTTTATGGTCCAATACCGACAGTTATTCTTCCACGTCTAACCTATAGTTCTTTCTTCGGCACTACGACTTTGTTTCTGTTTGCTTATGCTGGTCTTAGTGCTGCCCCCCTTTTAGGAGGGGAAACAAAAAACCCAAAAAAGGATATGCCAAAAGGAATAGTAATGGCCTGGGCTGTAGTGACTATATTATACACACTAGTTGCTTTAGCCATATTTCATGCTATTTCTCCTTCAAATGTATATGCTCTTATAAAATCTAATAAATCGTATTATGCCACGGTTCCTGGGATATTAAGCCTTGTTGCTCCAAAATTTTTAGGAGATGCTCTATCCATAATCGTAACTGTAATTATAGCAAAAACTATTGCCCCAGATATGATGGTAGTTAGTAGAACATTTTTTGCATGGTCTGAAGATTCTCTCATGCCTAAAATTTTTGGGCATGTAAACAGATTTAAGGCACCTGATGTATCATTATTTGTTGCGGCCCTTATAGGATCCCTTTTCTTAATTGATACTACTTTTGTCGGTGTTGCAATAATAGCAATTAGGTCTTTATCGATTCTTTTCGTAATATTCTTTTTAGGTGTAGGGGTATTAGTCACTTCTCGTAAAAAGGAAAAGAAGGAGTGGGAGAAATCAGTTACGACAATTTCAATGTTAATAGCAGCAATTGCAGGTATTCTGGTGACTTTGATAATGATTCCTAGTGTAATAATTATGCCTCATGTAAATATTCTTCTGCAACCCTCATTTCAGACTCTTATTTCTTTAATAATTGCAGCGATCATCTATGAAATTGCTAAGATTTATGCTAAGAGAGAAAGAGGTGTAGATATCTCGCAGGAAATAAAAAGTCATCTACCACTAGAATAAGGCAGCTGATTATAAAATGAGAAGGTGAATTTAAATGAACGGAAAGAAACTTCTGGGGATACTCGGTGGCATGGGACCAGAAGCGACTGTATATTTCTTCAAGAAAATCGTAGAATTTACTGAAGCGGAACGTGATCAGGAACACATACCTATAATGATTTACAATTATCCACAAATTCCGGACAGGGTATGTGCGTACGTTGGGTGCGGGGAATCTCCATTAAGGGAGCTTATAAACGGAGTTAAAAAATTGCAAAGCGCAGGTGCTGATATTATAGCAATCCCATGTAACAGTGCACATTTATGGCTCAAGGAGATTCAAGAAAATACCAATCTGGAAATATTAAATATGATAGAATTAACAGTTAGTTCAATCAAACAAGCTAGCAAGGTAGGGCTTTTGGCAACAACTCTTACAGTGAATTCAGGTCTTTACGAAACCCCTCTAAGAAAAAAGGGCATAGAAGTTTTGTTGCCAGATAACCAGGAATTCGTGATGGAGCAAATTCGTCTTATTAAAAGGGGTCAAGTAATAGAGGCTAAGAAAAATTTACTTAAGATAGTAGACAATTTTATCGACGATGGAGCGAGTCACATTCTTGCTGGCTGCACAGAAATACCATTAGCTTTAAATAACAACAAACTACAAATACCATTGATAGATCCAATGGATGCATTGGCTACAGAATGCATTATAAGACTGGGAGGAAGACTGAAAAAGGATTTAAATAAGAGGTTAGAAATATGAATATGATTTCAGAAAGAATGAATGGTATTGAAGAAGCAGCAACTATAGCTGTAAATCAGAAGGCCATCGATTTGCAGAAGCATGGCACTAAGATATATAACTTTGGCATAGGGGAACCGGACCAAACCACGCCATTAAAGATAATTGAATTTGCATTTGAGTCTGCTAAAAAAGGAAAAACTCATTACACACCTTCAAAAGGTATACCAGAGCTTAGGAAGAAAATTTCAGAGAAGTTGCAGATAAAAAATAATATAAAGGTGGATCCGAACCAGATAATAGTTACACCAACTAAATACGCTCTTTTTATCGCTGCAATGTCTTTAATAAATCCGGGCGAAAACGTAATAATACCTGAGCCATACTGGGTTTCTTATCCATATATTACAAAACTTTCAGGCGGCGTACCCTTATTTTTAAAAACAACTGATGACTACGAGTTTGATGAAGATCGAACAAGAAGAAGTTTTAATGATAAAACAAAGGCGTTTATTCTTAACAACCCCCTGAATCCGGCCGGAAAGGTGTATTCCGAGAGATCTTTGAGAAGACTTGCAGATATTATACTAGAAAATAAGAACATCTATCTTATTTCGGATGAAACATACGAAGATATAATTTATGAAGGAAAAATGTTTTCGCCTGCTTCCATTCCTGAAATGGCCGAAAGAACAGTTACAATTAACGGGTTCTCAAAAAGTTATGCCATGACTGGTTGGAGAATAGGGTATATGACTGGTCCGGAGGAATTAATGAAAGCCGCAAACAGGATACAAGAGCACACAATGACCTGTGCATCATCAGTTTCACAATATGCAGCACTGGCGGCATTAGATGATACTGAAACACCAAAGATTTTAAAAGAGACCTTTTTGAAGAGAAGAGACTTGGTTATTGATTTGCTTTCAGAAAGTGGCTCATTATCTTTTTATAAGCCAGAAGGTACGTTTTACATATTTCCGTCTTATAATGCTATCAAGGATTCAAATAAATTCGCGATCGACTTGTTAGAAAAGAAACATGTAGTTGTTACACCCGGAAGTGCTTTCGGTGCCCAGGGAGAGTTTCACTTTAGGATTTCATATGCTACTTCTCTGGAGACGATCAGGGAAGGTATACCTTTAATTGTAAAATATATTGATGAAGAAGTTGGCTAACCGTGACAATAGAGAGAGTATAGTTTGGGTTTAGATATTCATGATCTTTGATCTGCTCCAGCAGAATTTGGAACACTTTTCTTCATTTTTCATTTACTCTCACCTCATTTTCTTTCTTCTCGTATCTTTTCCTGCATAGTGTCACGAATCTTGTGATGGTATGTTAAGAGGAGGCGAATAACCTCCTGCAGAAAACATAATAATCATTTATGGTGTGGGATGACCGTAAGGAGGTGTACTG
>Ga0080003_1001179_pt1 | contig 14427 bp, 14 predicted proteins | sample JossMetagenome_FD_69206 | JGI IMG/M metagenome (GOLD analysis project Ga0080003, IMG submission 69206) | Hot spring microbial communities from Joseph's Coat, Yellowstone National Park, USA - JC2_E (SPADES assembly) (version 2) | ecosystem: Environmental > Aquatic > Thermal springs > Hot (42-90C)... | reverse complement strand
AATAGCGTGAAACGTATTGTTTTAACGTAGTTGTTTACGAGGACTAGGAGGGGTTCAGAGAGGGCGATCTTCATCGAAACTGTAGCTCTGATCGCTTTAACCCTCCTAGCCATTGAGGAAATTTTGACAAAGAAGTATTTAAATATAAGGGGGCTATCCATCTGGCGAGGCTTTCCGCCCCCTTAACCCCCCAGCTTCTGTAAGATTTAACAGAACCATAACGCAAGAAGATAGAGATAACCCCATTGAGAAAGCATTAAACAACAATAATAGTTGATATTAACGTTTAGCTCATTCTACCTTTAAGAACTAAAAGTATAAACAATAGAATTAAGGCTCAGTTTGCGTACTGTTTAAATTCTTCATACTATAAACTATCTCATGGTTTCTAGCGAAGCTAATGAACTAATGGAGAAGGCAAGGAGGTACTTGGAATTAGCTAAGATTTCGCTAGAAAAAGGGTTTTATTCTGAAGTGTGCTTTCTTTCTAGTCTTTCGGTCGAATTATACATCAAGGGGGTTAGTATTTCATTGGTTGGAAGTTTTCCTGCAGTTCACGATGTTAGAGAAATTCTAAGCTATATAAAGTTAAAAAGAGGAGATCTTGAGATTATTGAAGAGTTTGTAAGGAATAATAGGGATAAATTAAAAGATATAAGTAACGAATACTTAGTCTCAAGATATAACTTATCATACTCCTACACAAAAGAAGACGCAGAAGAGTGCTTAAGTATAGCGATGATGGTGATAAAATTTGGAGAAGAGCTTCTTCGTTCAGTTAGCGGAAAAGATTAGGCCTACCTTTGGAAAAGTGGCTATTATTCTTCACGGTAGTAGAATTAAGGGAAATTATTATCCAGCAAGTGACCTTGACGTCTTAATAATTAGCGAAAAATGCTTAGGCAGGGGTGGGCTTAGGATTCTTTACTCTCTCGGCGAAGAACTTAACGGAGTAAAGCTGGATTATCAACTAGTTTGTTATAAAAATAAGGATTTTTGGATAGTTAAGAACGTACTTTCTTCGCCTCACTTGGTTGTGGTTGACGATTTTAATGAATTCTAATTTTTTAAGATAAGACTGTGTTTCTCTTAGTGTGAAAAGAAAGCTTAACTTGCTTGAGGCTACGGCAATTGGTTTGGGAAATATTATAGGAGCAGGAATATTCGTAATGGCTGGAAGTATAATTTACTTAGCAGGGCCAGGAGCTTTGCTTTCTTTCATAATTACCGGATTGCTGGCTATGAGCATAGGATTAAACAGTGCCGAATTGGCGTCAAAATTCCCTAACACTGAAGGAGGAGTTTATTCCTTTGCAAAGCTGACTATGGGAGATACTGTAGGCTTTCTAGTTGGATGGATGAGGATGATCTCTTACTCTATCTCTGGAGCAGCAACTGCACTTGGTTTCGCGAGTTACCTACCTTTTCCTTCCCTTGATTACGTAATTGCGGGAGTTTTAATAATAGTCCTTGGCTTAATTTATTTGGCAGGGTTAAAATTAGCATCAGAAATTGAGACGACTCTAGTTATTATAAACATAATAGGACTTGTCTCTTTCATTTCATTTTCTCTCCTCGTAGGTAAATTCACTCCTTCACATTTTACTCCAATAGCTCCTCACGGAATTCAAGGTATACTTTCTGGAGCTTCTCTAGCTTTCTTCGCTTATTCAGGATTTAACACTATAGCTACTTTAACCCCTGACGTTGAGGACGGAGAAAGGAAAGTTCCAAAAGCAATAATCCTTTCCTTGATCATAACCTCTATACTTTACATCTTGGTAGTATTTTCCATGCTTTACGTATTACCTTGGCAAGTTTACGGTACTCAAGGTAATCCTTTATCTTTTGCCCTCCAAGAAATTCACGCCCCTACTTACGTAGTTATATTAATTTCGTCCACTGCGGTAATTGCTACAGTAACTGTTACTTTATCAACTATAATAGCAACAGTTAGGACGTTAAAGCAAATGGCTGAAGATGATTTAATACCTAGACGATTTTCTAAAGATCTTCTTTCCTCAGTAGTTGTTCTAGGAATAATGATCTCCTCTCTAGGTTTAGGTAATGTGGAAGTAATAGGTTTAGTTTCTAACTTTGGTACCGTATTTTCATACATTACTACTGCAACAGCAGTAATTATTTCTAGGAGGAGAGGAATGTATGGAAAGTTTTCAGCACCCGCATATCCGGCTCTTCAAACTATTTCCGTAATCCTCTCCTTGGTAGTTATCGTCTCTTTAGGTAAAGAAAGTTTGATGCTTGGTGCAGTTTCACTAATCGTTGGGCTGTTACTTCATGAAGTTCACGTTCAGATAAACGTAATAGAGAAAGGAAAAAGATTAAGTCCTCACGGCAAATTAGAATAACATTTTTAAATTTGGAAGAGAAAGTAATTTATGGATAAATTTGTTACCCACCTTCTAAATCCAGAGAGGAAGAAGATGGAAGATCCAGAAAAGTTCCTTCCTTCTATTATCCACGGTGTTGTCGCAGAGTTAGGTTGTGGCCCCGGATATTATTGTCAGTTCTTGGTTAAGTATGCAGAGAAAGTTTATTGTGTAGATAGGAATAAGGAACTCCTAGAGATTGCTAAAGAATTAGCAAAAAATGCAATATTCCTTAATGAAGACGCTTGTAAAACGTCTATTCCTTCCTCTTCCGTAGACCAAGTTTTATTTGCAAACTCTTTCCACGATATGAGAGATAAGAAGAAAGTTTACGAGGAAGTTAAGAGAATTCTTAAGCCTGAAGGTGAGGTTATAATAGTAGACTGGAAGAAAGACGCTAACTTCGGACCACCTAAGAGCGTAAGGATGAGCAAAGAAGATTATGTCAATTTCTTTTCACCGGATTTCGAACTAGAAAAAGAATTTGAAGTCGGACCTTATCATTTTGGATTAGTATTAAAAAGAAAGGAGAAATAATAATAAAAAGTAAAATTTATGTAACGCCTTTCTTGCTTTCTTTTTATTCTCTAATTTCTTCAACTTCTGTTAACGGCCTTGCGACTTCCTCTAAACTTTTCCTTTCAGCATTAACACCGTAAAATAGTTCTACTACTCCTGCAACTGCCATTAATCCTGCTCCTAATAGGTAACCGTAAAATAGGTTTATCGGCAAACCGGAGCCTATTAATGCACCGAAGACTGAAGGAGCCATTACTCCTCCTATTCCTGTCCCTATTGCGTAAAATACTGCAATTGCCATTGCCCTAATTTCTAAAGGAAATACTTCGCTAACAGTCAAATAAGCTGAGCTCGCTCCTGCTGAGGCGAAGAAGAATATTATTACCCAAGCTATAGTTTGAGTTAATGCGTTCAATACTCCTAGATAGAATAAGTAGCCAGTGAAGGCAAGAAGCCCTCCTGATAGTATATAAGTTAATGATATCATCGTCTTCCTTCCTAATGTGTCAAATAGCTTTCCTAGTAATAGTGGACCGAAGAAGTTACCTATTGCGAAAGGAAATATATAAAGGCCTATTTGATCTGCAGGAACACCGTAGAATTTGCCTAGTATTAGTGCATAAGTGAAGAATATTGCATTATATAGGAATGCTTGCCCTGCCATTAGCCACAGACCTAAGATTGCTCTCTTAGGATATTTCTTGAATACTGTATTTATAACATCACTGAAACCTATCGTATCTCGAGGATGAATAACTAAGAATTTCTGGGGTTCTTCAAGTTCCTTCCCAGTTTGATCTCTCACTTTATTCTCTATCTGAGTAACTATCTCTTCTGCTTCGTCAATTCTTCCGTGAACTAATAACCATCTTGGGCTTTCCGGTAGATATCTCCTTATGAGAAGAACTGCAAAAGCTAAGGAAGCTCCTACAAAGAACGCTAATCTCCAACCCAGGTTTATTGGAAAGATTGCCGGATTTAATATATAAAGTGAAAGTATTGAGCCTGCTATTGTCCCAATCCACCAGCTACCGTTTATCGCTAAATCTACCCAACCTCTTACCCTGGCAGGAATTAACTCGTCAATTGCAGAATTTATTGCAGAATACTCTCCTCCTATTCCTAATCCAGTTATTGTCCTAAATATTGCAATTGATATAAAGTTCCAAGAGAAAGCAGAAGCTACAGTGCCTGCAATGTATGTTCCTAAAGTTATCATGAATAATCTTTTCCTTCCATATCTATCTGTCAAATAAGAGAAGAGGATTGCCCCTATTACTGCACCTATTAAGTAGGCAGTACCTAAAAATCCTACTTCAAAGCAGGATAAGCCCAATGTTGCTGGACTCCTTAAAACATCTCCTATTACGCCAACGATTGTCACTTCTAGCCCGTCAAGGATCCAAGTTATTCCTAAGGAAATTACCACAAGAACGTGCCAAGGTGACCAAGGCAGTCTATCTAATCTAAAGGGAATGTTTGTATGAATTCGTTTTTGCTCTATATGTTTAGCCATAAAAAACACCCTTTATCATTATGTATATTATTTTACTTAAACCTTTCTTGAAAATATAAGTAGTATAAGTCAGTTAAGTAAAATTTTATTACCCGTCGTTAGATATATGCTTCTAAAAATGTTTATATAATCTTTCAAATTTACGTTTAGCTCAAAACTAAATTGAATGAAGAGAATTGCTAACACAATACTAAAAGAAGAAGGAAAAATAAGTGGTCTAGTAAGACCTCTTAACGTTTGTCGAACCGCCTAAAACTGAAAATAATGTCGCTATGATTATAATTATTGCAGAAATCAAAAACGCAAAATGTAAGCCATTAACAAAGGCATTGCTTACGTCACCGTCCAAAACGTTAGTTCCGAGGAAAATTTCAAAAGCTACCTGCCTTGGAATTACTAAAGTTGCTACAGTAATACTCATAACGTAACTTAAGGTAGTCCCTATACTGCCTAAAGTCCTCGAAACCCCTGATACGGAACCGTAGTATTCTTTAGGTGCAGAAAACATGACTGCAGTAGCGTTTGATGGCCAGAACATTGCTGAGCCTATGCCGGTTATTGCGGTTATCCCTAATATCGTGAAATAAGGAGTAGAAGGCGTTAGAATAAAATAATAGAGCATGAGGGATGCGAAAATGAAAAGTAAACCTATTCCTGCCAATAATCCTGGCCTTCCTTTGTCGGCAATCCTTCCCATGAAGGGGGCCAATACGCTGGCAACAACATAGCCAGGAGTTAAAAGTAATGAAGATTGTAAAGGAGTTAATCCTCTAACTCCTTGTAAGTACATTATTAAAAGGAATGTAATTGAAAGAGCTCCTATTCCTTGAAATAGGCTAGCTAATAGGGAAAATGATAAAAGTCTTATTTTAAACAATTTCAAATTTATTATTGGAGATTGTACTTTACTTTCATTTATAACAAAGAACGGGAGTAAAGCAACTCCGAGGATTATTTCTACTACATCCATGATGTTCACTCCTATCCCGGCTATCATCATTGACCCAACGGAAATTAAAGCCAAGGAAACTCCTAATATGACAGAACCAGTGATATCTAGCTTATTCTTTATGACGCGAGAGTCCCTTATTTCTCTTATGCCTAAAATTACCGAAATTATACCTATAGGTACATTAATGTAAAATATGAACCTCCAGCCGAAAAAGGTAGTTAATACTCCTCCTAAGACGATGCCTAACAAAGCGCCTACGTTCCACCCAAGTGAGGTTATTCCGTAAGCTTTACCCCTAGAGTTAGGAGGAAAAACGTCTGCAATTATCGCATAGGAGTTTGAGGTAAGCAAAGCTCCACCTATTGCTTGAATAACTCTGAAGGAAATTAATAAACAAACGTTAGGGGAAATTCCAGCCAATGCTGAGGCTAATGTGAATAAAATAAACCCGGAATTGTAAATTTTACCTCTTCCTATTAAGTCTCCTATCCTCCCTGCTTGAGTAGATAGTACTGCCAGGACTATTAAATACGCTAATAACACCCATATTGATGAGAATAGGTTGGTGTGTAAGCAATCGGTAATAGTCGGCAACGCTAAAAGTACGATTGTAGTGTCTACTGCTGCCATTAAAGTTCCTAACGATAAAACAAGGAGCACAATTTTCTGGTTCATAGTTAACAATGTTAAAGAAGTTAATTTAAGGTTAACTTATAATTCGGTATCATACTACTATTATTTTACAGTTAAGAAAGATAAGCCTTTGAAAGAGCATTAAAAACTTTCATAGAACCTCTTTTTAATTCCCCATATTATCATAATATGTGGACTTACAAGATTACTTAGATAAGCTGAAAGCTTTCAATTGGAAGGATTATAATATATATTACGCCGTGTTATTCGGCTCTCTAGCTAAGAAAGGAAAAGGTAATGACATTGATATTGCAGTAGAATTTAAAGAGTTAAGCTTTGATGATTACATGAAATTGTGGAAGGATCTCTCAGATTACTTGGATACGGAAAAGATAGATCTTGTTTCAATAGATGATAATACCAGTTGTTACTTAATTCACGAGGTATTTAATTACGGTCTAATTCTTTATAAAGAAGACTGGTCAAGAGCTCATAGGAGAGCAGTAGTTTGTGAGGATTTCTTAATAGATGCTAAAAAATTGGATTTAGTAGGAAGGGAAGTTAGGGCAGTGATAAGGAAATGGCAATCTTAGATAAACTACTTGAGAACCTTAAAGATTACACTAGCAAATTAGATGAAGCTAATAATGTAGATTTAGATAGCTGGTTTAACTTATTTGCGATACTTCACTTGCTTCAAGTCCAAGCTCAGTCATTCATTGACTTAGTTCAAACACTCTTATCAAATATGGGAATATCAAGCCAAGGATATAGAGATTCTATAAGAAAGCTTTATGAGAAAAACTTGATAACTGCTGAAGAAAGGGATTTTTTAATTTCCGTGGTTGGATTTAGGAACATTATTGTTCACGAATATGCAACAGTTAATCCCATTTTCGTTAAGAAGATAATGGAAAATAAGGAATATAGAAGATTACTCGAAATAGCCTACAATTTGAGGGAGAAAGCCAAGAATTATTGGGATTGTTAAACTTTCTTTTCCAACCTACTTAGTATTGACTTCACTTGCCTTTCCAACCTACTGAGCCTGCTCTCCACGTCGTCCTCGTAATCGTCATAAAAGCCAAAAAGCCCTCTAATTCTTGAAAATAGAACTTCTCCAAGATTTTCGAGAGCAGGAGTGTAACCTTTCTTGACTACCTTGTAAAGTTTTTGTACCCTCCCTACACCTATAGGCAAAATCATTATTCCTCCTTCTCTAAGCTGTTCGTAAGGTTTGCACAAGAGAGTAGGTGCAGAGGCCCAAGCTATCACTCTATCAAAGGGCTTCTCTTCTTCATGTCCTAACGTTCCGTCTCCTAGCACTAGTTTCACGTTTTGGTACTCGGAAAGTAATCTAGAAGAGTATTTATACATTTCCTCGTTAATTTCTATACTAACAACCTTGTCAACAATTTCCGCAATTAATGCAGTATAATAACCTATTCCTGTTCCTATTTCTAAAACCTTTTGACCTTTGTGCAAGTCTAATTCATCAAGCATATAGATTCCTAAACTTAACGCAGTAGTATTTATTCCGGGTAAAATAGGTAAAGCTTCATCAACGTGAGTATAGGCATAACTCCTTAGATTCTCCGGCAGGAACTTTGCTCTATCAACCTTCTTGAACGCTTCGGCTAGCTCTGGGTTCTTAATCTTCCTAAGAATTTCCTCCTTTTCGGTCATTGGATATAGTAAGATGATTTGATAAAGATAAAGGTAATGCTAATTTTTACCTTGTTTTACATCCGATCTAAAAATAAAATTTATTCTAAAGTTAAGAAGGATAGATAATCCAGATAAAATTTTTATTAAAGTTTCATAATTAATATTTATCTGTATTTTTCTATATAAATATTTCGGTTTATGAGAAAATAAAGTTTTGATGAAGATAAAGGTTAAATAGAACAAAATAAAAGTATATATTGAGTGGTGAGTTTTAATGGATAATGCGCTACAGAGCTTTATACTATTGACAATAACAATAGTAATAGGTTTAATATTAGTAGCATACTTTGGAGGAGCCTTTGGAATCCAGAGCGTAAATACAGTTTCTGAGAAAGAAGCGTCATGCCTAGCCGCAGGTCTTCAAATTAAAGAGAACTACGTTGTTCAGTATGGAAGGGATAACATTATAGTAGTCCCATATGAAACTCAAAGTTATAATGAGCCGATTTATATTGTTGCTTTCCCTATAACTTCCGCTTCTCAGTTAGAATTTGTCACACCAAATGGGACTTTCTGTCCAATTAATTATTCAACTCATGCAATTAAGGCCAATATCGAGATTTATTCTACATCAAACCAGATAATATATTCTGGTCAAATATGCATGTATAAAACATATTTCAACACGCCTCAATTTTTATCTGTTAAAACCGGTGAAAGCGTCATGGTATGGATTTTAGCTTGTATTGACGGCAAGTATTATAGGATAGGATATTCAGAGGTGAGCTAAATGAAAGCCTTGTCCCCTGCAGTTGCAATGTTATTTGTATTGATTATCTTGATTGCAATATTAATTCCTTTCACGTACCTCATGTTCTCAATACCCACTTCTACTGTTAACGCAGAAAACCAAGCACATAATAATGAGGAATTAGCAGATGAGCAACTATCGGAGATTGAAGTTATATATAATTCTTACCAACTAGCCTCCGGAATAAAGACCTTCTATGGTTTAGTATATAGCGGGAATTTCCTTTACGTATTGATTGGAGAACAAAACCCTCCGGTTCCGTTAGTAATTAAAAGCATAGAAGGGCTACGAGGAACTACCTGGACAGTTGTTTCTTCTGGCCAAATAACAATAACTACAAATAATACTGTTTTTGACGGAATTCCTGCCCACAAAATTCACGTAGGTACATATTCTGAGATAGCTGTTGAAACTAATCTAGGAAATATAATTAATGTACCGGAATATAAAATAATAACACCAACAAGAGTGAGTAATTCCTCCGCCATAATCTCCTTAAATGAGGAAAAATTCAATGTATTGCAATCATCAAACTTCTATCCTTTATGCTGTCATACACCTTTATCTAGTATAATTAATGAATTTGGAAACTCGTTTACTCTACTTGGATTTAGCTCGATAACCTTCTGTGCCAACACGTTCTTTAAGTGATTCTATGATGGTAAGTTGTGCTCTAATTATAATAAGTTTATATTCACGTCGCTATGCGGCACTTTTTGTATTCCTAGTGGAGAAGTACTTAAAACTACTTCTATATGCGGTAAAATAGAAATTCCTTATTCGTTCCTTGGACAATCGTGTATAAAGATATGCAAAGCTAAGGATACGTGCTTCCGTATCTCTGCCGCTTGCATCTCATTATCTTGCGGGTACGCTAATATTACATTCCCTAACGGTACAACTGAAATATTGAAAGGTAATTTACAAATTTCACCAAGTGTAACAGCAGATGTACACGTCAAGAACGGTACAGTTATAATTAAACCGTTCTGTCTCTTTGCTGACGCTATAGTTCAAGGAAACTTAAAAGGAAAATTAGTTGAATTTAGTGCTAGTAGCTCAGTAATTAAATTTATTTGTGTAAATACTGGATATACTACTATATGTAATAAGTATCCAAGCTTAATCACGCCGTATAAAATATTCTGCAACTTCTATGGTACATTACAAGGAAATATTATTAAACACACGTGTATTACTTCATTTACATCCGTAGTACTCTCCATCCCCTCTAATTGTCCTTATATTAACTATAGTGCAATAAAAGTATCAGGTTGTTTACTAACTCCAATAAAAGTTAAGATAAACTTCAATATATATAATCCTGGGAATTACTCCCTTGATGTGAATAGCATTGTAATGCTATTTCAGGAAGAATTTATATTATCCCTGACTTCTTCGCATTCCGGTTATGAGAGCGGTTGTGCAGTAGGAATAATATGTATACCATATTCTGCAGTAATTCCCCCCGGAGGATTAGATTGCATATGCGAAGTCATTAGCATACCGGTTCAAATACATTTCCTAGGAAATCCCAACTTATACAACGAACATAATTACAGTGGACAGCTATTTATGCCAACCTATGAGACAGTTACGATAGAGCTAAGGACGAACCTAGGTTATATATCTTCGGGAACCTTCGTAATACCAGTACAACCTCCTTATAAAGTCTATACATAAAAAGAAGTTATTTTTTCTTATATCTCAAAATTTCATACTTTTTCTTTAGAGAATATAAGAGAAAATAATATTTTATATCATTTCCTCAAGATTCTATTCATGCAATTGGGTTTTATTTCAAACCAAAGAACGTCAGCCATTATACAAGGGACTTCAATAGTATGGTTTCCTGTGCCAAAATTTGATTCTCCATCTATCTTTACTAAATTACTAGATGAGGACGGAGGAGAATTCTCTATACTTCCTGAGAAAATAGAGAGCATTAAACAGTATTATGAGCACCCACTAGTTTTAACTACTGAAGTAAAAACAGAAAGAGGAGGTTCTTTAAAGGTCACAGATTTACTACCTTTGGGAGAGACTGTAATAATAAGGAAAGTGGAAAGTGACGTACCCTTTACAGTAGTTTTCAAACCGGCTTTTAAATACGCACTTTATAGGCCAATAATATTAAGGGATAGATTCGTTAACTCTAAGGGAAGAGATTGCGTAGGCTTCTTGTATAAATGGGATGGAAAAGTTAGAAGGCAAGGATCTTTTACTTGGAGGTTTTCTGAAGGAAAAGGATTCTTAGTAGCGAATTACGCAACTGACAAGGAGCACGGAGCATTTAGCGAAAGAGGGAAAGCTTTGCAAATGGACTTTGAGAAACCCTTCGAAAAGACCATAAAGTATTGGGAAAGCTTTGATGTAAAGTCTAAGGTATACGAAGACCTCTATAGATCTTCAGTCTACGTACTTTTAGGCTCCATTTATTCTCCTTCTGGAGCATCAATCGCTTCCCCTACAACCTCTTTGCCGGAAGTTGTTGGAGGCTCGAGAAATTGGGATTACAGATTTGCCTGGGTTAGAGATTCGTCAATTACTGCTGAAGCTTTAATTAATGCAGGCTTTATAATAGAAGCTAGAAGGATACTTAACTTCCTCCTCTCGTTAGTTAATTTCACTTCAAAACCATTCTATTATCCACTATACACTGTTGAAGGTACCATTCCTCCGCCAGAAGTGAAATTAATGTGGCTATCTGGGTATAAAAATTCAAAACCAGTGAGGGTAGGCAATGCAGCATCAAAGCAGATACAGCTTGACGTTGAAGGATTCTTCATGAACGCTCTTTACAAGTACTTTGAAAAGACCGGAGATACTGTACTTATTAAAGATGTTTTTGATAAAGTTGAACATATTGCTGATTGGATTTCGGAAAATTGGCTAATGAAGGACTCCGGAATATGGGAAGATAGAGGAGAACCTAGGCATTATACTCATTCTAAGATAATGATGTGGGTTGCGTTAGATAGGGCAGGAAAGCTGGCAGAATACATAGGCAAAGAAGATAGGTGGAAGGAAAGTAAAGAGAAAATCAGAAAATGGGTTTTAGAGAACTGCGTTTCTAACGGTTACCTTACAAGGTTTGCGGGTAGCGAAGATATAGATTCATCAATACTTTCTGCACCTCTTTACGGCTTCATAAGCGAAAAGGATGAATTGTTCCTAAACACGCTTTCCAAAATAGAGAAAGAACTGAAGGTGGGGAATTTTGTAAAAAGATATAAGAGCGACTTTATGGGAGAGGCAAAGCATCCGTTCCTTTTAACTACTTTATGGCTTGCGAGAGTCTACGTAAGGCTAGGAAGGATTGAGGAAGCTAAGGAAATAATATCTGGCATTGAGCAAATTGCGGGAAGCCTTCATTTAGTTGGAGAGCACGTTGACGTAGAAAAGAAGGAATTTACTGGTAATTTCCCTCAAGTTTTTGTTCACGCCGAAATCGTTAACTTAATTAAGGAAATAGAAGGAGTAACTTGAAGGGATTGTTGTGCTCTTTTTTAAGACGAGTTAATTTTTATGTAGTCATTTCTAGGCTTAAGAAAATTTAACTCGTCTTACATCATGGCTTTCTTCTCTTTTTTTAATCCTCCATCTTCGAGTAATACTAAAAAGCATAAGATTTACTTATGAATATTCTCTGTTATACCAAGTAATATTTTTTAGTTAGAATCACATCTTGGGCCCAGGGTGCTTTTATTGTGTAAAAAGCCCTTCTTTCTCTTCATAAAAAGTTATACATAGTCAAACATTTACCCGAGGTACTCTGGACTCTCGAAGCTAAATAATAAATATTAGAAGATGACATATTTTCTCTATGACTAAAACTAATAAGAGTTATAGCAACCAGATGATACATAATATAGCTCTTTATTATACGGCATACATTCTTTCTCGATATGGATGGAATGTGCAGATTACTTCTAGAATTACTAGAGGCATTGATATTGTAATATATAGTCAGGATAGAACGAAAAAGCATACTATTCAAGTTAAGGGACTATTTAAACGAAATCCGGTTCCCTTCGGGTCGAATTTGAATAATCTAATTGCAGAATTTTATGTTATAGTTTTGCTGAATGAACTTAAGAGTGAACCGTGGGCTTTTGTACTTAAGAAAGAGAATATAATTGAGAAATTAGTAAAGAGGGATAAGAATGGAAAAGTAAGCTATTGGCTTAACGATATGAAGTTTTTATCAGAATTTAAGGATAAATGGGATATTATAGGTTACGGATATTAAATAAATTTTTATAGTAATCTTTATTTTTTAGAATATTTCTTGATTAGATTCGAGCAGACTTTATCATTTGTACAGTTCACAAATTGCATAGGTAATGTATTCTTAAATAGCCGGTTCTCAGTACTTAGTGATGTTAACCGGGGAGTTTATTTAACAGAGCACGTCAGTATGGGAATCTCGTTTATTGCAAGATAAACTAAAACTTAGAATAAATTGAATATAACTCAACTAATTTACAACAAAATATCATATATTTCGGGCTATTGTAGCTAATAAATAATATTTTTCTTGAATATACTAGAGATATACAATTTATTTAACATGAATAATAAGGGAAGCATAGAATCAGCTGGACTTAAGGGAAAAACACTTCCGTGATAACACCCTACCCCTTTGATCCCTTGAGCTACGCGACACCTCAAGCCCTTCCAAGAGCGATTCACAAAACTCCCACAACCTAACCCTCCTCCAAGAACGAACCAAAAACCAAATATTAACCAAGAGATAAGATAAAAGAATAAGGACCAACTCCTTCCTAACATCACAAGTCCTACTCCTAACCCTAAACTCCTCCAGAGAACGAAAAGCATTCTCAACACCCCACCTCACCCTATACATCTCAGCCAAAACAACAGCCCCTTGAACATCAACCTCACCCCTAACCAAAAACCCTATAACACCACCATCACCCCTCTTAAGCATAACTAGACAAGCACCAGAATAATGCCTAACACACAAGAAACCAACATACCTCACCCCAGCGTAATAAACATCAACCGGACTTAACATCCCCAAATACTTCTCATACATCTGAGCCTTAGCAGCTATGACAAAGTCCAAACCCATATCCAAGAGAAACTTAACCACCTCATTAACAGCAAACTCCCTATCTGCAAAGACCATAACAAGCCTAAGCCCCTCGCTGTCCAACTCCTCCATGAGAACTTGCATTACCTTCTTGAAGTCCTCAGCTATTTTCTTCGTTGTTATTGGTAAGACGTCTAAGAAGATCCTTTTCCTCCCCAATAGGTAGATTACTATTTGGGCTAATCCCCAACTAGTCCCCTTATTTGGCCTTATCCTGCTCAATAATCTTTTATCCTTGTGGTATTGTGGTATTGCGTGGAAGTCTATGGCTACCCTTCTGTCCCTCGTCTCCCTTAACACTTTCTTTCCCAATTCCTTGATCGCTTTTCTCACGTCTTCAACACTGATGCGGTTCAAGGTTCTCAAGGCTTTTCTTCCCTCGTTTCCTAGTCTGCTCAAGTAACTCCCCCTAGCCTTAAGTAAGGCCCTTAGCAGTTGTTCGAGCTCATTAGGGAAAAGTATTTGAGCTAGTAGTGTGTAAATTAATTTGAGGGCGGACCTAACGAAGCCCCTATTAGCTTGCTTAACACCTTTTGTCTTGGGCATATAATTAGGTCCGCCCTCGTTTATACAAACTTTTCTACGAAAAATCTTATTCTTTCGACTTTTTATGTATTTTATTCATCTCATTTTTTACGCTAAAAAAGAGATTCCCATACTGACGTAATAACACACCACGCCTTCACTCACAGCCAAACCCATTCGTAACGTTTATTAGACCTTTAGGATTATAATATTACGTGATAAAGGAACCTTACGCTACTTTACTCAATAACATGCTTAAAATAATGAAGGAGGAGTTCAAAGACGACTTAATTT
>Ga0080003_1001176_pt1 | contig 14467 bp, 11 predicted proteins | sample JossMetagenome_FD_69206 | JGI IMG/M metagenome (GOLD analysis project Ga0080003, IMG submission 69206) | Hot spring microbial communities from Joseph's Coat, Yellowstone National Park, USA - JC2_E (SPADES assembly) (version 2) | ecosystem: Environmental > Aquatic > Thermal springs > Hot (42-90C)... | reverse complement strand
TCCGCATAGTTCGCGTGGAAGGTGACAAGGCATATACGGAATTTGAAGGTCACGAGATAAATCAAGACTATATCAGAAGGCTTATAAGAAGGAGAAAAACGAGGATTGACATAGTTGTTGATGGAATAACATCTGACGGAAGAAAGATCAGGGTGAAACCGCTGGTCGTTCTAGATAGGAAGGTTATTAATGGTGTGGAAACCGGCATAAGGAACAAGATTTCTGAGTTCCTCAGGGGAAAGATATCTGAGCTTCCTCTCAACCAGTTCATAATATATATGTTCTCTCCTCAGATAATCCAGGACATATCTGACCAAATTAAGGGAATATACCCGACAAGAAAAATTGAGATGAGAAAGTCGGAAATCTTGGAAGTTGGAGCTGAGAAGAAAGTTCCCAAAGCAGAGGAACCGGAAGCCGGGGTGGCTTAGTAGGTAGAGCGTCGGACTCATAGGGATTTTACTGGGAAATCCGAAGGCCCCGGGTTCGATTCCCGGCCCCGGCATCAAGTAAAAGGTATAATTCCCTGTCAACGATTTTCAGGTTTATTTATATACCCCAAGAGGGGGTCTTAATAATATAAAATGGTGTGAATTAATTAAATGAAAAATCAACCTTGCATTGTCATATCGATACGTGCCTTAAATAACTCTAGTTCTTCCTTAAGCATTGCTTTTACCGCTGACACGAATTTTTTGTTACCTTTCATCTCAACGAGATTGAGAGCTATCTCAAAATAAGTCAAATAAGATGCGGTATAATCACAGATCTTAATCATCATGTTCAGGATTATAAATCTTTCAATTGCCCTATTTATAACGAATTCTCCGCTCTTACTTACTATGATGTCTTTGCTTCTTCCTTCAATTAAATCAATCCATTTATCATAATCTGCCAAGAAGTTAGCTCTAAAAGTTAAGAACTTGTCTTCGTCTATCGCAGATATAACGTTATCGAGGAACGCACCTGTTTCACTATATGTAAGACCATATAAGCTACCGATAAACATAACATCTCTAAAACCGTATTGAAAAATTTTGTCATTCACTAAAAAATGAATTAAACCTCTTAGAAGCTCCCCATCAGATATTTTTACCTCGCTGATATCTTGAACTTGAAATAGATTAAGCAAGATCTCTTCTGCCTTCTTATCGATAATAGGATTTAACCATCCGGTCGTATGAGAACTCATATCTATCGGATTATACGGGGGTAAAAGGTCTTCAATAATTTCTTTACCTGATATTTCTTGATCTAGTATTTGTTCAATTTCATCAATCGATAATTTTTTCCCTGAAACTGATTCTTTATTCCCCATCTGTGTCAAGGGCATGTTCTTTTTGTAAGCAAAGTATTTCCTAATTTCTTGTTTCACCTCGTTACTACGCAATTCATGATCGGCAAAAAATATCAAGCCTTCAATTATCCTGTCAACTTTTGAAGGGGACTCTTCTTTGACCATGAAATCAACTCTTGATGAAAACAACTTTCACACTTATATTAAATTTAGGATTAGACATCTGACGCACAAACGTAACCGTGAGTTGAGGCTAGTTTGTAAGAAACTGAGGGGGAGAGTAAATGAAAAATGAACAAAAGTGTTACAAATTCTGCAGGGGCAGATTATTACGTAGCTGATACATTATTGAACCATAGGTTAAATAAAATTAAAGAAAATTGCCACTTCATGGGTAGGCAGTATATTCCAAAACTGGCAAAAATGAAAACTGCATCTAAATCGACGATGCAGGAACACATTAACAAAGCAAAGTCGAAGCTCATGAATGTAATAGAGCCATATGTCAGGCTATATGCGACAACCAAGAGGTCGACTGAACCAGAAATGTATGTGGACTTTGAGGATAGGAAAATTTGAAACCCACATAGCGTCAGTCGTCTAAATATAATGATGATTTTAAATAACCCTGCTCTTAAACGAGTTCTGGTAACATCAGGCTATTCTTGAAATGAAGAGATTCAACCCATACAAGTAAAGCTCACATTCCTAACTCACCAAGTGACGCTCAGAATCTCAGGAAAAGGTTTCCCATAGCTATATTTGCCATTATGAATATTATTGCGAACTGGAAAGCTGCCTGTACTCCGGAAAGCCTGAAATTTATCATTGCAAGCCTCGAAATCTTCCCTGTGTCAGGCGAGCCTTTCCTCAATTCAAGCAGTATTCTCACCTGGTTAGGAAGGAATACCGCGAATGCCGTTATCAGAAGGATAAGGACTATGATTCCTGCAGCGATTATGACAGGATAGCTAAGCCTGAATATGCCTTCGTAGGATGCAAGATATATCCCTGCTGTTATTGCGAGTGATGCAATTGTCGGCATGAAAAAGAGCATCATTGGAACAAGTCTCTTTATGAGCTCGGTTCTTGCACCGACCGACATCTTGATCATCACTCTTGACATAACCAGACCCATGAAGAGGTCTATTCCAGTCCACGTTCCACCAAGGAGCACGTGGGTGTAATCGAGAATTGTCAGGTTCCTAGCCCATATGACCACAGCCACCAGGATAGCTGGTATGATGACAATAAGGGAGGATGATGGCTTTATCATCCTGGTGTCTTCTGGTCGATTTTGCATAAATTAAAATATTTTAGCGTATAATAATTTTTCTACCCGGGTAGCGCATTGAATAACCTATGGAGGCCATACATTCAGTTCACCACAGTGTTCCTTCCAAGCAGGAAATATGCATATATCTTCATGACAACCTCATGGATCTGATATCTCAGCTTCCTTGCCATCACAGTTTCTCCCACTAAACAGAGATCAGATTGATTTAAGGCCTTAGAGCAGGCATTCGTAGCACTATCAGAAGAGACTATAGCAGCGTTCTCTCCCCTGCCCTACTGTTAAAGTCAACTGTTTCCAATCCAATAGATCTCCTGAACTTGTTAACAGTTGCAGGCCCGAATCCCTGGAAGTGGTTGTTTGAAAGAACATAGGCATGTCTAATCATGTCTTTCTTCCCCTGCAGTTCCTTAGTCCAATATTCTATCTCACTTGTCCTGTCCTTAATAACATTCCCGAATTGTTCTTCCGGTATTGACCGGTCACCTACCAATCTCAGGTAGACTGTATCTGACGTAATTACAGAAGGCACCTTAGCCATGGGGATCTCTGACCAGGCTAGAGTCACTCCCTTCTCCCTTAACAGAAAGAAGACTTCATCCCTGAACCATGAATCGTGCCTGAATTCCACTGCGAACTTTGGATTTGAAGGAAGTCTCTCCAACAGCTGCTTCAGTCTAGGGTATCCTTCACCGTAAGAAAGAGATGGAGGAAGCTGTATCAATACGCATCCTAACTTCTTTCCAAGTAATGCCATTCTTTCAATGAACGGAGAAACTTCTTTCTCAACGTTCTTCAATCTTGAATCGTGAGTGACAGATTTAGGAATCTTTACGGTAAAAGTAAAGTCATCCGGAGTTGAGTTCTTCCATGCATTCATAGTGGACTCACCTGGGACCCTGTAGAATGTCGAGTCCACTTCCACCAGGTCGAAGATCCTGGAATAGATCTTCAAATAATCGGATGATTTTGTTCCTGGGGGATAGAAAGGTCCAACCCATTGATTGTAGCTCCATCCTGAGCATCCAGTCTTGATGTCCATTTCAACACTTCATTAATAAGCTATCATATAACCTTAGGGCTTGTTGTATACGGAAGTTAGTCCGCTCCCTCGAGAAATTTTTTGCAATCTGGAGGAATATGATACCGTCGGGGACCTGCACAGTCGACTGAGCAGATCTGTTGCTTCAGCCTGTTTGATTATGTTTATTCGTGAGTCCGTAAAATGTCGATGACTTTATGATTCTACCGAATCATGATTTCAAAACCTGTTTTTGACGAAAAGATGTTATGGTTTTACAGAGTAAAGCAAAATTTGCTACTGAAGGTATTTTATATCTTGATTGCCACCTTTCTTTTTCTGCTAAAAAAAGTATTTTAGATCTAGCCAGGTCTCAAAGATCACCATAATAACAATAACAAATATTACAAGCCCGAAGGCATAAGGTAAACCTGCTGTTTCCATCATTATCGCTAGAAGGATAACACCGTCTAAGACTGCTTCTATAAAAATGATAATAATTACCAGAGGGGCTTTGCTTAAATCCATCCTTAAACGGACTCCTTCCTCTCTATTTTGTCCTTATCCTCGAATCCATTCTTTGAATGGTGATTGAGTTTAGTAAATTCATCGTGTCCCTGTGATAGCGCAATGTCCATAAATCTCTCTGGATACAATGAAAGGAGTAACGATCCATAGGTCTTCCTGAACAATTTTGCAGACAATCCATCGACCGACCTGAAGTTGTTTGGATCCCATCTGCGGAAAGTTGATCTTGAATGTACACTGATTTCAAACAGTTTCGGAAAGATGGGTCTTCGCATTATACTGAGATTGATGGTTCTCTCCTCCTGCTTCCTCCTTGCCTTCATCTAGGCCCACACGGGAAGGTGGATGGACGTCCCGGACAGCCTATCTTCATCTTTCCCGAGCCTTATCATTTCCTCAAGCCTCATCCCGGTCAAGGGAACGCAGTCAAGAAGAATCTGTCTAACTCTCTTTACTGATTCCCTGATCAATTTGTACTGTGAAGGTCTCAGAACTTGGATTCTTCTTTTAATCGCAGCATGCTCTTTAAGGGTTATCTGCTCTCTTATGTTTTATATATGACAGGGAGAAATTTGATTTTTTCTCATGCTCTGTGAGGGTATATATCAATTCCTTCCACTATTTTACCTTAAAACGTAGAAGTATTCCGTCAATATGTGCGAAGCTTATGTTCTCCTGCCTGGCTTACAATCTGTTTGCACTGGGGGGCAGCTCAAAGAGAAGGTAAACTTTAGAAATTTCAAGGAAAAATGAGGGAAATCGAACAAAAGGTAAATATCCAGTACCGTTGTTCCTAGGCGTTCCGGTAATGTTACTCTTACTAATCCTAACTTTTTGCGAGCCGAGAAAATTCATGGTAGATTGGACTGATCCGAAATAAATGGACAGATTTGGGAACTTTCGGTAATGTATTACGGGTGAAAATGACGAGCATATCCGACCACCCCAAGTCCGAGATATCCGTTTCTTGAAATTTTATTAGGGAGGAGAGTAAAGAGAGTGTGTATAATTCAGTATAGAGAGTGAAAGATTAGAGTGCTTTAGAGTACTCTAAAGCACTCTAATAAATTCGGTCATTACTAGAGTAAAAAGAATGCGTACAATTCAGGATTAAGAGTGAAATAGAGTGGGTCAATTAGAGTACTACTCTCGTAGTGTCACGAATTTTATGTAATCGCCCTGGAATAAGAGAAGTAAATCTCTTGACAATTCTTCCTTATCTCCTCCTCTCTCCAAACCCGTGCATGTTTTATATTAATATCAATAACATGCGCGTATGTGCGGGAAGGTTTTTCGAGGGGGAGTTTTTCCTAAGAGGCCACAACTGAATATATACATGTACGAATAGTGCCTTTTGAGTAGTCAATATGTTTGGGGAATAAGGATAACAGGGAGTTACAGTAAGCACTCTTGTTGGTGCAGATCGCCATTATCTGCGACGCATCTGCACCACTTCCTGACATGCTGAATCTAGCGTATAATTCAAGTTTTCCAGAAATTGAGAGTTATTATCTGCGACGATCTGCGACGCATCTGCACCATTACTCCACGGTTATTCCCAGAGAATAAGGATTAGAGACGAAATGAATCATTATTTTCCATATCGAATAATTACATTATCCTCTCCCAGGAGGATCGAGAATGTATCACTTTAAATTTGAAAGAAAAGTGCTTCCAGATAAGCGTTTCAAAAGGGTATGGGAGTAAGGACGATAAATTACCTCATGAGGAACGATTCGAGCGATCTAAGAGATCGAAGATATTGTTTAGACGCCTAGTATATGAAATATATATCTGTATTTCACCAATTGCCCAAAAAATAATTTTCTATGGTAGAACACCTCGCATTTTTCTCAAAATGTTACAATTTTTAACAGAAGAAACTGTAAAACGCCGATATGCCAAAAACCCCGTCTAATCCTTATGCACGTAAATGTTACATCTAGTTGATAACTTTCTATAACGGACATTTTACTTCACGAACCTGATAAATACTGATTGGCGAATGAATAAATATATTATTCTCTGATGGAAATAATATTTCATAATCAGCTGCCCATCTAATTGGGCAATTAAGCTGAAAGTTAAATGGTCCCTTATTTTCAGCATCGCCTTACATACCTCATAGAAGCCTTAATGAGTTTCTTCACTGTGCATCTAATTGCACAATTAAATCAAAGATAACATTCGGTCAAGATCTGAGAAAGGGGAACCAGGATATCAGGACCAGGGATCCATGGAAATAGTCGATTCCAAACTTGCGCACGTGCGTGTTTGATATTAATATCAATAACATGTGCGCACGTGCAAGGGAGTTTTTTTCACAAGGCAGCACAACCATATATATGCAAAAAGACTGCTCAAAAAAAAGGTTTCCTTGCTTGGTCAATAAGGATAGCAGATAATTTGATACAATTCTTTCCTAGTTGGACGGATAAGGCATTATTTTTCACTCAATAAGCATTTGGAGAATCAGTATTCAAGGGGAAATGTTTTATTATTTCCTGTGGTTATAATAATACGATATAAATTGCTGGAGACGAGGCTTATCTCCCCACTATCTCCCACACTTCTTTTGGATTGTAACATTTAATGTATTATACAGGGGTTTTGAGAAAAAAGAGCTATCTCATGTCCACGCATCTCCCCACATCTCCCACAACTGCTCCATGGTTGTTCCTAGAGAATAAGGATTGAAGATATGATGCGTTATTATTTTCCATATCGAATAATTCAATCATTTCTTCCTTAAAGGATCAGCCCCTTCTTGATTCACATTTTAAAATACGAATGACAGAAACAAAGGGTTTGGAAATCATTGAGCATCCACTTTTGGTATATTTCTTCGTCTCCTGCCCGCGCGTGTTAGATATCAATATCAATAATACGCGTGCATGTGCGGGAAGGTTTTTCGAGGGGAGAGTTTTTTTAAAAGGCCACAACTGAATATATACATGTAAGAATAGTGCTTTTTGATAGGTCGGAATGTCTGGAGAATGAGAATAATAGGTAGATATGGGTACACTCTCTGGGTCTGGAGAACATACTTTATCTCCAGACATCTCCAGATTTTCCTGATATGTCAAATTTAACGTATAATCCAAGGTTTCCGGAAATGGGACAGTCTCATCTCCATATATCTCCAGATCATCTCCAGAACTATTCCATGATTGTTCCCAGAGAATAAGGATTAGAGACGAAATGAATCATTATTTTCCATATAGAATAATTACATTATCCTTTCCCAGGAGGATTGAGAATGTATCACTTTAAATTTGAAAGAAAAGTGCTTCCAGATGAGCGTTTTAAGAGGGTATGGGGGGTAAGGACGATAAATCATATTACCCGACCCCTTATCTCGCAAATTTGACCCTTTCTCACCCTTTTTACTAGATTATTCCCCTCGTTTCAAGGTAATTATCAAAAATATGGCCATCTTTCCAAAAATCCAAGAGGGAGATAATGGGACATCATTGTTTGACGTAACTTGAGACACCCTAAATATTTTTAATAATAATAGGTATATCATTACAATGGAGGGCGATAACTCGGCTGACGGTTCAAGTTCATTATTGGGAAACTCAATTTTCGGGGTAGAAGCAATAGATAATAGGATTGGAAATTCAATTAAGAAAGGAAATTTGTACATGATCGGTGGCAAAACAGGTGTCGGTAAGACTACCACATCCCTTCATTTCCTAGTAAATGGAGCCAAGAAGGGGGAAAAAGGCGCAATAATTTTAACAGACACAAGACCAACAGAATTTATTTCAAATTCAAGCTCATTCTCATTTGGTTTCGAAACCTACTATAAGGGGAGGATGATAGAGATTCTAGAGTTGTCTGAGCAGATAATGGAAATGAAATATGAAATTCTGTCCAATAGGAAGGAAGAGAAGAAATTTATTGCTGAGATAACCACGGAAATAAGAGAGTTCGTCAAAGCAAATAATGTATCTCGATTTGTTATTGATCCAGTAACTCCTATGTTAATAGGAGAAGATGATTTCATAAATGCAATGATGAATGCTTTTGCAATACCAGGAGTGATCACACTAGTCACTAGTAACGTTAGAGCGTCTGACGTAAGTTTCTTTGGAATAGAAGAATACTACTCTTCTGGGATCATCAAGTTAGAATTCGCAGATGCAACTTATGGTACGAGGACAATGTCCATAATAAAGATGCGTGGAGGAAGTTATGATCCTGCTCCCTTCAATTACAGAATAACAAATGACGGAATAGTTCCTGCAGAAGAGGCCCCTCTCTCTCCTTCCTCCATAGTCAGTTCAATACTGAGACCCATTAGGGACATAATGTGAGAAAACAGATTGGTATATAAAAGAAAGTGAAGGGAATAATATTGTATATGCGCCGTTACGAAAGTACAGCTCCCTTTAGCAGATTGTTTCCGAATTTTGTGTATCAGAGATACCTCTTACTGAACATTTCATTCAATTCATCTTTGCATTTTGTCTCAAAGTGCCATAAGCATTTCAGACGTCGTTTTTTGATGTGACTTGGGATACCCTAATACCCTAAATATCAATATAAAACACACACGGGCCTGCAGAGAGGAGGAGATAAGGAAGAATTGTCAAGAGATTTACTTCTCTTATTCCAGGGTGATTATACAGGATTCGAGACGCCATGCGGACAGATCAATCAAGTATAATTCTTCAATGTGGCAGGGTTATTCGAAATCCTCTTTGTTCTAGAGAAACATATTTATAGCATTTCATCTATTTATAAAAGGGGTTTAATGAACAGGAAAACCTATTTTGTAATTCTGGTCGTGGCAGTTCTGCTTCTTTTTCCCTCATCCATCCCTAGGAATGCAACAGCTCAGAATGATGGGCATATGAATTTCAACACAACTCCGATTACTCCAGAAATATTGGGTTATTCCATAAAGAGTCAATCATCCTCACTGGTCATGAATGGAAATGGCAGCATATACATATATACGGCGGTGGACGGAGGGGGTGTTTCCATAACTGGCGAGAATTTTCATGTCATCAATTCCGTAATTGATGGAAATGGTGTAATTTCCGCTGTAACAGGAAATTCAACTTCTAACCTTGGCCAATACAATTCTAACAACGCTGCCATCTATGCCATCGGGGGGATATCTGTTGGGAGTTCTACAGGCGTAAACAGCAGTATTCCTTTTGAAGGGATATATTCCTATTCCAACGGTACGTACGGAGCAAATCACGTTAATGGAACGTTCGCGGTGAACAGTTCCGGGTCGCTTGTGGTTATTGTTGCAGCTGGGTCAACGAACGATAACCCCGTAGTCAGCGGGAATTTTAGCTTCCAGCAACTCGATGAGCTCAATTCATCAATATCAATAGTTCAGGACTATGCTGTACTTAATGAGGGAACGTATTCCATCTCAGTGAACATGACTAACGATGGTCTAAATCTAAACGGTTGTTCCGTAATCATGGAAGTTTATGTTATAGGAAAGAGCGTATTCTACCCCCCACAAAAATATCCCGTCACATTCACTGAAAGTGGTTTGCCATCGGGCACATCCTGGTCTGTTAGCCTGGGAAATCAAACAATGTCCTCTTCAAACAACACGATAATATTCAGCGAATACAATGGCACATATTCATATTCCATCCCATCTGTCAACGGCCTCTATCCAAGTCCCAGCTCCGGTAATGTGACAGTTGCTGGAAAACCGCTGAGTTTAGCAATAAATTTCCTTCCACCTAGCACTTACGTTGTATCTTTCATCCCCGAGAATATCTCTTCTTCAACTTTATGGTGGGTTGTTGTAGGCAATTCAAATAAGAGTGCCACAGGTGCAACTCCCATCACATTCGATCTTATCAACGGTTCATATAATTACACCACGGGAGTGCAAGCCGGGTATACCTCTACGCCCTCAAAGGGTAATTTTATTGTCTCAGGCAGTTCCGGATCCATTACCATCATATTTTCAGCTAGAGAGTATACCCTGACAATTTTTGAGAGAGGCCTTCCTGTTGGAGAGACTTGGTATGTCGTGGTTGGAGGAAATTCCTACTCATCTTCAACTTCCAGTTTAACTGTACTGATTACAGATGGGAACTACACTGTAATAATTCCAGGAATTGAGGGGTATAAGCCAGTGATGGGCAGTATGAAGGTTGTAATAGATAACTCGAACAGAACTTTAGAAGTTTATTATAATTTTGTATCGCCCGCCGGACTTTCGTTGATGTATTCGCCGGACATCATGTTGGTTCTTTCCATCATAATACTTGTGATCCTTGGTTTTATTTCTTTCGTGGTCTTGAGAGGTGGTAAAAACAATGTATAATGTTCCTATGTCCAATGAGAGGAGAAAGGCAAGGGGTAGTTCAATAAAGAGTGGTATACTCCTTATGGCAATCGGACTGCTTGCAGGGGCAATTCCAACCGTTGGCTCGGTCTTGACAATACTTATATTAGTGGGTGCAATAATAGTATTCGTTGGTTCTAGAGATCTGTCTGTTCAATACAGAAAGATCACAACGGTGGCGCTTGTGCTGATTCTTGTTATGATTGTCTTAGAAATCTATGGTGTTTCAAAGATGCTTTCCTTGTTATTTGGTCTTTCAGGGGCAACATCACTCTCCTATTCAACATTGGTAAGAGACACTGATCCCTTTATTTTTATGGAGTCAATAGCTTATGTGTTAATGGGTGCTGCACTGCTGCTTGTGGCATATCCTATCTTGTCGGGTTCCTTTAGAAAAGCCCTCTGGATCGCCTACCCGGTTGCATACCTGATATTCTTGGCGGAAAGCTTCACCCAGATGACAGCCCTCAATAAGATGTATTACCAGGCTGTCACAATGAACAACATCGGGGTGTATACGAGCGTTTCAGACGGTCTTGATATAGGTGCCAGTCTTTTCATGCTTATCTGGGCAATAATGTTCTTCATGACATATTCATCTGCAAGGAAAAAATTCCCTAAATTCGCAGCCCCCTATGGTTTACCTTACCAAGGTATCCCTCAACCCTATTCGCAGACCCCTACAAATTTATCTTATGGAGGACAGACATCTGGCGGCCAAATTGCCTGCCCTACTTGCGGGACATTAAACACTCCTGACTCTAAATTTTGCGCAAGATGTGGCACTAGGCTACAATAATTTTTTTCTTTCTTATTGTTGCGGGTTTCATTCAACCAAGTTCTTCTTCGCAAATGATACATTCTTATTTTGCAGTACCTTGTATAGGCTTACTCTACATCTGAATAGATAACATTCGTTACCACATATACCATCCATCTCACAACCTACGAAGTAAAACTGTAAGGTAAAAATTATAAATAAAGTGATAAAACTACGGTGATGCTTGTGTCCGCAGCGCGGTCTCTAGCTGTCCTCTCAGAAGCAAGAGGAAAACGCCTGTAATTATCAGCCCGAATATGATCCCAAGTACCCCCCAAAGTACCGTGTCCTGCTGGTAAGCCTCCTGATATCTCCTCTGTTTTACCAAATTATATAATTTCCAGACCCTCAGGGCAACCAATGCGCCAATTGCCATCGCTATTAAGTATGAGAAGATAGCAACATACTCACCTGCAATAGCCCCAGCGTAAAGATACGAATATGAAGGCCCGAGAGATGCCACATAAGAACTCAGAGAAAGTAGCGAGAATATCGAATAGATGAATTCAACGAAGAACACAAGTACAGATATTCCTGCAAATATTAACGCGATCAACACATAGGTATCAGGATTTGAAAATTGGGATAATTGCGATTGCTGGGCAGAGCCATAGGGAGGTGGCTGATAACTCCCCTGAGGAGGAGGGTAGGATTGCTGTTGCGCTCCGGATGGGTATTGGGGGGGTGCCTGTTGAGGAGGGCCTTGGAGAATATTTTGTTGCGGTGCTGATGGAATGCCCATCATTGGTAATTGCGCTCCGCACTGTTTACAGAACAAAGCATTGTCGTCATTGGGTGTTCCACATTTCGGACAGTATTTCATCGAATTCGTCTCCCTTAATCGGTAGTCAAAATAGCATAAATTTACCCCTATTTAAGGTTTTATGGACTTTCAAGAGGTTTTTTCTATACAGTTAGCATTTGGAGGATATTGACAAAGCCCTAAGCCACCTCACACAGTTCGCTGTTGTATTCCTAACGATTTCTGTGAAGAACATTTTTTCATATCAAATTTCCCGTATTCTTCCCTGAAATTTCTGATGCTTCTCTTCTGTTTGAGCTGATCCCCATTGCAAATATCATAAGAGAAAAGGAAAAGAGAATTTCCCTCCAACCCTTCTCAATGGGACTGAAGTGTGTGTGAAGCGTATTATTCTTTATGATTGACAACTGACACTCTGACGTAGCTCTCTTCCCTGATATTTTCCTATTACGAATGATGCTACAAATGCTTATTTTGAAATCTATCGCTCTTTTGTCATTATTACATCGTATCCCTTTGACTTAACTCCAAATTATCATTTAACCCTGTTTACAGGTATATATTCGTTGACAGATCTGTCTTCTTGTCGTAAGTGCAGGCCGCTGTGATTTCGTAGGATCTTATCACAGGGACTGCATTATCATAAGTAAGGATGTGGGTCTTGTAGCAGAGGTAAGTCTTGTTGTTCTTCTTTGTGAAGACTTTTTTTCATTTTCTCGTACTTTCAGGTTCCGCTGTTCCAAAGTGCCATGAACATTTCATTTCCTCTCAGCAGTTTCATCATTATGAATATGGATCTAAGGAAGAGCACCTTCATAATGTCACGTGAATTTATGGTGCCCAAACCTTGCCACTGTTATGTATATTTTTCAACAGGGGGAGGGAATGAATTCAAATGCGTCATTCATAAATGTCACAGGATCAAGATTCATTCTTTCCTTGTTTATTTTCTTGAAAGCTTCATCAAGAAGGCTTTGTCATACTGTTCCATGGCCCTCTCATGAATAATGCTGGCTCCTATTAGATACGGTAAATTACTAGAGTTATTGGAAATCCTAAGAAGACAGGACCTTCCTCGTTCTGAGCTCCGTACTTTGTGCAATGTTTCATTGAACGCTCCCTCAATCGGCCTCAGGCAACACTGAGATTCCGGTATTCAGGTTTACACGTGACTTTGCTTATCCTGTCCGTTCAATTCTTTAATCTCGATTCAGTGATCTTGCGATAGAAATAATATACAGCGCTCAGGTAAGGAAACCATCAATGTCTCAAAACTTGTTTATGTGAAGTTGAGGTTTACCATATCAGGAACGCTGTTGTTTTATCGCATCACCCTTTGAGTTTCATTTTTGGCTTCTTATAATCATATTGAGATTGTTGTTCAGATAACTGGCTTCCTCTTTCTTCAGAATCGTTCCTCCGGGGCTTCCTCTCCCCATGAATGCAAAGAGCACAAGGGCACCAGAAACATTTGTCTCATTCGGGCTCACCAATTCATCAAAATCCACTTGCAATTTTCCGGTGTGCAGCATTCCTGAGGGCTCTGCATTTATGCTCTTGATTTTCCTCAATTCCGATGAAAATGAACCGGGTCTGCGAAGGAAGTCATTTATCTCTTCCAGGTCGACCTTAGTCGTGGCTCTTGAAATTAAACCATACGTAAGGCCGCCTCCCAGGAGGCTCGTGGCAACTACTCCTCCCTTTCCCCTGGATAGGAATATGAATCGTTTGTCTGTTATCATAACGGTACCGGAATGTGGGGGAATGCTGACCCTCTTTCCGTCTATGGATGCCAGCACTGCACCTGCATGAACGAATAGAATAGTTTCATTCTGTATCCCAGAGGGCGGCCATGAGGGTGTAGAAGGCGTTCCTTGTTGCTGGCTTCTTGTTGTCTGAGGCGCACTCTGATCTCCAATTCCTCCCGGCTGGTTGATTTGTCCATGGAGGGGCGTAGTGCTAGGTGGGACGTTTTGTTGCGGTGCTGATGGAATACCAATCATAGGTAACTGCGCTCCGCAGTGCGTACAGAATAATGCGTTATCAACGTTTGGCGACCCACATTTCGTACAGTATTTCATCGTCTCAGTCTCCCTAATTAATGGTCAAAATAGCATAAGTTTTCCGTTATTTAACCTTTTATGGACTTTCAGGAGGTTTTTTCTATACAGTTAGCATTTAGATGATATTGCTGAAGCCCTGAGTTATCGCGCGATGGTTTGTTACATTCCTGATATTTGAAATGGAAATACAATGAAGATCCATATAGAGTAAAAAATAGAATATTTAGGGTGTCCCAAGTTACGTCAAACAACGACATCCATTATCTTCTCCTTCGGTCCCTTTAAACGCATTACTTAATCTGCATGCTTACCGTGGTGTTCAGTCATGTGCAGTTCAAGCGCTT
>Ga0080003_1001173_pt1 | contig 14489 bp, 12 predicted proteins | sample JossMetagenome_FD_69206 | JGI IMG/M metagenome (GOLD analysis project Ga0080003, IMG submission 69206) | Hot spring microbial communities from Joseph's Coat, Yellowstone National Park, USA - JC2_E (SPADES assembly) (version 2) | ecosystem: Environmental > Aquatic > Thermal springs > Hot (42-90C)... | reverse complement strand
CGCCATTCACGTACGCCTTATGATGCCCATTATAGTGGACATCAATCACTTGCCCACTTATATGGGGCTCCAGTGCATCTATTTTATATGGAAGCGGAGGCAACTCGTACCTCTTGAATAGGTTCGCCGTAGACATGAGTTGAAAATCCAGTATACATTTAAAAATGTTTTTCCTTAGTCCACATTACAAAAGACTGAAAGCCCTATCCCTTTTAGGGCGAAGGTCAGATAACTCCCTCCTACGATATCTATTCCTTTTTCCGATATCTCCCCATCTTAGGTAGGTAAATCCTCAGTCCGAAGTAAAAGATCCTCTCTGAAATTCCAGCGACAAGCGAACATTAAACCTTAGACCAACAAGCGATAAAACAAACTACAAATCTCGCCCTTAAGGGTGGGGAGGGGGTCAGGGAATTTATAAAAAGAATTGTTGATTATCCTGAATATTCACTATATATTTGCATTAATGATGAGGCCTAAACATTATTCTGGGTTGGTAGCCGGGCCCGGATTTGAACCCACGGCCTACGGCTCCGGAGTGCGATTTACCAGCACTCATCAGGGCAGGCATTAGGTAAACTTAAAACCGACTAAAGGCAAACCGAAGAACGGTTTAGCCAGGTGCTCACTGGGCATAATCGCCGTTTACGCCATACTATCGGCAGCCCTGTACTTAGCAATCACAATTGAGCCAAATTATGCCTGTACTCTAATGTCCATGAACCTCGACAGCGCAACCACACTCATGGCATCCATAGTGCTAGGCTCAACAACACCATTAGTCTACGCTCATGAGAGGAGGCTCTGAATGGAAACTCGCGTCATATGCCTCAATCGTTGTTGGTAGCCCAATCATCGACACAGCCACCGCACTGGCAATGTGGACACAATGCACAACAGCCACAATAATAGGAGCCTACGGACTAATCGACGGGCTAGCCACCGCACCATTGCTGGGGCTACTGGCAGGGTAAACCGTGACGAGCACGATCACCAAAAGGCACTAAGCCCGAGATTTTTATTGGTGTACCATTTAAGTTTCGGCTTAGGGCCACTTCGTCGTCATTCAGTTATGTGGGAGTTCATCATTAAATCACAGTATTTTAGTTACTTTTATTTTATCTTTAAATGAGATCTACCTAATGGCAGATCTTTATATGCTGGATGAACCTCCACGGTTAGGTTTCGCCTATCTGGCGGTGCTGCGATTACCCATGCATAATTAATTCCTGTTAGGGTTGTGCTAAAGTTTGGATGGTAGCCTCTTGGTATAAGTACAACGTCGTAGTCATGAACCACATATGCCCTCTCATCATCCTCATCAATGATTAATTGAACTCCAAAGCCTGGGTCAATACCGTAAAATATGTATGTCTCTGGTTTATCATCATGCCTATGCGGTGGATAACTGGTCCACTCACCCTTTAAACCCTCCACATAACCGGCTATAAAACGTTCAGCCTTATCACCTTCACCGATCATCACCACTACAGTTCTCCTATAACCTGGTTGATTAATAAAATACGACTCCGCATCCTTAAGTCTCTTAACATAAAATTCATACTTCGTTTGAGCAGGTGTCTCAGCTATATAAACCACAGAATCCTTATTAACTCTTAGGGAAACTTCCGTGTCAATAGGCACATAAGCCATATCCTTCTCGTTCAAATTCTCACCGTTAACAATAACCGAGCCTTTTAACGGGAAAAAAAGCCTTTCAACCTTCTTAGCATTAAGAACAATATCAAGAGCCTCGGCAGCCTTTAAATTATATATGGAAAAACCACCATAATCAAAGATCCGAATCAACTTATTATACTCCTTCCTATCCTTAAACAACATAGTTTTAAGAAAAAAAGTGAATTTTTAAATTTTACTCATTTATTAAAAAGATTATCCCGTAATTGCCTTCAGATATGGGCTTAATTCACTAACGGCCTGTAGTTGGTATTGATATAGTTGGACTGTTTGCTTATTAAGTATGAATGGACCAGTGGTAACATTGTATGGAGGTGCTATGCCATAGCATAGGTATAAGTACGTCTCCACCACAGGCATAAAGCCTTGGGCAAATGGTTGTTGATCAACAGTACCTATTACTGTACCGTTCTCTATACCTTGAATTGTTACGTTATCGATATCGAAAGCCATTATATAAACCTTCCCTTGTAAATTAAGATCCTTTACAGCGGCAACGGCAGGATCGGTTCCAGCGGGTCCTAATGTGACCATTAACTGCGTATTTGGATGTGCCTCGAGGTACGACTCTATTATTGATAACGACTTAGCATAGTTAAGCGATATCGGCATAACATTAATTGTGGCGTTAATGCCGGAAGCTTTAAACTCGTTTTCGATTCCCTCAATTCTGAGGGTTAATCCAAGAAGTCCGGGTTCATGATTGAAAATAACAATGTTTGTAGGTGGTTTTCCATAAGTTTTTTCATACCATTGAATCATGTACTGGGCTGCACCAACACCAGCGTCATAGTCGTATTGACCAACATAACCTAGCGTCTCGTTATAAGGAAAGCCGGGTAAACTACCTGGTGGTGGTACTACATTAACTACAATAACGGGTATACCATCTGAATACGCCTCTCGAATAATGGGCTCAAATGCCGTACCCGAGGGTACAGTTATAATCAACCCACTAGGTTTAGCGGCTAAAGCCGATTGAGCTAGTTCAACCATTTTAGATATTGAAAATGTGCTTGGTGCTTCGTATATAACGGTCATATTGAATAAGTGCCCTGCATACACGGCAGCTTCAATAACAGGTATCCAAAACGGATCAGTCGGCGAGCCGTGAGATATGAAATACACCACTAATTTCTGGTCGGGATGCGCTGGACAAACAACAGACGTTACAGGTGTAACCGTAACTTTGGATGGTTTAGAGACAGAAACATAGGCCAAGAGCGCGCCTAACACAACAACTATCACCACCAAAGTAATAATAGCTGCCATCTGTTTAGCTATACCTAACCCACCCCTTTTAGTTACCCCAATCATAATTAACTACCAAGATACACATTTTTAAATTTTACTTACACCATAGCATTGATGTAAAATCATAAATTAGTATCAGTGTGATTAGAATAAAATTTATATTTTACAAAGCTTTGGAATAAATGATGAAGGGTCAAGGGTCTCGTGTAGGGTCTAAAGAGGTTGGGAGAAAGAAATCTATGTTTAATACCATAACTTATTTTCTTAAGAGGCATAGGGAGATTGCGGTTTTAATAGTGTTCTTATTACTTACATGGATATTTTATAGCATAAACCCATTATTAATGACCCCATTAAGTTGGACTGATATTATGCTTGTGGCGTCTGAGGACGGTATAGTTGCTATTTTCGTTGCATTACTACTAATCGGTGGCGAATTCGATCTATCCGTGGGTTCGGTTTTCGTAATGTCGGGCATGGTATACGGCATGTTAATCAATAGTGGCTATAATCCATACATAGCACTCCTAATTTCCTTGGCATCATCGGCACTTGTAGGGCTAACTAATGGATTAATTGTTGTGTTTCTTAACGTGTCTTCATTCATTGAGACGTTAGGTATGTCATTCTTCCTTGAGGGCTTAATATTCATAGTAACTGGAGGCTTTCCCATAGCCATTTCCTTATCCTCAATACCATATTGGCGTATACTAAGCGGTACTTTATACGGCACGTTAAATGTATGGCCTTTATGGTTTATAGCACTGGCATTAATTGCTTACATAATTCTCGAACATACAAGCTTTGGAAACCACATATTCGCGACGGGTGGGTCATTAATATCAGCATATGCCGTAGGTGTTAATGTTAAGTTAGTTAAAATAATATTATTTATTTTAACAAGTCTAGCTGCAGGATTCACAGGAATCTTATCACTTACCTACTTCACGAGCATATCACCCGTAGAAGGTGAGACATTAGGATTAATTGCATTGGCCATAGCGGTCATTGGCGGTTCATCGTTAAGCGGTGGTTCTGGAACGATACAGGGCACAGTAGTCGCATCGTTGCTCATCGGACTTTTGTACGTTGGATTAACGCTTGCTAAAGTGCCATCATATTGGTACATAGCCTTCTTGGGTTTAATCCTGATAATAATTTCCATAGCCAATCAGAAAATAAGCGGTGCTAAGTTAATATCGTAAGAGAGGTATTAGTTCGATTTAAAATTAAATTAATGACTTCAAATCTGGGTATTTATCCAATAAGTCATTCATGGAAACATCTCTACCCCATAGTATGGATAAAAGGGCCATTTCGGCCACTATGTGCGATTTTAAGGATTCTACTAGGCCCGGATATGGGTCTGTATTATGTGCTATACTATCAATGAAGGCTTTGATTTCTGCGAAGTAGGCATCCTTAAAGTATTGCTCGAACCAGGGTATCTCCCGATTAATGATCTGTCTCGATGATACTAAGCTAACCTCATGGCTTGTCCTATTACTTGTTCTTATTAATCCATCATCTCCTAATGCCTCTACCCTAATGTCATAGTAGGTAGAGTATCTGGTATTTTCTATATTAACTAATGCGTCATCATACTTAATGTTGATTAAAACAGTATCGAAATCTCCAGCATCTTTATACTCCTTAATGACTAATGCATCACCAAATGCGTGAAGGCGTTTAGGAGGAAATCCTATGTACCAAACCACTAGATCAAGATCATGCATGGTTAAATCATAAAGTATAGAGCCTGGATAAAGCATGCCAATACCGACTAAACTTGAACCCAAATCTCTTGTTATCAACTTCAACACACGAACTTTACCTATGCGACTTACATACTCCTTAATTTTCTGGAATGTTGCATCATACCTCCTCATGAAGCCTATTTGTATTTTTATGTTCCTTTGCATAACCAATTTAACTAAATCGAGAGTATCTTTTAGGTTAGGTGCAATAGGCTTTTCCAAGAAAATTGGCACTTCTAAATCTGCGATTTTTTTAATTACTTCGAAATGTTGAAGAACAGGAACAGCGATGATCAATGCCTCAACTTTGCTTCTAATATGTGATAAAGCATCATCAATTGAAGGAAAATAGTTTATTTTAATCTCGTTAGCAAGTGATAATCCTCTTTCCTTATCTGGATCCACAATACCTAATAAATTAACATTTCTCAGCAAGGCTAAACTTTTTGCATGAATTGTTCCCATTCTACCTGCTCCGATAACTATAACGTTAACCTCATTATTCATAATATCGCCTTATTGGATAGCCTTACCAATTCCATTATTTGACTTTCAATTTCTTGAGGACTCGTACTTTCTGCGGGCACGTCAAGGACTATCTGCCCCTTATCCATAATCACGATCCGCGTAGCTGCTGAATATACATGGTGTATATTGTGACCGACTATTATTGCCGAAACTTTTCTCGACTTATCACTAACAATTGATTTTACAAAGTTCAAAACTTGGTTTGCCTCATATACTGATAGCGCCGCCGTTGGTTCATCAAGCAATAAGAGGTTAGCGTTAAACATCAAAGCCCTAACTATGGCTATCATCTGCCTTTGCCCACCTGATAACTCGCTAGCTAACTTATTTACATCTATATCAATTCCAAATTCCTTTAGCATTCTCTTGCTCTCGTTTTTCATAGCCTTCTTGTCAAGAAGTATGCCCTTCTTTTTCTCAAAACCTAAAAATATGTTTCGATACACAGGTAATTGGGGCACAAGGGCTAAATCCTGGTAAACAACCTCCATCCCCATTTCTCTAGCATCCATTGGCGACTTAAAATTAACTTTTTTACCATCAAAATATATAGCCCCTTTATCAGGCCTTAAATACCCAGCCAATATTTTTATAAACGTTGATTTACCAGCTCCATTGTCACCAGCAAGTCCTACTAATTCATTATAATCCATTTTTAGCGAGACGCCCTTTAACGCAATAACTGGGCCATAAGACTTCCAAATATTTTCCGCAATTAACAAGGTCATAGAACATTATATATTCGCTATTTTTTAAGCATTGCTCACAATACATTATATGCTATTTTTCATTAACTTTACTGCCTCTATTGGATTAATATCTATGGGGAATAGTATATTCCTACCGATTACGGCGCCAACCACATTATCACCTGCATTCATTGCCTCATTTAATTGATGCACAAAATCCTTAGCCTTACCAGACCCGCCCCCCAGTAAATAAATGGGTAATGTTGTTGATTCTGCAACTATTTTAAAATCATGAACATAGGGAACCTTAAGGAGCTTATTAACATTTGAATATCCAAGCGCAGTGACTACATTTATTGCTGAGGCAAGCTCATAAGGATCTCCTGTAAATTTATACTCATTATTAACCCTTTTAACTGGAAATACCTCTATAAATAACGGAATATCTAAATCCAAAGTCTTTCTAACAACTTCAGTTGTATAAGTGAGCGTATTAGATGTGTAATAATTATCTTTATCAAGTTGAAGAAGAACCTTAGCCGCATCAAGACCTAATCTTTTCACATCCTCAGGCGTGTATGCAGTCACTTTATCGTCAAGTTCGAAAACCGAACCCTTTAAACCACCCCGATTAATCGACGCAATTATGAACTTATCATCAATCAATGAAATTCCGAATCTCTCCATAAGTATGTAATTCGCCATCAATACCTCATCAAGTACGTCTGGAATAACTAATACTCCATCCACGTACTCAGTCATTAATAACCTAACTATTCTTGATAACAACTCCTTACGGTTTAATAACGCGTATGGATTATTACCAACCTCAGTATTCATCCTTGCCGTATGATCCGCAGCAAGTATTAACACACCTCTTTGATACAACCTTTTACGTGATGGTTTCTTTCTACTTTTTAAGTAACCATATATGTCAATTTCATCTATATTCTTACGTAACCTCACTACTTCATAATATATATTATCTACTATATTGTTCAATTTTAATTCCACCCCTCATTATACGCCCCTCGTTACTTTATCTAAATAGGCCTTAATTATAATATAGCCCTGCATAACCTCATTAAATGGATCACTGCTTAGAGCCTCTATTTCAAGCATTAAATAATCCTTATAATCACTTTCATATAAGGCACGTATTATCTTCTCAAAGTTAATAATGCCCTTACCCACATTCACAAAATCCCTCCTAAATCTAACCTTACTCTTAGGCAGTAAAGCCCTTAAATCCTTAATATGAACAAGAGCTATTCTATCGTGATAATTCTCTATGAATTTAATAATATTAAAATTAGCGGCTGTAGCATGCGCAGTATCTAAGCATATGGATAATGAATCAACCTTATTAAGCGCGTTGATTACTTGATCTTCCGTTTCGAAGCATGTACGTAGGTGATTATGGAGTGCTGGAATTACATTGTTGGAAATAGCTTCATCCGCAAAATCCCTTAATCTAGATAACGCCTCATTACAATCCTTAAATCTAGGTACTATCCATAACACTGGCGTGGCCGATTCTATAGCCCATCTTATATCACTAATATCCATTCTTGAGTATGCACCGGCATTTTCCAACCCAACCTCGCTAAGTATGGATTTTAACTTAGCAGGATCTTTCAGCAACTCCTTAGGAAGTAACCGTGTCTCTATACCAGCACCATCATAGTTAAATTTCTTAATCGAATTTATAACGTTCATGAAAGTCGATATACTCTTTGATTTACCCCACGCTATTGTGGTAACGGCTATTTTCATATAAAATCACCTTAAATCATTAAAGGTAAATTGATGAGCTTCTTTTCCCTGATTGATTTCCACGCCGCTAAAGCCACCTCAAGCGCCTTACGACCATCGTATATGGTACACCTAGGCTCTCCATCATTTAATATCGAATCAACAAAATCTAGTAACACATTTAAATAAGCATCCTCATACCTCTCGACCCAATTCGTTGGTGCATCATACACGTAATTAGCACCTTGTATAACTATTAAGGATGATCTTAAACCCATACCAATTATTATTTTGCCTTTAGAACCGTGAATCTCAACACCAGTATCATAACCGTATGGCGTATATCCTGAATACTCCACTAAACCAAGCGCGTCATTGGTCATTCTCAGTAAAACTAGCATATGGTCGTAATCACCTAATTCCTTAAATTTATCGTACATAAGGGTAGAGCCCTCAGCGTATACTGTAGATATCTCAAGGCCCGCTAGATACCTAATTGCATCGAAGTCATGCGTTAAGCTATCAACTAAACGACCGCCACTTAATTTAGGATCAGCAGCCCAACCCTGGGGTATTAGCGGTGGGTCTCTGGTCCACGACTTTATAATTAATACTGTGCCTATTTTGCCCTGTGAAATTGCCTCTCTAGCCAAAGCATAAGCCCTATCATATCTCCTCTGATAACCAACTAGTACCTTAACCCTCTGTTTCTCAACATGCCTTATCATCTCATCAGCATCATTAAGGTTAAGGGCTAACGGCTTCTCGACAAATATATGTTTACCTGCATCTGCTGCAGCTATTACTACATCCTTTTTAGTAAATGTTGGTGTTGCTATTACTACACCATCGATACTCCCATTCCCTAATAACTTACGATAATCATCATATATAACCACATTGTTAAGTTTATACTCCTTAACAAAATTAAGGGCAGCATCACGATTTACATCAGCTATGGCCACTAATTGAACGTTTTTCACCTTAAAGGCAATATTATATGCGTGAACTCTCCCAATACCTCCCACGCCTATTACTCCTAAATTAATAGTTTCCTTAGCCATACTGAGCAATACAAAATTCACCTATTTAAATTTCTCCCGCTAATCATGTACGTAAGGTGATGGTATATCCCAATAGCCATATGCTATTGTACCACTATATGGGAACTTTGTCTCCACGAGAACTTCTATTACGGTAGTAACATTATTCTTAAGGGCCTTTCTTAACGCGTCTTGATATGATGTTGGATCTTCCGCCCTTAGGTACTCAGCACCATATGCACGTACTATTTTCTCAAAGTCTATTATATAACGTTTCTTATCCTTTAAAAACGCAGTTCCATATATCCTTTCAGCAAAGCGTCTAATTTGGAGATCCCTTATCGAAATCCACCCGAAGTTATTTAAGACTATTACAATGATCGGTATATCCATTTGTACGGAGGTTGATAACTCAACATTATTCATGAGGAATGATCCATCACCCTCTACTGCAACCACCACCTTATCAGGCCTAGCTAACTTGGCACCAATGGCTGCCGGTAGCGCAAAACCCATTGTTGAAAAACCTCCAGAACTTATGAAAGTTAGTGGGTAATAGGCTATCCATTGCTGCGAGAATATTTCCTGAGGCAAACCAGCGCTCAGGGTTATGATCGCATCCTTAGGCAATATTTCACGGGTTAATTTAACAATATTGGGTATTCCCATAGGAGCCTTCGTCCTTAAGTCCTCGATCTGCCGTATGAACTCATCCTTTAACTCCCTCATTCTTTGATGCCATACAGTATTTTCCCTCCTTTTGCCTAATTGCACAAGGACCTTATATAGTTCCTCTAAGGCAGCTTTCGCATCAGCCACAATACCTACCTCAACTGGGTAATTCTTTCCTATCTCATGGGGATCAATATCTATTTGTATAAGTTTCGTGAGGGGTATATTTAATGTTACACCAGGTCTATAGGAGCTTGTGGTCTCATCACTAAATGTAACCCCCACAGCCAATATAACGTCGGCATTTTTAGCGAGTTCGTTACCAACAAGGCTACCAATATTACCTATTGAGAATGCATATAACTCATGATCTTCAGGAAATGCGCCCTTAGCCTCACCCCTGAATGTAGTAACCACAGGCGCGTCCAAGAATTCAGCAACCTTAATAAGCTCCTCAGTTGCGCCGGACATCGTGGCACCACCCCCAACAAGAATTAATGGTCTTTCAGCATTCAACAATAATTCTGCCGCCTTTCTAATCATTTCATGGTCAGGATAAACCCTACCCATAGGTACGTACTTCTCTACCTTTAGTATATCACTATCTATCTTAGCCACTTGCACATCCATAGGTAAGTCAATAAGTACAGGGCCAAGCCTTCCAGAAACAGCCTCCTTATACGCATTCACTAAAACCCTCGGTAATTGCCTTATATTAGATATTAACCACGCCCTTTTCGTAACATGTCTCATGAAATTAACATAATCAACCCAATGATGCCTCTCTATTTCTTGAAAAATACCCATACCAAATAAGTACGTCTGAATTTGACCTGTTATGGCTATGAATGTTGATGAATCAACGAAAGCCGTAGCTAATGCCGTAGCCAGATTGGTTGCGCCAGGTCCTACCGATGTCGTGACTACGGCAGGGTCCCTCCTATTCGCCCTAAAATACCCATCAGCCATGTGACCGCCCCACTGCTCATGCTTAACAGGCACGAACACCGCATCAGGCTCTACATCCTTTATCGCATTAACTATTGCGGCATTTCCATGCCCAACAATTCCAAATACGTATTTTATCTTTTTCTCCATAAGGAACCTAGCTATTAATTCCGCCCCTGTATATTCAACCATTTAACCCCTTATATGAGAAATCAAATTATTTTTTAAGCTTTACCTTAATGTCCTCACTAACTTATACCTTTTTGTCATGATTTTTAATGAGCATCATAACTTCATCAAATGTAGGCATAGCTTCTGAGCATGAATGTCTCGTGACTACAATCGCCGCTGCGGCGTTGGCAAAACGTAGTACGTCCTTCATAGACCATCCACTAGGCATTAAATATAAATAGCCATAAAGAAATGCCGCTAAAAATGCATCGCCAGCACCTAGCGTTTTTAGGATGTTCACGCGAAATGCGGGAACATTTATTACCTGGCCGCCCCAATAAGCGGTAACATCCTCACTCCCCCTCGTTATTATCATACCCTTCATGGATTTATTAACTCGCCTAACGTAATCAATAGCCTCATCTATATTCGAGGCGCCAGTAGCGGCTAGCCACTCAGGAACACCGCCAACTATTATATCGGCATGTTTAATTATGGATAAATAGCGTTGAATTCTCTCATCACTTTTCACAGACCTCCATAAACTCTCCCTCCAATCTAAGTTAAATAATACCTCCGTATTATTTGCCTTAGCAATATTTACCGCATATAGGTTAGTCTCGTAGGAAGGGGTTTCGGTTAATCCCGTTCCTGTAACCTCAAGTACCTTACTATCTCTAATAACATCTACAGGTATATCATCCTTAGTTATCCTAAGATCTGCAGTGAGTCCTGGGGGTCTATAAAATATGAACTCTGGATCCTTGCCCAGGAATATTGCAGCAAGTGCTATTCCAACAAATGCCTCTGGATCCTCTTTTATATATGAAGTATCAACGCCATTTCTAGATAGATAATCCTTTATAAACTTACCCAATGGATCTTTACTAACCTTAGTTAATAGTGCAACCTTCATTCCATACCTGACACATCCTACGGCGGTATTGGCTGTCGTACCACCTACGTACTTCATGAAATGACGCGCTTGGTCTAGAGGTGCGCCTAGGTCGTCGGAATACAGGTCAATGCCTGCCCTGCCTATTAATACCACATCATACCGTTTCATAAAATCCCATCCTAGAACCATCTTATTATTGCTGTTTTTCTGTCTGTTAGGAAGTCTGTTACGTCTATTTGTGGGTGGTGGCTTCCAAGTCCCGATATCCCCCTGCCTCCAAATGGGAACCAACCAGCGGGTGCTGCAACACCAATGTTGACACCAACATTACCCACATTTACGTTATTCACGAAATACCTAGCCCAGGCACCATTTTGCGTGAATATCGCGGCTGAGTGGTGGTACTTACCCCTATTAATCCAGTCAATAACCTCATCAAGGTTACTAGCCCTAATTAGGTTCGCAACGGGCCCAAAGACCTCCTCACTAACAATATCCATGTCAGGACCAACATTCTCGAGCATTGTTGGGCCTAGGTAGAAGCCCCTTGGGTAGTCGGGGACCTTGTAACCCCTACCATCTAGGACAACCTTAGCACCGGCATTGATTGCACTCTCAACCTTCCTAACCACATTCTGCCTATACTGCTCAGTGGTCATTGGCCCCATCTCAACAGACTCATCAAGGCCATAACCGGCCCTCAAAGCCTTGGCCCTCTCAATAAAGGCGCCCCTGAACTTGTTGTAGAAGTTGTCATCACCAACAACCACAATGTTTTGAATAGCCAAACACCTCTGCCCGGCATTGTCATACTTCGAGTGAATGAGCGTCTCAACAGTCCTCTCGAAGCTTGCGTCAGGCATGACTACCGCGTAATTGGTAGCGCTACCACCACCAAGGAACCTCTTACCAGCCCTTGCCGATGCCTCATAGAGCCTTTGTGCTATTGTGGAGGTTCCCACGAATGCGGTGCCCTCAACAAGTTTATGCGTTACCAGGTACTCAACAACGGAGTTGTCAATGTGTACGAGGTTTAGAACACCTGGTGGTAGCACCTCGGCCATTAACTCCATGACGTAGGTCATGGGTATCGGCGTTACTGGGCTAACCTTAACGACGACTGTATCCCCAAGGGCTATTGCATATGGTATGAACCAGAAGGGTATCATGACGGGGAAGTTGTAGGGTGTTATTATCGAGAAGACACCCAGTGGTTCCCTCATCATCACCTCATCAATGTCCTTGGCAATCTCACGCTGATACTCGCCCTTGGACAGTGTGAGCAGTGCCGATATTGAGGCCTCAATATTCTCAATAGTCCTCCTCAAATCACCCCTAGAATCACTTATTGACTTACCATGATTCTGGGTATTAACCCTAGCAATATCCTCTTTATGCTCCTCAAGAACCCACTTAATCCTAAACAGGTACTGAAGCCTATCAGGAACAGAGGTCCTGCTCCAGGTCTTGAACGCCTCATAGGCACCCTCAACAGCCTCATCGACATCCTCCCTACCACCAAGTGGAACCTCGCCAATAACCTCGCCAAGACCAGGATCAAAGAGTTGACCAAAACCAAGAGGATGACCCTCAACCCACCTACCATCAACAAAACTCCTCAACCTACCCCAAAACCTCCTAGGAGCCTCAAGAACAGGCATACAGAAATAAAAAACAATTCTTTTTAAGGATTACCCTAAATTGCCCTAAACTTATTCAGGTAACTCTTTACCCTTAGTCTCTTCAAGCATTAAGAAACATATTATTCATTATCCCATAGAGTGCTATTGCGAGCGCCTGTCCCCACCATCTTGCTATGTATTGTGTGCCGACTAATGCCGTTATTATTAGTGGTGAGGGACCGCCGGCTACAGCGGTTAGGTGATACGCAGTACCCGTTGCCGTGTACCTATACGTTGGGAATAACTCAGCCCAGTAAGCTGTTTCTGCTGCATACATGAAACCATGAATTATAGCGAAGACCGCCAATGATAAGGTGGCGATTAGGAAGAAATTATGTAATGCCCTAAGCATAATTGCCAATAACACATAGGGTATTGCGTATATCGTTATGGCTATATCACCACCCATTAATACCCACCTCCTCCCCCACAACATCAGCCAGCAATGCCGCTGCAATTATTGCGAAAACCTCCACCGTGGCAGCTGAGAAACTAATCAGTGAGGCTAGGGGTAAGGCTGAGGCATTCATAATACTACACGTAAACGGCCCATTCAAGGTTAATGAGGACCCTAACGCAGCCAAGGCTTTGGTCAAGGTTTTCGCATTGAGGAGGCCATTCGTTGATTTGGTGAGGCCTGGTGAGCCGATACTGACGCCTGGTGTTGTCAGTGTTGTTGCCGTCGGCCTTCTTGAACCCAACGCTCAAACCATACCCAACGCTGCCCTATCCTCATGTCAGCGTCTCCAAAGTTCATTCGACTCCATGGGCAGTTGAACCATGTGCCCGCTCCCGAATTTCGCCCCTATGGGTCACGGGCACTGTTTTAACTGGGTAACGATTCGGGCATGCCAGGAGAGCTGGGTTAAAAGGAGGACCCATCGGCATTTAACGGCCTTGTCGAACATGGTTGATATGCGTGGTCGTTCACGGTTATATGCATGGTGAATTAAAAGGAATGAAAGGAATGATGCCCAGCGTGGTTTTCTGGTAGCCGGGCCCGGATTCGAACCGGGGTCGATGGGTCCAAAGCCCACCATCCTTGGCCACTAGACGACCCGGCTTCGGGAAGTAATTATTCCCATGCCCTTTTTAATTTTAACGGGTGCCAATATTGAGAATCGGTTCCCAACATCTTTTGCAATTAATTTGCATCCTTCCCTGAAGGTTCATGGTTGGTCGCATCTTGCGGGAAACATTTTTAACTAATAAAGGAATGGATGTGGTCAGGAAGAGAATGAAGGTGAAACCATTAACTATTGGCCAAGAGCGGTTGATTAATCTCTTGGGGGATAAGGAGAACGAGATAGTTGGCGTGTTTGGCCCCAGTGGGACTGGGAAGAGCCTCCTCGTGTTGTCCTACGCCCTTGATGCCGTGATGTCAGAGAAGTATA
>Ga0080003_1001171_pt1 | contig 14503 bp, 10 predicted proteins | sample JossMetagenome_FD_69206 | JGI IMG/M metagenome (GOLD analysis project Ga0080003, IMG submission 69206) | Hot spring microbial communities from Joseph's Coat, Yellowstone National Park, USA - JC2_E (SPADES assembly) (version 2) | ecosystem: Environmental > Aquatic > Thermal springs > Hot (42-90C)... | reverse complement strand
CAGCCCGGGAGCATGTCTATGAACTCTTCGAGTTCAGAAGTACCTATGAGGGTTTGAAACAGTCAGATCGTCCATGACCTGGACGAGCAGACTATGGTTCAGAAGTACCTATGAGGGTTTGAAACTCGCCCCCGCGGCGACCGACGGCAACAGCATATACGGTTCAGAAGTACCTATGAGGGTTTGAAACTTGACGAAACGGCTATTGCCCCTTCAGAATTGTAGGGTTCAGAAGTACCTATGAGGGTTTGAAACCCATAGCGGCGCTTTCCGCCGTTACGAGCGGATCGTTCAGAAGTACCTATGAGGGTTTGAAACTGGCGGGCGTGGGCGTGGGCGCCTACGTCGCTCCATGTTCAGAAGTACCTATGAGGGTTTGAAACTTAGCCTCGATTGCGGCCTCGAGTTTCTCCTCGTAAGTTCAGAAGTACCTATGAGGGTTTGAAACCAAACGTGGCGTCGGCGCTTGCCGCGCCCCTAGCGCGCCGTGCGCCGGTTCAGAAGTACCTATGAGGGTTTGAAACATCCAGTCGTCGACATTCCTGACCTCCTCCGGTTTCGTGTTCAGAAGTACCTATGAGGGTTTGAAACGCCGCGGTGCTCGGGAGGACGGGACGCCTCACGTCAGTTCAGAAGTACCTATGAGGGTTTGAAACATAAGGCAATACGGCGCGCGAAACGTGAGGGGAACAGTTCAGAAGTACCTATGAGGGTTTGAAACCAACGTCAGCTATCACCAACCCCTCCAACACAGTCCGCGGTTCAGAAGTACCTATGAGGGTTTGAAACTGCCCCGGCCGAGGAAAAAGATGAGGTGGCGCACTGGTTCAGAAGTACCTATGAGGGTTTGAAACCGGCGCATAGCTGAGGTGCGCGTGGTGCTGGAGCCGGTTCAGAAGTACCTATGAGGGTTTGAAACTATTCACATATGGAAATGGTATTCGGATGGCTACGGGTTCAGAAGTACCTATGAGGGTTTGAAACCCGCAGGATAATCGGCATCGCGGGGGACCTCGGTTCAACTAATCGAAATAGTATATCGGCGGGATGGGATCCGAATTGATTTCATCGTCAGCCTTCCCGCCGCGAAACTCGATGCGGCAGATGCATTCAGGAGTCGTGATGCCGTTAATTGGTTGCCGAGGCTATAATTTTAATAGATCTTTGCGCACCGGATCATGTGCTGAGCAAGCCCAGGCCGAGCTTCTGGGGGACGTTCAAGAAGACTCTGTTCTCGATGCACTTCGTAGAGGCGCTATTCGCAGTGGCGATACCGGTGACCATCGGTGGACTTTTCGCGTTCAACGAATTCTGGTGGCGCATCATCTGGATCTCCATCGGCGTTGCGACCTTCTTCGCCGACATAGCGTTCATCACGTACATGGATATCCGCGAGGCCAGCGCCGTGCGCCGTCTGCCCGTGATGATCGAGATGGGGAGCTCGAGCGAGACAGAGGCCAGCGATATGATCCAGAGGGTCGACGAGGCGCTGCACAGGGCGAACGGGGGAAGGCTCCCGGAGGAGTACCAGGTAGCGCTGCGCAGGGACAGCCTGCATCTGACGCTGGATCCGGTCACGAACAGCGATGAGTGGCGCGAGAGGCTCAGCGAGGTTCGGCCGCGGCTGGACTCCCTGTTCAAGCTCTCCGACGAGCCCAACATCTTCTACAAGGGACCCCTGGCGCTCGCCGTGGCCCTGGGGGCGCTGAGCGCGCGCAAGAGCCTGGTGCTGTGGCAATGGATGGGCGATCGGTACGAGCGCGCGGGCGTCCTGCATTACCCCGAAGGGCACTCCCAGGGGCACCCGGAAGCTCTGGGTCTGGGCTTCGAGGAACCGGGGGGATGCCCCGGGAACTCGCCGCTCGCGCTGGCGGTCGAGCTGGGGCATCACGCGATAAATCACGCCGTGGTTCAGCACGCGCGCTCCGTGACGGGGACGGACTCCGTCGCGCTCCTGAGGGTCTTCAAGGCGGGACCCGATGGCAGGCAGATCCTCGGTGGATCCCTGGACGTCGGGCACCTGATACCGGCCGCCCGCTTCGTGTACGGCAGGCTGCTGGAACTGGAGGCCAGGTGCGGAGGGCTGGGGGACGTAATGCTCTACATGGATGGGCCGGTGTCGACCGCGTTCGCCCTCGGATGGCTGCTGGGGAGCAACAGGAGCGTGAAGGTTTACGCTTACGATCCCGTGAAGTCCACGTACGATCTGGCGTACGAGCTGAACAGGCTCCGCACTCTCTGATGGAATTCGGCGCAGCCTCTCCAGCAGCCCGATCTCGTATTCCCCGACGGACGCGCGCGTCTCGGCGCCGGCGGGGGGACGGCGCCTCAACCGGACGACTATGGCGCGGTCCCCGGGCTCCATATGTACCTCCACGCGATCCACCGGCACCTCGACCCCCAGGATCTCCGATGCCACCCGAGCAGTCTCAGGGTGGCCGATCGCCGACGTGAATCCACCGGAGACGAGGCGCCGCGCCTCCTCCGGGGGGAGGGGGCTGTAGCTGTAGGTGCCGAACGCGGTCAGCACGGCGCTGTTCAACAGGTACAGTGCCATATGCGTGGATGGCACGGCCGCCTTAAATGCAGTTCGCGCATGCGGACTATTTACGGCCATCTATGGTTTGACAGCAAAGCGGCGCGGCGTCACGTTTAATTATAGGATGAAACCATGATCAATACCTGGATTGATCGGTAACAAGGGGTTCCTGCTCCTTGCATACTCGGTGACCCCGGTGCACGCGGGCTCCGGCAGGTCTCCGGGGATCGTGGACCTGCCCGTCCAGCGCGATTCCCTGGGATATCCCACGGTGTTCGCGTCGTCCTTCAAGGGGGCGCTCAGGGAGTCGGCGTCCAGGGACGAGGGCTACAGGGGGATGGTCCCCTGCGTGTTCGGGCCCGACGTGCGGAACGGGGCGCGGTCCTCGGGCCTCGCGATCTTCACGGACCTCCTGCCGGTCCTGTACCCGGTGCCGAGCGCGGACGAGGGCTACATCTACGCGACGACCGAGTACCTGATCGGGAGGGCCAACGAGCTGAGCGAGATACTGATCGGGAAGAAGGTCCTCCCGGTGACCGGCGGCGACGGCGGTAATCCGCCCAGGATACTTCTGACCAGTCTGAAGCCGGAGCACGTGAAGGGCAGCGCGGCGACGGGCGTTAAAATGGGCTCGATGCTGAAGGAGCGCGCCTACGTGCTGAGCGACGACGTCGGGCTCACGGTCGTCGAGTCCTCGCTCATCAGGATCACCAGAAACAGGCTGAAGGCTAACACGAAGACGGTGGAGGGCGGGGCTCTGTGGACGGAGGAATATCTGCCCGCGGGGACCCTGATGGTCGGCGGGGTCATCGACGGCGGCAGGAAGGGCGATGAGTGCAAGGGCTCCGGGGACTACTTCGACGGTCTACGGGAATTCCTGGAAGGGCGCGTGATAGTCCTGGGGGGCAAGGAGACGATAGGCAGGGGGCTCGTCAGGTTTGGCGTCCTCTGAGGCGAATCAGGCGGGCGTCGCCGACGCGCCGTCCGACCCCGTGGGGTTCGCGGTCGACGTCGGGCGCAGGGTGCACGGCGCGCTTCAGAAGTGCGACTCCTCGCAGCGGCGCGGGGAGGGCGGCGAGGCCAAGAAGCTCGGGCTGACGCGGCGGGCCCAGGAGTTCCCGACGCTCGCGGCCCAGCTGGGGCTGGCGCCGGCCCTCACGTTCTACATGTCGAAGGCCGCCGAGGGCAAGGTCTCCGAGCGCTTCGCGCGCGTGAATACGTCATACAAATACCTCTCGGAGGGATCGCCCGTCGACGTCTGCGACGAGCTCTCGACCGAGGAGGGCAGCGGCTACGCCTTCTACCTCGCGGTGCTGATCCTGCTCGCGGGAAGGGTCCTCGGCGTGGAGGTCGCGCGCGGGCCCGGGGCCGTGAGCGTGGACGGCCTGCTGGACCTGGTCAAGAGGTTCCGCTCGGAGCTGTGGTATCAGAGGGCGCTCATGCCGTACCTCATCGAGGTCAAGAGGGTGCTGGAGGCCCTCGGGTGAGACAGATGTCGCAGCCATCCATCCCCAGGGAGTTACTGGACGAGGCGGAGAGAGCCGCCGAGGAGCGCGTCAGGGGGCTGACCGTCCTGAGCGCCGAGTTCGTGCGCGTCACCGCGTGGTGGGGCGGCGGCCCGCACGGGGAGACGCTGGACGTGCCGACCCCGAGCTCGATCGTGGGGAGGGTCAGGTGGTTCATCAGGACCGTCTACAACAGGTTCTGCGCCCGGGACCTCTCGAAGTACGAGGAGTCGATGGCGTTCGTGGACGGGTTCCTGGGGTCCATCGCCGGCGCTTCGCGCTACAGGTTCTCCGTGCAGCCGGTGGGATCCGGGGGTTCCGCGGGGAGGGACCCGGGTCGGGGCGCTCAGGACGACCTCGGGGACGTCCCCAGGGTCAGGCTGTACAACATGGGCGGGGAGAGACGCGATGGGAAATCGGAGCCGCGGCTGAACGTAGCGCCCTTCAGGCTCACGATCTCCGGGAATCCGGGCATCGATGGCCACCACGACGAGCTGGTGGCCGGGGCCACCCTACTGACCATGGCCTACGTGGGCGTCGGCAAGGCCGCGTCGCGCGGCTTCGGCAGGTTCTATCCGAGGAGGATCGATGGGGACGGGCTCGTCCCCAGGATCGCCCGGGCGATAAGGGGCGGCAGGCCGGAGGAGGCGTTCGGGCTGTTCTATGGCCTGGGGGGGAACCTGTGCGGGGGCGGCGGGCCGAGGCCGACGCCGAACCGCTGGAGGGATTCGCACGTGCCCCTGGCGCCCCGCGTGGACTGCGACGGGGAGGACTGCATTTTCACCGTCCAGCGCGACGACGCTAGGCACTGGGACGAGGTCAAGGCGCTCGACGTCGTCGGGAACTGCTTCATGAAGAACACGTGGAAGCGCTCGCGCGGATCCCTATCCAATTGCGACCACCTCAGGGGGGCGCTGGACACCGGAGGGCGGATTCAAGATTACGTGTGGATCTTCGGCCTCCCGAGGAACGCCAAGGCGCCGAATAACAGGAGGGTCAGCACCGGATACTTCCTCGACGGCGTGGACCCCGGGAGGAGGACGTCGACGGTGATCGCGTCGCCGTTCCTATCGCTGAACGATGGGGATCAGCCGCTCTTCAGGGGGATATTGCTCCTGCCGTTCCTCTCACTGGGCGATCATCTGGGGCGCGCGGGAAAGCTCCGCATACTGGGAGGCAGGGGCGAAATCAAGCCCAGGCCGCTCTTCAGGGGTGAGGTGGACGCGGAGCGGCTGGGCGACGGGATAGCGGAGGCCGTGAGGGCCCTGAGGTGCATCTGCGAAAGCACGGGCGGATACCGTGGCCCGGCCGGTTCACCACGGGGGCGGTGGAGATGAACTCGCTGCTCCGCGCCCTGGAAATGTTCATCGACGGATTCGGGGACGCGCTGAAGAACGAGCCCCCCGGAGAGGCCGGCGGCGCCCGGGGATCGGAGAAGGAGGATCCAGTCAGGAGGGCGCGCGAGAGCGCGATGAACGCCCTGTTCGGGTCCAGGCACCCGCTGGATCGCGTCATCAATCACGTGAAGGAGCTCGAGGAGGCGGCCGCGGCCGCGGGGATGAACGTCCTCGGCGTGGACCTGATCACGCAATCCAGAATGATCATGGGCTGGAGCCCCCTTTACTTCGTGACCGAGGTCCCGCTCTCGTGGGATATGGTCCTCGATGTGCCCTACGTCCCGGCATCCACCGTCAAGGGGATCCTGAGGAGCGCGTCCACCGCCGCGCGGGACGGCTGCGCCGACGCGCTGTTCGGCACCCGCGGGGGCAGGGGCCTCGCGATCTTCTTCGACGCATATCCGGTGGGCGCGGAGGGCGGCCTGCTGGACTACGACGTGATAACGCCGCACTACAGGGACATCGCTCACAAGGACGAGTACGAAGTCCAGCCGCAGCCGGTGCTGCACCTGGTGGTGGGGAAGGGGGTCCGCTTCAGGGCCGTGGCCGCCTACCGCGCGGACGGGGAATCGGATTGCGATCCGCTGAGGTCGCTCCTCGGGGCCATCTACCTCTCGGCGAGGCTGGGCTGGGGGAGGAGGACATCGAGGGGCTACGGGGTCCTCGAGCCGGATCCTCGGAGCGCGTCGCTGAGGAGGGGAGGCGATCGCTGATGGATGCGCTGGAGCTGAAGGAGATAGCCTACATACACGGCCTGTCCCGCGGCATGCCCGAGCCCGACGCCGCGCGCCGCGCGCTGCTCGAGGGGCTCGGGCGCGGATCCGACGTCCCGCCGGAGGTGGAGGTGGCCGACGGGATCTCGATGGCGGCGGCCCTCGGCGCGCCGTCCGGCGCTCCGCCCGCCAGGAGGAACGCGTTCGCGCCCTCAGCGCTCATCGACCTCCGGGATGCGAGCTGGCCCGGGTCCGACGATGTGAGGAGGTACGCGGAGGAGCTGGCCGGGCTCCTCAACGGCGTCGATCGGAGGTACCGGTACCACGTCCTCTTCTTCGCCGCTTCCCCGCTCTGGCACTCCGAGCATAGGTTCCCGACGCCGCCGGCGGATGCCCGCCTGCCGGTGCACACCGCGTTCGAGCGCGCAGAGGCCGCCGCCGTCCTGGCCCCCCTCGTGCGCTGCGAGGGCGACGGGGCCCGCCTGGCGGGGAGGTTCGCCCTCCTGGAGGTGCAGTCGGTCCAGGAGCTCATAAGCTACAGCAGGAAGCCCCGCGACCTCTGGGCGGCCAGCTGGATGGTCTCGTTCCTCCTGTGGGGGGCCATCTCGGGGCTCGTGGAATCCCACGGCCCGGACGTGGCGCTGAGGCCGGAGCTGAGCCTCAATCACTTCTACATCTCCTGGCTCCTGGGGAGGGTGGGCCCGGGCGAGTGGCTGGGCAATCTGGCGAGGGAATCGGCGCTCTACGATAGATCCCCCTGGATATCCATGATGGGCGAGAAGGCCTACCTGCTGCTCCCGGAGGGGACCGGGGACGTCGCCGAGGCCGCCCGGAGGGGATTCGCTGAAGCGTGGAAGGCGCTGGCGGAGGAGCTGCCGGACCCCGAGGAGGAAAGGTTACGCGGCTACGCGGACGTCGCGAGGAGGGAGCCGCCCTTCGAGCTCGTGGTGAGGACCGTGGACGTGGGGGAGTTCCTCGGGAGGCGCGGGTTCCCGGCCCTCAGGTGCTCGGGCGCCCAGGATCCGGCCTACGCCTGGTTCATGGGCCTCCTGCTCGGGGAGGCGGAGGAGGGGATGAGGCTCCGCTACAAGCTGGCCTACGGGGCCGCGTCGCCGGACGCTGCGAGGGCCGCGATCGAGGTCACCGAAGGCGGGTACGGGCTTTGCACGGCGTGCGGCCTCCTGCCGGCCGCCTACGGGCGGAACGGGTCGGACGAGCGCAGGGCTATCGATGACGAGGAGAGGCTCTGCCCGTACTGCGCCGTCAGGCGCCTTGCCCTGGGCTGGTACGCGAACGCCCTCAGGAGGATGGGCATGCACGTGGAGGAGAAGGGGGAGCCCAGCGCGCTCAAGCTGCGCGAGTCGACGGCGCAGCTGGCGCTCGCGGACTTCGGGAGCGCGCTAAATAATCTCCTGAGGGAGCGCGGCATCCCGCCGATCGAGCTCGAAGCGGACCTCGCGGATCGCCTCCTGGGGTGCCTCAGCGAGGGGGGGAGGTGCGATGACCCGCTGAGGGGCCTGGGGGACGTCGCCGAGAAGGCGCGGGGGCTCCTGAGGGAGCGCGGCAACCTCTACTACGCGGTCGTCAGGGCGGACGGGGACTTCATGGGCAGGGTCCTGCACGGGGCCCTGAGGGATGCGGACGGCTCGGAGCTCGACCTGGAGTCCTACGCGCGCCTCCTCGGGGCGGCCGACGTGGGGCCGCTGGCCGACGCCTACAGGAGGCTGACCGGGGACTCCCGTGGAAGTATACCGGTGCCGCAGACGCCGCTCTACGTGTACGCGGTCTCCCGCGCGCTGACGGCGCAGGCCGTCCTGGACGCGAAGATGCTGAGGGACGGGGGCGCCCTCCCGATCTACGTGGGCGGCGACGACGTGCTGGCCCTGGCGCCCGTGCGCCTCGATGGCAGGTGGGTCCCGCTGGAGCTCGTGGCCGAGGGGAGGGCCGGCTACTGGGCGTGGCCGCGGGGGACCCCGGACGGCTTCAAGGTGATCGACGGCGTCGTCCACGACTCGCTGAGGAGCTACGGACGCAGCTACTCCATCTACCTCGCGCACTACAGGGACTCGCTGGCCGCGGCCATCCGGATCTCGGCGGATCTGCTCGAGAGGAAGGACGAGCTCGAGGGCGCATGGAAGGACGCGCTATTCGTGGCCTCGGGGAGGGGGTTCGGCGAGCGCGATGTGGCCACCGCGCAGCTGTCCCGCGGAGCATCGCTCGACCTCTCGGCCGTGGACGTCACCAGGGAGCTCCTGGGGTGCATCGACGGGGAAGAGCTGAGCTCGAACGCGCCGCACGACCTGCTCGGGCTCGAGGCGATGGGATACGCGGATCACCTGGCAGCGGGGGACGAACTGTACCGGAAGATGATCGCCAGGGCGCTGGAGCGCAACAGCCAGCGCGGCAGGTGCGCCGACCTCGTGAACTACGTGAGGCCTTCCTGCGCGGACGCCGCCGGATCCAAGTGCTCCCACGACCTCCTGCTCTTCGCGGCGCTGGCCGCCGCGCATCTGAGGTGATGTGGATGAAGATGCACACGTGGATTTACCTGCGCCCGCTGGGGCCCGTCGCCTTCAGATGGGGAGGGACCACTTCGCCCCTCCTGAGGGGGACAGCTGCCCACAGCCTCGTCTCCCCGCTTCCCCTGCCGTCCACGGTGAGCGGCTTCCTGCGCGCGCAGCTCCTGAGGATCGGAAAGCTCAAACCGGAGGAGGCGCTGAGGGAGGACTCGCTGAGGGGACTGGGGATCGAGCTGGGTCCCCCGCTGCTCCTGCTCAGGTTCGAGAGGGGCTCCGTCCCGTGCGCCTTCATCTACGGCGCCCGCGGCCCCTCCCTCCTGTGCGCTTCCCCCGGGGGGAGCTTCGCGATCTCGCCGCGCACGCTGTACAGGGTGGGCGTGGCCCTGGACATGGACACGAGGAGCGCCCTCGAGGGCTACCTGTACTCGATGGAGCACCTGGACCTGAGCCCGGCGGCAGTGAGGGCCGCGGGGGGCGGGTGCATCGAGGATGGCATCGGGGAGATGGGGGCGCTCCGGTCCGTCGGGATCGCGGTCGGGATCCCGCGCGACGACGGGGAGCTGCTCCCCAGGCTGAAGGGGATCGTGGGCCCCCTCGGGGGCGAGGGAGTCCCCGCGATGATCGAAGGCGAGGTGGACCCGGAGCTCGGTGACGGCGTGCCCGTCCTCGCGGCCCCGGCGCTCATCGACGGGTACGGGGGCGAGGGCCTAGACCTCAGGGCCACGTGGGACGGCGGCGCGGCGGTGCTGCGCGGATACGCGGCGAGCGCCCGCTCGTGCGGGCCGCCGGAATCCCCCGGGCCGGGTAAAGACGGCGAGGTGCACGCGAGGCCCACCGTCAGGCTGCTCTCCCGCGGCTTCGCGCTCAACTCCCGGCTCCCGATGTCGCTCGCCGCGATGCCCGGCCCCGCGGTGGACTGCGACTGCGCGGCGATCGGCCGCTCGACATGGAACGGATGGGGATCCGTGGTCAGGCTGCCGCTGAAGCTGAGGGATCCGGGTGGCGCGCGATGGCGGGACGCCGCGCCGGGCGCATACTGATAGCGACGTGGGGCAATCCCTGGAGAATCGGGCCCCAGGACGGCCCCTGCCGGGAGTACTCGTGGGAGCGGGTCGAGTACGTCATCGAGGAGGGACGCGGGAGGTACCTGGCGCCCCTCCCCCTCCTGCACTCCCAGTTCGGATTCGACAGGATAATCCTGATAGTGCAGGACACCGTGATCTACAGGGAGGCGCGCGATTACGGGTCGCTGAGGAAGGCCGTCGAGGCGGATTACAGGAAGTTCGCGGAGGCCGAGTGCCCGGGGGTCGTGGACGCCCTGGACATCGTGGTGGCGCCCGGGGTCGGGACATTCCGCAACTCCCTCGGCGGGGACCGCGCGATCCGCGCCAGATTCGGCGGGAGCATCGAGGACTTCCACTCCTATGTGGCGATGGAGCTGGCCGCGCGGATCTCGGGCCAGATCGACGGCCCCGGCATCGAGGTGCACCTGGACCTGAGCCACGGCATCAACTACATGCCGGCCCTCACCTACAGGGCGGTCCGCGAGCTCCTCTCGATCGCGGCCATGTTCGAGCCGGCCACGCTCGTCCTGTGGAACAGCGAGCCCGTGATGGGGAAGGCGGGCGACGCGCCCGTGAAGCTGCACAGGGTGGAGGAGGAGGTGCGGCCGCAGCCCCCCTCGCCCCCGGAGACTCCGGACGGCCAGGACTGCCGGGTGCTCACGGCCGCGCGGGGCGCGCCCGAGGAGCGCGGCAGGGCCATAAACGAAGATGTGAAGGGGCTCCTCGGATCCCTCGGGCTGGACATGAGGAAGCTGAAGGCGTTCGCGAGCTCCCTGGCGAACGGCCTTCCCCTGCTGGCATTCCAGACGATGCCGGACCCGGAGCTCCTCGGGAGGTACGTCGAGGGGGTGATGCGCATCTACCACGATCACGGGCACGCGAATGTGTCCCCCGGCGATCCCATGGAGATGGAGGTGGAGCGCCTCGCCAGGATACAGCCGTGCGCCCCGGCCATCTCCGGGACCCTGATGGCGGCGGGGCTCGCGGCGCGCCTGGGCGGGCTGAGGAGGCTCGACGGCCCTTCGCTCGACGACCTGGAGAAGGCCGTGGACGGGGCGTTCGGCTGGAGCCAGAGGCTCAGGATAATGATATCCAGCGATCTATACCATGTGGAGAAAGCGGCCGGAGGCGCGAGGCTCCCGGGCGGCTGCACGTCGCTGAGCGACGTGCTGAAGGAAGGCGCGTTGGACTGGGGCCCATCGGAACGCGGCGCCGGGGGTGCGGCGGAAGACAGTACCCTCAGGAACTTCCTGGCGCACTCCGGGCTCGAGCGGAGCATCACGTGCGTGCGGTGCGATGAGAAGAAGCTGCATCTCTCCTCAGGTGAGGCTATGGCCACCCCGCCCTTCGCTTTCGGGTGCGATGAGAAGAAGCTGCATCTCTCCTACAACGGTAAACTGGATAAGGCGATAGATCTCGCAATCAAAGCGCTGAAAATCAAAGGGTGAACTGGAGATCAGGCTCGAGGGGCGCGATCCCGGACGGGCCTCGACCGCTCAGCCGAGTCCGGGGGCAGCTCCGCGCGTCGCCGCCTTCCCCATCCCCCTCGCGAATGCCGCGAGTGCCTCCACGACGGTTTTCCGATCCCGTAGAGGAACCCGGCCCTCCCCGCGTCCTCCGGAACCCCCAGGGCGTAGAGGTCCACAATGACGGAGGACCTCTCGAATCCGACGTGCGCTATCAGGTTGCGCTCAACCATCCGGGATCCTCCTCGTGCTCGCGGCCCCCAGGATGTACTCGAGCGGCACGTCCCCCCCTCTCTCGCGATGTATCACGAGATCCCGCGCCTGAGACTCCGGAGCCCGTTCGCCGCCAGGATATGCGACGGAAGGCGCATCCCGCGCAGCCCTTCGACCATCCTCTCAGCGGCCCCCATGCTCAGGGGATGCCCTGGCTCGGCGCCGGAGTTCCTGACGGGGCGCTCCACCCCGGAGAGGAGCGCGAGCGCCGACGCCTCCCACCCCGAGGAGGGGGGTCCTCCAGCCGGGGGTCTCTGCCGCCATCATCGCAAGGGGAAGCGAGAAGAGGAGTGCCGCGCGGATATCTCGGCCGCGGACGACGTGGATTCCGGGACCCCGGGCGGCGGCCCCTCCTCCAGCATGCGCCAGGCCAATTCGCCCATGGATGAGGCCGGCCGGAACGCGGCGGACGCCACGCGGTTAATGATCACCCCCGGGACCCCCTCGCCGATCCCCTGATGGACGGGACGGCGAACATCCCGAGCGGGACCTCTGAGCCGAGCTGCACCGCGGCGATGCGATATGCCCACCTGGCGGCCCCGTCCAGCGCGACCGGTAGGAAGTTCGGACCATAAGTTATGTCCAGCAGGACCTCCCCGGCGCCCGAGCGCGCCAGGAAGTCGCGAGCGGCGCTGAGCGGACAATTCCCCTTTCGGTTTTTTGCGCGGATATCGTGGGAGCACGAACCCACTATATCGCCGAGGTGAACAGGGACGTCCATCACAGGCCCGTGGCGCTGGATGCTGTGCTGCAGGCCAGCTCCGTACAGATACCGGTGCGGTGGCCGCGGCGCGATGGCCACCAGGTGGATCATTTTCAGTTGATCCATGGTCAAAACATGTCGATATCACCCGTGGGGATGCGCTACCGGGGGTTGAGGTCGCAACGTTTAAATGGAAGAGGGTCGAATCAGATACGGGTTCAGAAGTACCTATGAGGGTTTGAAACCGCATGCACGAGATCGGCGTCGAGCCGCCGGAGGGGGTTCAGAAGTACCTATGAGGGTTTGAAACACAGCGCCGCCTCCGCCTCCCATTCCCGCTGTCTGCGGCGGGCTGCCGAATATAACCTGGTTCAGAAGTACCTATGAGGGTTTGAAACCTTCTTACCGCACTGAAGTGTGTAGTTATCCTCATCAGTTCAGAAGTACCTATGAGGGTTTGAAACTTGTGGCGCCTCAGGCGTGTCTCGACCTCGCCCTCGAGTTCAGAAGTACCTATGAGGGTTTGAAACGCGCCGGGCGGGGCCGCGAGCAGCGCGTCCGGCTCCGTTCAGAAGTACCTATGAGGGTTTGAAACAAGGGACGAAACGTCTCCCCGGAAGCCAGAGTTTCCGTTCAGAAGTACCTATGAGGGTTTGAAACATAGTCTCACCGGGGTCTATGCCCCAGCGAGCTACCGTTCAGAAGTACCTATGAGGGTTTGAAACTTAGCTAGACTGATCATACAATCAAGAATCTCCGGTTCAGAAGTACCTATGAGGGTTTGAAACTTAGCTAGACTGATCATACAATCAAGAATCTCCGGTTCAGAAGTACCTATGAGGGTTTGAAACAATACGCGCGGCGCACCGACCCACCGTGTATAGCGGGTTCAGAAGTACCTATGAGGGTTTGAAACTCTATGAACGATACTACCTCCGCGGTAGCCTCCCCTGGTTCAGAAGTACCTGTGAGGGTTTGAAACTACGCTCACCGCAACCTCCCCATACCCATCCTGTGTGTTCAGAAGTACCTATGAGGGTTTGAAACACCACTAAAACGAATACTTGCGCCATCCCCACCGCGTTCAGAAGTACCTATGAGGGTTTGAAACAACGCCCACCTCGACCTTCCTATCCTGTGTTACGGGTTCAGAAGTACCTATGAGGGTTTGAAACCTGAGTAGGGGCACTATCTCGTCCGCGTCTGATATAGGGATCGCATCCGGTTCAGAAGTACCTATGAGGGTTTGAAACAATTCAACCGCGTGCTCGCGCTGAACACGCCGTGGTGTTCAGAAGTACCTATGAGGGTTTGAAACCGCTCGATGTTTTCCGGTCTCAATGCATCATAGGATGTTCAGAAGTACCTATGAGGGTTTGAAACGGCGTCGTCCTCCGCCTCGATGTCGGGAAATATCGAGTTCAGAAGTACCTATGAGGGTTTGAAACATCACGCTCGCTACGTACGCTGAGCCACCCTTCATGTTCAGAAGTACCTATGAGGGTTTGAAACTGTAGAACCACTAATACCATTAGCTGCCCCATCCCCAGTTCAGAAGTACCTATGAGGGTTTGAAACACCCATCTGACTTATGTCGCTCATCGATTCCCCATGGTTCAGAAGTACCTATGAGGGTTTGAAACCATGTAGCGGACACGCTCCACCGGATCGTCGTCTAGGTTCAGAAGTACCTATGAGGGTTTGAAACTCAGCCATTTGTCCCGCCTCCCTTCAGCGACTGAAGGTTCAGAAGTACCTATGAGGGTTTGAAACCACTCCCTCCATCTGACTGTGTATTGTGTTACTCATGTTCAGAAGTACCTATGAGGGTTTGAAACCGTGTATGCGTTTGCGGTCGTGGACACGGCTGAAGTGTTCAGAAGTACCTATGAGGGTTTGAAACTGTACATATGACTCATGCTGCCGTCGATGGAGTTCTTGTTCAGAAGTACCTATGAGGGTTTGAAACTCTCCGTAAATCGACACGTGGGTTACAAGGGGGTTCGTGGCCGACACAGTCCACGCGGGTTCAGAAGTACCTATGAGGGTTTGAAACATATCATCGCGCTCTGATCTGATGCTCAGCCAGCCCGTTCAGAAGTACCTATGAGGGTTTGAAACACCGCCGCCACAGTGTAATTATGCCCCGGATAGGTTGAAGCCGGACCAATGTGTGGTATTGAAACGTGAGGGTTTGAAATGGCCTCCGGCCGAACGAGTAGGAGTTTCCGATATTGAAAAGACGTGTAAACCTATGAAAAAGGAAAATAAAGAAAAATTGAATATGTATCGGATATCAGGAACCCGCGGCGGTCGCGGTCGTC
>Ga0080003_1001170_pt1 | contig 14506 bp, 15 predicted proteins | sample JossMetagenome_FD_69206 | JGI IMG/M metagenome (GOLD analysis project Ga0080003, IMG submission 69206) | Hot spring microbial communities from Joseph's Coat, Yellowstone National Park, USA - JC2_E (SPADES assembly) (version 2) | ecosystem: Environmental > Aquatic > Thermal springs > Hot (42-90C)... | reverse complement strand
TCCGCTCCACTCCCCGAACGGCCCCTCCATGCGGCTCTCCTCCGACGGCGGCGGCGCCTCCCCTTCTATCGCTATCTCAGCGGTGGCGGGTATGGGGAGGCCGGTGTGCTTCCCCCTGATCACGCGCACCGGCTCCCCCCTCAGGTACCCCGCGAACTCCAGCTCCGAGGTGCCCCAGGGGAGGGGGAGCGTGGACGATATCCAAGTGAGCGGGTCCTGGCCGAAGGTCATGACGACCGGGCAGCTCTCCCCCCTCTCCCAGTACTTCCTGCGTATGATGTCGCCATGGTGCCCGGGCTCGATGAAGAAGCTGAGGGTGCGCTCATCGTGCACCATCACCCTGTAGGTCCCGACGTTCACCCAGTCCCCGTCGGGATCCCTGGTGATCACCATATCTCCGGTGCCTATGTAGCGGCCCCCGTCCATCTCGTGCCACCTAGGGGCCGGAAACTTCAGCAGGTCCACATTGTCTCCCTCCAAGACGTTCTCCATGACCGGCCCGTCGGACACCTCGGCCGGGGGCACCGGGCGGTAGTTCCCGTATATGTCCTTCCACCTGCGTATGATCTCGACCTCCGGCACATCGTCGCCGTAGCCCAGCGCTATGCGCAGGCGCCTCTTGGACGCCGTGATAAGGTTCGCGGCCACCCTGTACCCCCTCGGGTAGCCCCTTATCCCGTCGAACATGAGGGCGGGGCCCCCGCGCTCTAGCGTGAGCTCCGCTATGGCCCCGAGCTCCAGATCCCAGTCGACTCCGTCCACCACCTTCAGTTCGCCCATGTCTTGGAGAGCGCCCAAGTAATCCCTCAGATCATAAAACAATCCGAATTCCCCCCAATTATTTGGTAATGTTATTGATCATGATAAACCTTTTGACCCGTTTACTGGATGTTGGCCAGATAAGGGGATCCTCCGAGGGCGCACGCCCCATTCCCTCCTGGGACCTGGGCCCGTTATAGTACACGAAGAACATGTTCATCATCCCATCGAGGGATGCGATCCTCGACCTCCCCGCGTTTATGCCCTTGAAGAAGGCACTCGTCCTCCTCTTCAGGGAGCCGAAGAACCTCTCCACCCCGCTCCTGTCCCCGGACGCCCCGCGGCAGTGCTCCAGATCCAGTTCCCGGAATGCCCACGAGCGCCGCGGCCCCCTCCCACGACGAGCGCCGGCTTTTCTCGCGGGCCCCTAGCGGCTCAGGGAGAGAAGCGAGTCCATGGAGCCCCTGGACCAGGTAGCCTTTATCGCCGGGAGCTTCCCCGCGTCCACGTCGATGGCGGCCCAGGCGTGGACCTCCCGGCCGTTCACCCTCTCCGCGGCCTCGTCCACCTCGGCGGTATGGTCCACCTGACCGACCCGAGCGCGCCCGGTCCAGCACCGATGAGTGGGAGGGGCTTCCTCCCGCAGCGATCCTCCATCGCGTCGGCCATCCCACACGGGGGCAGGCCGTGTAGAGATAGCGTGCGCCCTCTCCCAGGTGGGCATTTCATTTCGCCTGAATATAACGAGTGCGCGGATCATTCCCTCCAGCTCCCTCGCCGGGTTGAAGTGAAATGAGTATACGTGGGGGCCGGTGGGGGTGGTCCGCCCCTCTGGAGCTTATCTGACCAACACCCCGATGTGCTGACGATAGCTATAAATAAAACTCAGCATTATCAACTTCGATGAGCAGAATCCGTGGTAAGCTTCCCACGAAGGACCTCTGGACGATGCCGGGACACACGCCGCTCTACGCCAAGCTCCCCATGTACTTCCCGGATAGCGAGGTCCTCCAGGTGGTCTACGAGACCGAGCCGGAGGCGATAGCGGAGATAGTACCGGAGGACCTCGAGGCACCCGATCCCGCGGAGGCGATGGTCACCTTCTTCAAGTTCCCGTTCAGCACGCTCGGCCCGTATCACGAGTTCGCCCTGGACGTCAAGGTGCTCCTAGATGGCCAGGAAAAGTACCTCACGGCATACAACTACGTGAACAGCGACGTGGGGCTCGCCGCCGGGAGGGAGATCTGGGGGGTCCCAAAGAAGTTCGCCCAGCTGGACATCGCGAAGAGCTACGATCTGGTCATGGGGTACCTGGAGAGGCCGGCCGGATACAGGCTGATAACAGCGCTGATACGCCCCGAGGAGCCCGCGAAGCTGCAGCCGAGCACCGCCACCAGGATGTGCCTGAAGATAGTGCCCTCGGCGGGCGACGGCGGGAAGCCGCTGATACAGCTGGTGGACAGGTACAGGCACAGGCTGGCCGCCAAGGTGGCGTGGACGGGGCCCTGCTCCCTGGCGTTCAACGAGCAATCCGATCTGGATCCCGTGTACAGGCTGAGGCCCAAGCGCATAATCAGGTGCGTGTACGGCACGTTCGACTACACGCTGGACTTCGGGAAGGTCGTCAGAGATTACACAGGTATTTAAAAAATTAAAAATAGTTGTTCTATTTTTCACATCATCTTGGCTAGATCTATGTCCTTGGTCTCAGGCCCTAGGGCCAGCCCTATGGCAACCAGCGCGCTGCCTACGACACCCCACGCGATGACCGCCCACAGGAACGAGTGCGTCACCCCGAGCAGCCCCGCGACCAGGAACGGATAGAACCCGCCGACGAATATCCCTGAGCTGTACCCGAAGCCGACGCCGACGCCCCTGACGGACGTCCTGAAGCGCTCCGACAGATATGCCGGCACTATGCCCCAGTACGCGTATCCGAGAGCTAATGCTGCCGCGAGCGCCATCAGCAAGCCGTAGCTGTGCACAGCGCCGGCCATCGCCGGGTAGATCGCCAGGTCGACTATTATGGCCACTATCCCCAGTATTATGCCCGTGAGTTTTCTGCCTGTGAACTGTGACAGCGTGCTGAGTATTATGTAGAATATGCCCCCCATAGCGGTGTCTAGGATCAGCGCCTCGGTGGCAATGGCCCCGGGAACGCCGTACACGGTAATCAGGACCGATGGGAGCTCCCCCAGTATCATCAGGTAACCTATGAACAGGCCGATGCTGAACACGAAGACCTGCAGGAACGCCTTGAGGTTCTCCCTGTTGGTGAAGAGGGCCTTGAACGGGCTCCTCTCCTTCTTCCCGGCGGCCTCGAGCTCCTTGAAGAGCGGCGACTCCGCCAGCCTGAGCCTGATAGGCAGGAAGACCACCAGCGGGATTAGCCCCCCTACGATGAACGTCCATCTCCATCCGACCGCGAGGTATGCGCTTCCGTGGAACAGCGACAGCATCGCCAGCGTGAGAGCCGATCCGAGCATGTACCCCCAGGGATACCCGGATTGCAGAACGCCCGACCAGAAGCCCCTCTTCTCCTTCTCCAGGAACTCCATGCCGAGCGGATAGCCTGCGGCGTACTCCCCCCCGACGAATATGCCGCTTATGAACCTGATTATGAACACTATGGCCGTGGCAACGGCGGCGCCGACCGCCGCGGCCGTGGGCACGAGCCCCAGGATGATTGTCATGGCCGAATATCCGATGACCGTGTAGAGCAGCGGCTCGCGCCTCCCCATCTTATCGGCCATGTGGCCGAAGATGGCGGAGCCGACGGGCCTGGCGAGGATCGTCACCGCGTAAGTCATCGTCACCATGAATGCAACGCCGGCGGGCGAGAGCCCCGTGAAGAACAGGGAGCTGACTAACGAGAAGACCGTCAGGACCATCGTGAGATCCATGGAATCGAACAGCCACCCACCGAATGATGATGTGACAGCGGTCGCCTGTTTCCTGTTCAGGCTTATATACTTCGACATTTCCTTCGAAATCTTAAGGAGCCGCCTATTTATAAATATTACTCACTATAAAGTATGAAGTCAGGCGGTGAACGTGGAAGGTCTTCGACTTGATGTTCCATCCACGATTTACCACTAAGATGCCGCGAGCGATGGCCGCGCGCTGCGCCCTAGCCATCCATCGGCGCGCGGAATTCCCCCGCGATCGCCGCGGCGGGCCGGGAGCTGAGGGAACATATCTTGGATGAGTGGCGCGGCGACCTTCAGCGAAATGTCGGCCACGGGCAGCTAGCCGCGGGATGAGAGATAGATTCCGACCGCTAGGAGCGCGAAGCCGCCCAGCTCGTATGGGGTGATGGCGGCGCGCAGCAGCAGATAGCTCAGCAGGATGGAGAAGGCCGGGACCAGGAACAGATAAGGCGCGATCATCCCCAACTCGTGCTTCGAGTAAAGGTAGACGTAAATTGCATACGCGAGCGCCGTGCCCGGGAATCCCACCAGCAGCAGCAATGTCGCGAGCTCCGGCGTGAGCGGCACGGGGCGCAGCTGGCCCAGCGCCGCCAGGAGCGCCGCGGCCATCAGTGCGGCGTACACGATATGGTAGAAGGTCACGCGCGCGAAGTCCTCGCCGGCGAGATACCTCCTGTAGACGATCGCCGCCAGCGAGAAGCTGGCCGATGCCCCGAGGAGGAGAAGGGGACCCGCCGGGCTGTAGGCCGCGAAGTAGCCCAGGTACGCCACGGCGATCCCGGCGAACCCCGCGAGTGCGCCGATCGCCCTCACGCGGGCGATGCGCTCCCCCAGGATGGCGCCGCTGAGCATGAGGATCAGGAGCGGATATGTGTAGATTATTATCACGGACAGGGACGGGGTTACGTAGCGCTCCCCGAGGAACCAGAGGGTCGTGAACAGGAACAGGTCCAGCGCCCCGAACAGCGCCACAAGGAGATTGCTCCTCAGGCCCCTCAGCGGCCTCAGGCTCCTCGGCATGAGCGCGGCCAGGAAGGGCAGGGCCACGAGCAGCCTCAGCAGCGTCAGCTGGAACGGGCTCACGTAGTCGAGCGCCACCTTGACCAGCGGGAAGTTCAGCGCCCAGAAGATCGACATCAACAGGAAGAGCGCCGCGTCGAGGCGACCGCCCATAGGCGCGGTGCGCCCGCGATGTTTATTAACATGCCGCGCCTCTCCGCGGCGTGGCTCGGCCCCTGGCGAGCCCGGATCCATTGCTCGAGCCGGCCGTGGATCCGAGGCCGCTCCTGCTCACAAGGCTCGACGAGGTGCTGAGGGGGTCCAGGTCGCCCGTCGACGAGGTGGAGAGGGCGCTGGGCGCGGCGCGCAGGAGCTCCGGCCTCAACGCCTACATCACCCTGATGGGGGAGAGGGCGCTCCTGAGGGCGCGGGAGATAGAGCGGGAGATCGGGGTCGGGAGGCCGGCCGGCCTCCTGGCCGGCATCCCCATCTCGCTCAAGGATAATATCTACACGAAGGGCGTGAGGACCACGATGGCCTCCGAGATCTACGTGGACAACGTCCCCAGCGTGAGCGCCGACATCGTGGGGGCGCTGGAGGATGAGGACGCCATCATAGTGGGCAAGACGAACATGCACGAGCTGGCTTCGGGGGTCACCGGCGTCAGCTCCCACTTCGGCCCCCAGAGGAACCCCGTGGATCCCGGGCGGATAGCCGGGGGATCCAGCGGGGGATCCGCGATCTCCGTGGCCACTGGATCCGCGTATGCCTCAGTTGGCACGGATACGGCGGGCTCCGTGAGGATACCGGCGGCGCTCTGCGGCGTGGTCGGATACAAGCCGTCGTACGCCTCGATAAGCCTGAACGGGGTCTTCCCGCTCGCCTGGAGCCTCGACGCCGCCGGCGTGCTCGCGCGCACGGTCCCGGACGCGGCCTACGTGGCCGTGGTGCTGATGGGCCGCCGGCGCCCCTACGGCTTGGTGTCCGAGAGATATGTGGACCCGGGAGCCATCGCGCGCGGCGCCGACCCGAAGGGCGTCAGGCTGGGCTACCTGAAGGTCGACGAGGGGACGAGCCCTGTCAATCGCGCGTTCATGGGCGCCGTGAGCAGGCTGGACTCGGAGGGCTTCGGCCTGGAGCCCGTGGACTTGGACTTGGATGCGGTCACGGAATACTACAAAATCATCAGATACGCCGAGGCCGCCGCCGTCCACGCCGAGAATTTCAGGAAGAGGCCGGGGGCGTTCAGTCCTGACGTCGCGGAGCTGGTGAGGATAGGGATGGGGATCTCGGCCGCGGATTACCTCAACGCCCTGAGGATCAGGAGGCAACTCGTCGCGGAGGTCAGGGCGCGCCTCTCGAGGTTCGACGCCGTGGCAACCCCGACCCTCCCGCTCACGGCCCCCAGCATCTCCGAGGTGTCGGATGCGTCTAGCGCGCTAACCTTCAGGGCCGAGGCCACGAGGCACACAATACTCGCGAGCTTCGCCGGGCTGCCCGCGATCTCCCTGCCCATGGGGGAGGTCGAGGGGCTGCCGGCCGGAATCCAGCTCATGGGGGATGTGGACGGGGATGGCCGCCTGCTCGAGGTGGCGCGCGCGGTCGAGGTGGCGCTGGCCTAGGGGAGGACCTTCCCGGGGTTCAGCACGTTGTGCGGATCGAAGATACGTTTCACGCTCCTCATGGCCTCGAGCGCTGCCTCGCTCCCGGTGCTCCTGTACTTCATGCTTATCAGCCCCTTCTTCTGGACCCCTATCCCGTGCTCAGCGCTCACAGTTCCGCCGTGCCTTATGGCGAGTTCTCCTATCTTCTCTATCAGCGACATGTACTTCTTCACCTCGTCCTCGGGGGCGGTCCTCCTCACGAGGAGCCCGGGGTGCAGGTTCCCGTCCCCTATGTGGCCCCCCAGCAGGAGCTTTATCCCGAAGTCGTTCCCGAGCTTCAGGAGCTCCTCGACGGCAGCGGGGAGCTCGGAAATCGGGACGGCTATATCCTCCCAGAACACGAGGGCGTCGGTCCCGTACATGTTGAAACCCACGTTCAGGCCGCCCGAGTACAGCGCCCTCCTGGGCGCCATCGCTGTCATGAAATCGGCCATGTTGCGGGCCACGGCGACGATCCTGCCGCCCGCGTCCGTGACCGCGCCGGACAGCTTGGACAGCACCCCCTCCTCGCTCCCCGCGTTGACGTCCGTTCCCGCCCAGAGATGATATTTGCCCTTCAGGCCGAGGGCCTCCGAGGTCTCGCTGTCCAAGAACTCGGTCACCATGGGCCAGAGCCTGCGCCTCCTGGCCTCGACGACCGAGCTGACGAGCTGCCCCATGCCGTCGAACTCCGCCATCACCCCGACGAACGCCTCGGGCAGGGGGGCGAGCCTGAGCGTAGCCTCCGTCACTATCCCCAGGGTGCCCTCGCTCCCTATGAACAGGTGCAGCAGGTCGTATCCCTCCCTGCACTTAACCGTCCTGCAGCCGAGCCTGAGGACGTCGCCGGTCCCGGTCACCACCTCCAGCGCCGATATCCAGTAGGGGCTGGAGCCGTACTTAGCGCCCTTCGTCCCGCCTCCCCCATCCGCGATCACGCCCCCAACGGTGGCAGACTTCGAGGAGGCCGGATCCACCGGCCACTGGAGGCCGTGGCGCGCCAGCTCGTAGTTCAGCTCGTCCACCCTGATCCCGGGTTGGACGCGGGCGACCCAGTCAATCTCAGATATCTCCAGGATCTTGGACATCCTCTCCATCGACAGGATCAGCGTGTCCTCCGCCTTCGGCACGGAGTTCCCCGCGAGGCTCGTGGAGGATCCGACCGCTATCAGCTTCAGCCCGTTGTCCAGGGCGAACCTGAGCGCGGCCCGCACGTCTTCCACGGACTCCGCGAACACCAGGGATACCGGGAGGACGCCGCTCTCGGTCGACGCGTCGCGCGAGTAGAGCTTCAGTATCTGGACCTCCGATACCACCTTATCCCCCAGGACCCCGCTGAGCCCGGACGCCAGGGATTCCCTCGATCTGGACGCGGATGTGGACAAGCTATCACCCGATTTCATTTGGATCCCCTCCCCTTAAACCGTTGCGATAATACCAGCGCCTTGAAGCTGAGGATCACGTCGGAGATCTTGATCCCGGCCGGGCATTGCGTATCGCAAGCCCCGCAGTGGAGGCAGGTGAATATGCCGTCCACGACGCGCCTGCCCATGGAATCGGGCGACGGAGCGCCGTTGGATCCCCCCATGAGGTCTAGTATCAGGTTTATCCTGCCGCGCGGCCCGTACTGCCTCATGCGCATCGCATCGTACGTGGGGCACACAGCTTCGCAGAATCCGCAGAACTGACACCTCTGGACCTGGGACAGAATCTCCTCCGCGCTGTACGTTCAGGCCACCTCCAGGACCTCGCTGAGGTCGTGGAACTCGAGCGGAATCCCCGCCTCCTCGGAGGCGCGCTTCAGGTTCGCGTAGCATATCGGGCACTCGACTATGACCCTGCTGGAGAGCTTCGAGAGGTTCCTCACCCTGTTGGCCGCCACGGCCTTGGCGAGGCTCGGGTACGTCGACTCTATCGGGCCCCCGCAGCACTGGGACGCGTCCTTCCCGGTTATCGCGGGATCCTCCACCAGGTGGGCCCCACTTAGGAGCTCCCTCACGGTCCCGTACTTCGACTTCGCCAGATTCCTCGCGTAGATGCAGGAATCGTGGACCACGTAGTCCCCGGGCTTGGCCCTCACCTTGCTCCTGTCGATCAGATCCAGGTAGCTCGTGACCTTTATGTCGAAGCCCTGCACGTAGCGCGGATACGCCATCTCCAGCACGTACTGGGTATGGGGATCCGTCGTTATTATTTCGCGCACGCCGTTCGACTTCAGGGATTCATAGACCCTCCTCGCATATGCCGCGAAATCGTCCACGAGCCCCAGCTCGTACAGGAGGGCCCCGGAGTACGGTTCCTCGTCCAGGACCCCGAACTCGACGCCGCTGGCCCTCAGAACCCTGTAGATGCTCCTGAGGACATTGGCGGCCCTGTCGACCTCCTCCCGGCTCGGCTTCAGGAGGAGGCCGCCGAACGCCTTGGCGCCGAGCGCCGCCAGCCTGCCCCTAATGCCGCCTCCGGTCGCGGAGAATCCCTCGAGCTTGTCGACGGCCGATCTGATGATCGGGCCCAGGGGATACATGCACGAGGTGTAGAGTATCCTCTCCTTCGAGCGCCCGAACTCCAGGCCCTCGCGCCACTTGTAACAGATCGAGGAGTCGAACGGAAAGGGCATCTGGGAGCTGTCCAGGCTGGAATTGATGACATCCCTCAGGGATCCCAACCAATCGAACATATCCAAAAATCAGAACGAAGTCTATCTAATAAACGCTTCTCATCCATTGCCGCGTTGCACGACTCCTCGGCGGGCGGTCCCTCCTCCGGCCGGCCTCAGATCTGCGCAATGAAATGCTGTATTATATATTAACGTCCTCATGGCTCCCGACCTCAACCACCATTTCCACTGCTCACCTTCCTTCAGCTCCTTCCTTAATCATCGGCGCCGAAAGATCGATGTACCGCCCCCGCGGGTCCCTCTTGCAGCTGCGCAAAATCCCTATGAGATGGCCCGGGTAACGCACGCCCGGATCGAAGTCGGTGGACGATTGGCTCGGATCGCGCAACACAGCCCCGGCTCATATCACATTCCTTCCGCCATCTATGTGCAGCACCTCACCATTTATCCAGTCAGAGGCCCTCGATGCGAGGAAGACGGCAGCGGCGGCGACGTCGTCGGGCGTGCCTAACCTTTCTAGCGGTATTGATCCAATTATATCGGTGAAAACATTTTTATTATCCAAAAATTCCGAGTTAATTTTCGTCCTTACAAAGTAGGGGGCTATCGCATTCACGTTGATGCCGTGCTTGCCCCACTCCGCCGCGAGGACCCTCGTCAACGCCTCGACGCCCGCCTTGCTCGGCGAGTACGCGGAATAGCCCCATTTGAAACCGCGCCCGGCCGCCGTGGACGATATATTGATTATCTTACCATGGCCTTGCTTAATCATGATCTTGCCCACCTCTTGGCACGTCAAGAACGTCCCCTTCAAGTTGACGTCCAGTACTTTCTGCCACTCCGAGAGCGGCATCTCTTCAGCTGGCGCTCTAAAGTTTATCCCGTGCGCGTTCACCAATACATCTATTCTACCGTGTTTGCTAAGGACGCCGTTAATGGCCGACCGAACGCTCGACTGATCGGTCACATCTACTATCACAGTATCAACATTAGTATTAAATATTGATATTGTCTTAGCCAAACGCCGCAGTTCATCTCCGCGTCTGCCGGCGAGCACCACGAATGCCCCCCGCCGCGCGAACTCCCGCGCGATCGCCGATCCCAGCCCCCCGCTGGCGCCGATGACTAGGGCTACAAGGCCGTTTAAGGAGAAGAAATCATCGGAGGTTCCGGAGGAGGTCATATATGCTTCACCATCTCGAAGGTATATTGTGTTCTTTTTAAAGCCTATCTATCGTTCCAAGTGGTGTTTCATTAAGCCACTTCATAGAGCCACGGCACCCGGCGCATATCGTTCAGCTAGAATGACGTCTTCTCCCCCTTTCCGCTCCAGCGATTGGAGCCTCCTCATGTCCTTGTTATCGGACGCTGAGGAGCCAATTCCTTGCTTCTTTAGATGGAGCGATGATATACGGGTTCTCTTTGTGAAGCGATTTGAAGTGATTAATGTAACGTGAGCCATTTCTTATTAGGGGTTTGAGGCGGGAAGCCCTGTCCGCGAGGGCGGGGTAGTTCACTAGGGCTTGATGAGCCTGATGAGCGCGGCCAGCTCCTCCTCATTGAGCAGGCCCTTCCTGGCGAGTGAGACCTCCTTGACCGCCCTCAGGACGCGCATGGCCTCGTCCTCGCTAAGCTTCACGCCCATCTTCTCGGCCATATAGTATATGGTGTCCATCCCGCTCTTCTTGCCGATCATGACCTTCACGCCCTCCTGCCCGACGACAGACGGCTTGTAGGGGAACATTTCCAGCAGATCCCCGCGCTCCGCTAGCCTCCTGTACCACCCGATTATTATGCCCGACTCAACGGTGAACAGGTTGTCGCCGACGATCGCCTTCTGCGGCGGCACGTTCACCCGGGACAGCTCGCTCACCAGCTTGGAGAGCTCCCTCAGGCGCTCGGTCCTGACGCCCGTCCTTATGCCGTAGAGGTACCTGAGAGCCATCACCGTCTCCTCGAGCGACGTGTTGCCGCTCCTCTCACCTATGCCGTTCACGCTCACATGCACGGTGGAGGCTCCTCCCAGCACCGCCGCCACGGTGTTAGCCACGCCGAGCCCGAAGTCGTTGTGCGCATGTATCTCCACGGGCTTGTCCACGACGCTCCGCACCCTCTCGATGAAGCGCGCGGTCCCCTGGGGGCTCAAGACCCCGAACGTGTCCGCGACCGTGAGGGAGTCCATGTAGCCCTCCTTAGCGACCCTCCCCACTATGCTCCAGAATGTATCGAATGGGGACCTGGTGGCGTCTATCGTGAAGAAGACCACCCTGAGGCCATGGTCATGCGCGTACCTAGTGGCACCTATGGACAGCTCGATAGCCCTGTCCACGGTCCAGCCGTAGCCGCGCTCTATCAGGTGATCGCTCGATGGTATCTCCATCACGACCCCATCGACGTCCGCGCCCAGTGCCCTGTCGACGTCGGCGTTCATGCATCTTGCGAACGAGTATATCTTAGGTCCTAGCCTCAGGTGGGCGATCTCCCTGACCGCCTGGAAGTCCTGATCGGAGACCGTCGGCATCCCGGCCTCGATGCGATCAACCCCAGTTTCCGCGAGCGCCCTAGCTATCCTGACCTTATCGTCCTTCGTGAAGATGACGCCGGCCTGCTGTTCCCCGTCGCGCAGGGTCACGTCGTGCACCTCGACACGATCGGGAACCTTCCCTTTCAGGTCCTCGAGCGCCTCGAAGTCGTAGAAGCTCACGAAGTGATCCTCGCCCCTATAGAGTCCACCTGTGGACATTTGACCCGTAAGAGGCTCTTCTGGTATATATAAAAATGTTATGCTATCTGTGCTGTGTTGCACGACCCCCCGGCGAGCGGCCCAGCGGTCCCTCCCCCGGCCGGCCTCCCGCGGGAGGCCTCAGATCTGCGCAATGAATATGTTGTATATGAACGCCTTCATTACCATCTCCTTCGCCATATTGGCGAACTTCCTGGCCGTGACGTACTCCCCGAATATCCTCTTTATCGCCGAGAAGACCCCCTCGACCCTCCACCTGGATCCGAACCCGTGGATCCTGGACCACGCCCTCGGCCTGTACTTCCGCTGCTCCATGACGGCCTGCTTCCTGGCCTGAGATCCCCCGCTCCTCGGCACGGAGCCGCTCCCTCCCTGACCCCGATGACCAGCTCTATCCCCTCCCCCGCGGGGAAGTTGAAGTTCGCCCTCGAGCCGTAAGCGCCGTCGTCCCCTTCATGACGCGCCGTTCTCGCTCTCTCCCGCTCATACTTGCTTAACAAGCGTCGCCAATATGGAGTATCCGGGACGCCGTAGCTACTCCACTGTCTCGACCGCCATACGTAATGCCCTTCATAGCGCCCGCGGCTTGATGGCATCCTTTCCCTCCGCTCTATCTGCTTACCTCCGTCCCGTTCTCATTCCGCTCAGTTTACCGGTCTTCTCTGATGAGCTGGCCTTCTCCGATGTGCCACTATCTCGGTTCCTGCTCCCGGTCTGGGTCGTTCCTGATCGAAGATGGGTAGGTTCGTGCGGCTCGAGTCTTCTAACAATTCCCTTTCGCGTCTCCGCGATGGGAGCGCGCCTGTGCTGGTCGCTCCTGACGCCCCGCGGATTCGCCTTCTTACGAAGCCGATGGGCTCTGGAAAGGGTCCCCATGGTTGGGGCGCGCTTTCGTAACATGCAACGTCCTTCTGATGGCATCGTTTGTGTTCGCTCAGTAGACCTTTTGCATAATACCCTAATTATCCAGATCCTTGTGAATATTGCTGATATCTACCGCTGATTATGCGTAAAGCGATGCGGTTTTGTGTCGATAATCTGAAGTAATGTCAGAATTCTGAAACTGCTTCCCGTTACGCAAAGGTCTATGAAATCATTTTTTAGATGATGAAGATAATGCTCCGATAATACCACTTATTATTGCTATCGCGCCTACCATAGCCAGTCCCCCGATGGTAATTTTTCTTAACGCTTCAGAAAATTCCTGTCTTCTTTTTGTTTCTACCCATTCTCTAAATCCCGGCATTACGGTGGAAAGACGTAATTTAAGTTCATCTAAATTGTAAGGGTCAAATTCTATAACTGGTATTTGCCTTAGCTCGGCAAGGTAAGATGGTAGACCGCCCAGAGAAACTCTTTTGTCTTTTAGTATAAAAAGAGGCTTATCGAGACCAAAGGCTATTCCAACCTCGTTATGAAGCCATTCTAAAGTTCTCCAGAGTCCTGTTAAAGCATCCATGAATCTTGGAGTGGCAATAGCTATTACTGCTTCCGAATCCTTTATTTCTTCTTTAACTTTCTCAGTTATTTGTTCTTCGGGAACCTTTACCTCAATACCCACAGTAACGGTTTCAAATCCCCACTCCCTTATCATTTCTGCTATCTGATCTCCTATTACTCTGTCTTCCATTGATAGTCCTCTAGATAAGAATAGTTTATAAAATGGCTTTGGATATACGCTTATGAAATATTGTTTCTCAGATGAGTAAGAGCCTAAATCGATCCAATTGTTGTTGACGTACTCATGCATGTGGTATTTCAATCTGAAGATTTTTCTGCCAACAACATCTTTAGGTAGCTGAAGCGAAACATTTCCTAAAAACTTGTTTTCCCTTGGGGAAACAATACCAGCAATGGATTCAAGAGTGTATGTGCCAAAATCAAATTCTAATTCAAGCTTTGAAAGATAAATTGGGCAATCTTCGTTATTTTCAATCCAGAAACTTATAAGAGCTTGTTCTCCTGGTACATATGTAGGCTTGTTAAAACTCCATCTTATAATCCAGCTTCCCGCCAAATCGCTCCTTCACTTTTGATACATTCGATTTATTTAAACCTATCTCAGTTGCGTGGGGCTCCGTTACCTTAAGCCGATCGATGAACATAAATCCGAGGGGAGCCCTCCGCCCGGTCCGCAATGATCGCAAATCCGATACAGATCAGGAGGAGGACTCCCCTTCCGGTCATGGCCTACGCTGTTTATCCCTATTTCTCGGGCCTCTCGCTGAGGCGCGCCTCGAAATCCCTGAGGCTCACCATGAGCAGGAGCCACGTCTCCATATGGAGGTGGGCGCGGAGGCTCGGTCCCGTCCTTGGATCCTTCGGCGCGGATCCTGGGGACGTGCGCAGGATATTCGTGGATGAGACCGTGGTGAACGTGATGGGAATCCCCGCTTGGATCTGGATCGCGTTCGAGCCGGACCTCCGCGCCATGCCCGACTTCCACGTGAGCCGACGCGGGAACTCGATCGACGCGTACATCTTCATCTGGCTGTCCGCATTCATGTTCATTCACAACTTCGTGTTCGAGAACGGGGACCTAGAGGGGATGGAGGCCCTCGCTTGAGTGAAGTGACTATGAGATGCCCCCGTGGCTGAACGGGCTGCGCCCGATTTTCTCGCTCGGGTAGGAGGTGAGCTTAAGGTAACGGAGCCCTGGGGGAAGCGGTAAAACTCCGAACTTCGGGGAGGAGATAGGCGGACTTCCCCATGCTTAATGCTCTCTGCACACAACTGAATGCGGATGATTTCGGCGTATAAGTTCAGGCTCTACCCGGATGAGGAACGGGAGAAAATCATCGATGACCAGCTCGGG